>Ga0209611_10010314_pt1 | contig 13800 bp, 14 predicted proteins | sample S1TSphgellanicum_3_FD_187693 | JGI IMG/M metagenome (GOLD analysis project Ga0209611, IMG submission 187693) | Host-associated microbial communities from peat moss isolated from Minnesota, USA - S1T2_Fc - Sphagnum magellanicum MG (SPAdes) (version 2) | ecosystem: Host-associated > Plants > Peat... | reverse complement strand
GTGAGGCAAAATGCACATGTGGGGGACGTTCTCAAAATAAAGGGGCCTTGGATGAGATGAGGGGTTGAACTCGGCTATGACCTCATCCTAGGCCCCTTATTGTGGGATGCTTGGGGCTTCATCCATAATAAAGTACCAGGCAAAGACTATCATGAATCTAAACATCCTTTTTTTTTTAGAGCTTTTGGGGGGCTTCTGATCATCAAATTTTGAAATAATTTTTTTTTTATAAAAAAAAATTATCACTACATAGGTTCCAGCAGGTAGCCAACAATATAGAAGGATGATTAGAAGTGTTTACTTTCATTTTTGTTGTTGATAGCCAAATTTGGCTAAATCATCGTACGGATGATTGCCACTGGGACTGCATAGAAAAATTGAAAACTAAAGCACTGGTGGAACTGGGTCCCTCTCCAGTCATTATTAACTTAACTAAAGAGAAAAACAGTTGGCCATGTACTTGGACTACTTTTTGGTATTCTTGGCATACTAGAGGTGAGGTGATATTTTGTCATGTTATATAAATATTTTTATAAGTAAAGAAATATCACTTTATGTTTGGAGGTGATTTTTGTTTTTAAATTTTGGAATGTGAATGTGAAATTTAGTATTGGTTGACATCTTCTCAATGCTCATGCAAGATTATTATAAGAGGTTTGGGGGAGTGGGCCATGAGTTTCAAATCATTTGTGTGGGACCTTGAGGGCTAGGTTGAGAAGTATTTAAACTGTATTTCCTTGGGACAATATAAGGGCTTGAATTAAAAAGTTTATGTATATGAACTTCAAGGCAGGGAAAAAAAGGAAAGAAAAAAGATTTTTGATTTTTGTATTTATTGAACTTTCAAGTGTTTATCTAGTGAATAAATGTATCATGGCGAATTATCTTTCAACGCCACAAATATTATAGGCAAAACTCAAGCACCTAACAAAAAATTACCATCTAATTTATCTACTAAGTACCCTATCCCAAGTGCAAACTCCTTTGTTTTTATAAAATACAAATATACCTTTGCTTTTCGAAAAGACGTTGGGAGCTTAGGTTTTTTGCCTTTTTGAGCTTACCAAGTCTCTTTCTTAGGACTCAAGTCCGATCAATTGAAATGGAAAGTCGTATGATGTGAAACTATCACCTACAGTTTTGGAGGGTGGGTTTATTTTTTATTTTCAATCATAAGGAAGCTTATTAGTCATATCTTTCACTCTTTAAAAGTGCATTCACAATTGGTGTTGCAGACTCTAAGGTTGAATCCCCTAACACCATGCTAGCCATTTAGTACTTAAACCTAGTTACCATGAAAATTTTATGTTAAGCTAACATTCACTTAACATTAAGCTATGGCCCATTTAACAATGGGTGCCACCTAGGATGCCACCTAGATTTTCATTTAACATTGACTTAACATCAAGTGTGAATGCACCATAAGAGCAACTTCAACAATGCACTATATTTTTTTGAGATGATATCAATATTATCATTCAAAATTAATGTTAATTTTTGTCCCTTTCTCACCCATAAACATCAAATATTTGACAATATACACCAAAGGAGCATTTATATGCCACATGGGCCAATCACTATGGCCAATCAATCGTCAATGTGTGGCCAATCACTAGCGTCGAACAACTCAAAGCAATCCACTATATAAGCACAAAGTTTGCAAGAGCAAATCCATTTTCACATCACTATGGCACTCGTATTTCATCCAACATTTGGTGTGGAAGCCCTTTTATTATTGCCATCCAAGATGTGCTATTCAAAGATCAAGATGGAGTTGGCATGCATGAAATTATCTAATCATTTCAAAAGAGCTTGTTACACCTATTATAAAATGTTAAAGAAAGCAAAGTTATTTCTTGAAGAAATCATTTTCACCCAATGATTGTCTAATAAGAAATATATATTAGGTCTCATGGGGGTGATATTTCTAGAGTTTTCATTTTATTTTTTTGGCTTATGCTACACATGTAAAGATTGCAAATTTCATAGAAGATCCATGGGACGATTTGTGTGCAAACTTTGGAATAAAGTTTGATGTTCATCATTTTTCATATGAGACACCACTTATGTAAGTTGAAATGTATGAAGGGGAATTTGTTCACACCCATGCCAATCAACTTCAAAAACTTTGTGATCAATTCATCAATAATGGCCTTCATGTTTCTTATGAAGATGTAACAAATAATCTTTTAATAGCTTGCCATTTTCTTATTACACTCTCTTATTATGTTTAGATATGACTATTCATTTAATATTTAATGATGAATGGATTATTATCAAAGGAATTTGACATAAGAGAGAAGCCTACAACAAAAATTTTGTCTAATGCTAGGTGTCAAAGCAAAGCTTCAATAGAAGCCATGTCAATGAAGTCAATTAGAAATAAGCTTTTTTAAAAAGGTAAGTTCTTTCTATTAAGGATACTAGTTTGAACCCCATGCCTAATGCACATGTGTGTGTGTATTTTGACGATACATATTACAACATTACAATTACAAACTACATTTCCAAAACCTCTTTATATACAACATTCTGCATGTATCCATCGGGACCTTGGCTGCTGAAAATCTTGATGTTTGCACTACTTGTGACTTGTAAGATAGCAACATATAGCTAACCATGGGAATATACCGGAGACGGCAAATATACCCCAACATTGTTCAATGTTTGACCTTGACTTTTGTTGATTGTGATCGCAAATGCCACTTGAACAGGAAATTGATGACGACGCAAAACAAATGGCCAATCAGTCCCGAAGGGGGACATGATGATACAGGGTATGAACACACGTTTGCCAACATTATTCCTTGTGATGATCTCCGCTTCAATGACACACTGACCCAATCTCTTAACAATCAACCTCGTACCATTGCACAATCCTATTGATTGATTGAGATTGCACAACAAAAGGATTGGCACGCCCACTTTGAATTCCAACTTATGATTTGTGATACCGCTAAATTGCAAAATGTTCAAAAATTCCACCAAATACATTGAATCAATTGAAACTCCTGCAGCAACATTTACACCTTCTTCTGTCAGAGTCAAAGAATTTGTGTTTAGGTACATGTGCAATTCTTCAAATAGCGATTCTAGAATTACATTGTTGACTTCATTAACGTCAATATTTTTAGGGGCCAAAATGCTGCATTGCATAAGATACATGGCATCTCCAGAGTGGCATTGGTGATTTGGATAGATGGTTTGGATTAATCCTCTTAAGCTACAATCTTCTGCTAGCGGCCTCATATGGGACAAAATCTTTGATCCAATTTGGATTGACACCTTCTTCTTCTGCAATGGCAAGAAGATTATTGTCTCCAAAATTCAACACCCATTTGGCAAACTTTTGTTGCTCTTTAGAAATGGCTGCCATGACTCGCATGTTGATATGAAGACGAGGAATCATAACATGTTACCAAAGATGCAATTGAGGCAACAAAGCACCGATAATGTCTTCTCATCCTCCCTTGGGAACAACACGCAGGATCTGTCAAAAATCCCCACCAAAGACCATAGTTTTCCCACCAAAGATCTTATCGGTTACCTATGCGTCATCCAATTGCATCAAATCACGTAGGGTCCGATCAACAGCTTCGAAAGTTCAGCGATGCATCATCGATGTCTCATCCCAAATAATTAGATTAACTTTACGCACCACCTCGGCCACTTTCATCTATTGTGTGATGTTGCAAGTCGATTCATTTTGCATATCAATCGAAATCTTGAATCTTGAATGGGTAGTTCTACCACCTAGAAGCAGCAAAGATGCAATTCTTAATGAAGCAACTGCAAGCACAATTTTGCCTTGCCCTTGTAGACAGGATAGAAACGTTGTCCAAACAAATGTTTTGCCTGTTCCACCATTACCATACACAAAGAACAATTTGCCCTCTTTGTTTATCACAGCATTCAAAATAGTTTCGTATGTGTTGCGTTGATCATCATTGAGCCTATCTTCTTGCATTGTCTACATCTGTGGTCAATGAATGCTGATCATCAGCCAGCTCTTCTTGGACCAATCGGGTTCCTCCATAAACAGAAGGGACGTAATTAGACTTGGGAAGCGTTGGAAAATCTTCCAGGCGATGTCCGTTGTGAATGAAAACCTAATCAATCTCACACAATGCACGATCCTTAAGCGCATTCTCAGAAAGGGTAACAATTGGATCATCACACTCGCAGTGTGTCATTGTTTCAATGTCATCACTCAAAAACTCCCAATGTGCATCCCATTGTTGTCTGGGATTCATCACCTCACAAAACATCAGCATGGAGGCAAACATGTCATGTAGTTGTCGTCCTAAGGCCCAAAGACCGCCTTCTTCCAAGGCTTGATGCCATTCATTGTCGTCTGCAAGCAAACCCATTGTAATGCATGCATCTTTGAATGTGTCGTGCTCTGTGCCATCCATTGTCTGCAAATGCTCATAGGATGTGGCACCTTTGACTCAGTTCAGCAACATTCGCAAATAATAATGTTCACTTGATGTCAAGTGTGCATAATACATGTGACCAATGGCAAAGCCTTTCTTGCGCATTGTCCATCACTTCAACTTCCGCTTCCACACCCATTACTGAAGGAATTGATCGAACATAAGGCTTCGTGCAACTTCTGATTCTTGGTTTGTTTTGAACCATTCCATCAACATCGTTCTGGAAATGGCTAACCATGCTGCCACTTCCTGCACATCATCATCATCGTCGAACAACACCATTTGTTGATTAGGCAAATGGTATTATAAACGTTCAATGGCAAGAAACCACTCATGCATATCAAACTTGAAGATGCGCCACGTTGCTTCCGATGCAGATACATAGCAATAATCGAGATATTTTTTAATTTCATTAGCTTCGACCACATTCCCTTTGGTGGCATTATCATTCTAACGTGAGATCTTAATAGTTACACGATCATGTCCTTTATAAACGTACTTGAATAAATACTTGACTACACGAATGTTGTTGCAGACCTCAACGTTGATGTGCACATCGTATTTGGTCAACAAATAAACATTGTGTGGTACCACCCAATGATTGTCCAATTCAACGCCATGAACCAAAAGGTGTGCACCCCGTATCTCTATGTCGATAAATAAAATATCCGTTTACATCCGTCACCGTTTCGGATTGGAACTTGCGTGGATATTATTTTTTGCATTTGCCTTCTTCCATGCATGGGGCATTTGGAAACGCAACTCCACATGGACCATGCATCATGCATCTGGTAACCGTTTCGTGGGCCAACTTGTTTGTCTTTGGATTCGGAAGTTCAACATTGATCATGCAGTTTACATCCTTGACTGTGTGTGGCTTACAATCTTTGACAAAGAAGATGAAAATGTGTGCATGTGGCAACCCATGCTTTTGAAATTCAATGACATAGATTCCCGCAATCATGCGTCCCAGAATATGCTTCTTGTGAATGTCATTAATGAACTCCTTTAACTTGATTTTAAACACTTGGGTTACCAAATCCGGTCGATCTTGAAGTTGTTATCCAAGCAGCAACATTCTCTTGATCTCAGGCCATTGGGGATTGCAAGTGAATGTAACAAACACATTTGGGCAATGGGCCCATCTGTAGATTGCCATGGCATCTTGATAATTCTGAACTATGTGACATGGATTTATTGTGAAAGAAGATGGTAGAATGATCCTCTGTCCGATGGCAGCAACGTTATTGTCACCTATAGTGATGGCGTCCGGAAGGCCTTGATAAAAATCTGCACGAAATTTTTTTTTATTCAGGCGTAGATACTTCAAGCGGTTTTGTTCGATAGCCACATAAGCATCCACAATGTATTGACACCTCAATCAGTCACCTCGAAGCAACGCAATGCCATTAATGTCTCGATGTTAAAGTTGATAACCGTAAAATTTGGCAATTGTCACATTGCGATGTTTTATTTGATGTTCAGATTCTTTCGCATGGTCTTCATCCAAATCTACATCAGCAACAACACCATAAAGTAGAATATTCGAATGCCATCCATCCTCACCGTAAGGAAATAGTAACGGATAATGTAAAGCCATGTATCCCACATGTAGTTCGGAAATGCGTTGAAACGGGCCAACTTGTTGAGCAACGACAACGTCACGCCTGTCTATAGCCTTAAAACCATCTCCTACCATCAATGTAGTGACTTCATCAGTCGTCGACACATTGTATTGGTGGGCATCATTTGTTCGAAAGGCAATGGGACGTAATTTCAAATTTGTGGGAGCACCTTCTGTTGCCATCATATCCCTTACCATTTTGAACACTTTGACATAGGGATTGATATTGTACATCATGGTCAACAACTGATCCAACGTTGTTGGATCAAGCAATGGCATAACGACATGGTGGTTTTGACGTTCGTTTTCCATATCATGAATGTACAGTTGTGTAAACTGTGGATGTTATACTTCGACAGGACACAGGGATCTGATTTTGTGATAAAGCCCACCCTAAATGCGAAAGGAGTACAATCCAATGCCTCTTGTTATTGACTCATCAACTTTGACACCGAGTGAAGTGAATGCCAACACTGAATTGTACATGCGAATCTGATCTCGAAATTTGATAGCACTTCTTTCTTTGTTGGTTAAAAGAACTTCCAACTCTTGCGGTGTTGTAGGAAGATTCGGCAATAGAACTTTGCCATTCTTGCAACACAAAGAAAACTGTGGGTTATTGTTGCTTGATTTTGCCAATCGTTCTTTGATCCACATTTTTGCGTTGCAGAATCCACAGATTGTGTCCATTTTTTCACAATCCCATCATCCCGAGGCTGACGCGTCTTCGTCTCCAAAAAATTGCAATGCGTCATTGCCAAGAAAAGGTTGTGCACGTGTTGCTATTTGTTATACAATTCGCCATTTTTGACACAAACGATTACTTCGTTCTTATGGCGTTTCAAATGGCCCGGCCAATTCTATACGTTGCCTGGCACACCATTCTCTCTATAGGTGATTGCAACATTCACGTGCAGATTCTAACATGTCTTGATTGAATTCTACTGGAACATTAATATATGGAACAAGATTTTCGAAAGAGTGAGTTTGTTTGTCATTTTGCTAAGCTTCTGGGTGCTACCAAAGGACTGCCAAAGCACTACCATGCTACACAATGAGTGCACGCATACGTTCTTGTATGTCTTCAAGCATTGTGGAAAATATATGTTAAGTTTGTTGCTGATATTGATATCAAAATCTTGGGGGGGGGGGGTTTCCTGCACTCATTACCCTTCTTTAACCCTAAACACATCAAACTACAACAACCCTTTTCATGTCCACCTCTACTTTTTTTGTTTGAGAGAATGTTGCACTCCCTGGCATGGCTTTCTACTTCAAGGTCAAATAGTTCCAGCTTGACTGCAAAAATGACATCTAAGTTCAATTCTTGCAAAAGACATTGAAAGAATCTTTGTTTTGAAAATGGATCAGATCTTGATCAATAGTGTACATGAGAATCTAAAATCCAATTTTAGTACAGAAATTGCATATTATGTGATGCATTTGTTGAAGTTATTGTCTACCTCATAATTAACATTCTAGATGCATCCCAGAGGATGTCTCACGTTGCCAAGCTTCCATTTAGCAATTACCTCCATTTCTTGCTTGATCTGCAACACGATTTACTACATGAATCCCAAATTCCAATTTCACACAATGTCACCCTGAAATGCAAACTAAATTTTCTGGCTTCTTGGGATTTTAAGTTACTGCAATGCTAAAGTAACAACCCATGAACCCACAAAGTTCAGTTTCCCAAAACCTATGAAGCTCTAGTTGTTGTTTTTTTATGTGGAGTGATTGTAGGAAAATAGATTAATGCTCTAATTTGCAGGTTCAATCAAACACAAGAAGGCTAATATCCACTACTCACTAATCAACTTTTGCAAGCAATCCTGATGATGATGGTCAATAAGCTGCCCTTTGCAATCTCTTAAAGATTACTTCGACCCAAAGAGATGGTGGAAATTTCCCTATTCCAGAGGACACCAATGATGTAGTAAGCATTGTTCTCAATGACCATATTCAAGAAAGAAATCAGCAGGTTAAACCTAGAAGATTTAGCATCACTGAAGGACGAACAACACTTGGTCATTGTTCTCTAGCAGCTTTTATTCCTTGAATTTTCTAAATTGTAGGAAAAAGGGTTGCTTGGACTTCCGAAAGATGATGAAACACCTCCATAAGTTGTCATAGTGAAGATGCCTTCACTATTGGAAGTTTCAGCAACTCCTCCAGTTCCACAAGCAAAAGATGGGCTTATGTTACATTTGGGCATTTAAAAGATTCACAGAGCTTTGATGTTCATCCTCATTCATGATACCATTTTTGGAGTTTTGTGCCAGATTATACATTTTGCCACAAAATAATACTTTCACATGTCTTCTTTCTCATGGTTGTTGTCAATAGCAATGGTGCCATATCATGTAGAGCTTTTCCGCTTATGATCGCAAGGCTTTGCTTTCTCCGCCGCACCGTGTCTGTATTCCATTCTTTCTCCGCCCCATCAAAGTAAATATACCATGATGAGACAAATGGATGATCGAATGGATGGATGGACGGATGACGAGAGAGATAATGTATTCATCATGTCAAAACTATTTTTTTGTCATATATAAATACCATAAGTAATTTGAATGTCATCATATTGGCTTTATATTCAAAAGTTACAATTAAATGTTTACTACACTAACCTTGTTTCATTTGAATTAAAAAATAAACATTTTTGTATTTTCAAATGTTTGGTTGGAATTCTAAAATTTTAGAATGTTGCCACATTGGTAAGTTCCATTGACCTTTTAGGTGAAGGTATTAACTATGAACAATGGAATATTGCATGAAAGCACATTACACTATCCATAAAATGTTGTCACAAAACAATTTTTTAAAAAGATTTTAACATTTGTAATTGGTCATGTGATTAAATATAATCAACTAAAATGAAAAAGGACTCAACATTACAATGTTATATATAATATAATCACATTGTATGAATTTCATGGATAGTTTTTGAATAGTCATAACATAATGAACTTTTTAAATAGTACCCAAAAACTTGTAATAGTCCATATAATGTTTTTAAATGAGTAAAGGACTCAATGGTAATATGATGTGATAACATTAACACCGAAGAGGACTTTTTGGAAGGGTTTTGGTGACCAAAATTTTCTATGTACCTTGAATTATGGTTTTTTTGTATTAAGTTATTTATTTAATGAAAGTAATAGTTTAGAAACTTGTCTTTCAAATTTTTGTTTTCCATAAGGTGAACTAGGGTTTAAATTTTTTTTATAATAAATTTCACATGATAACTTGTAAAATGACTTGTGTGATTCAAGGTATCATGCCTTCACACTACCTTTGTAGTGTTCATTTATTCAATTATGGACTTCCATGTGTGCCTAAAAGTGTTATACTTTAATGTGCTTTCACCCTTAGTACTTCATTTAATTTTTTAAAAATTTCCCCAAGACAATGTGTGATTATAATTTTAAACTATGAAAATGACAAGGTCCATCAAGCTTGGCAATGATTCAAAACATGAACAATTAATAAAGACCAAATATTTTGGTAGTGAGAATATATTGATTTCATGTTGAACATTAAAAAAATAAATGCACCAGTCCTTAAAACCATCAATAATATTTATGAATTATTTATCATGAATCTTGTAATGAATGTCAGCAAGATAAGTTTCATGAAAAAAATTCAACAACGTAAAAAACAAATCATCATTTTTAAGTTGGACACAAAAAAAATTGATAATTTGCAAAATAAAAATTTAACATGAATGATTTTGATAGTTTGGCATGAATCAATTTAATACAATAACCATGAATGATAATTTCAAAGATTCAAATGAACTTTTGATCTTGGGCTACCAATCAAAATATCCATCCTTTGAAATAAAACGAGTAAAAATGGTCAATATTTACACTAATGAAATTTAAATAAGTCTAGTAAAACATTAAGGATCACAAAAAAAAGATGGGTAAACCAATTTGGAATGGTTTAAACCTTATTAAGGTCTATGCAAATGCCATGACCATAGAATTCCAATTCACTAGTTTGAAGTCACCTTTTGAAATTTATGTGGTTTTTCTTCATTTAACTTCTTTGAAAAAGTTATACATGATATTCATGTTTTTTCATGTTCAAAATGTTGTCCTCCATTAATTATTTTCTTGAATACATACCAAAGTATATAAACATCATGGAATTTGATTGTGGTGTACATCTTCATGCATGATCAACTATTAAAAAAAGTGAAGGTCCTAGTGTGAATTCTTATGATGAATCTACTAAAGTCACAACAATGAATGCATAGTTCGTCAAACTTTGCACCTTTCATTTTTTATTTGACACTTAAAATATTAAGAGGCAATTTCATAGTTTTTTTATAAAAAAATTTGAATGGCCTTCTAAAAGATGTGGTGTAAAGTTTGTGGGTTTTTAAAAATAATATTAATGAAAATTTTGAGTAATTTTTTGGTGGTCTTTTTAATGGTTACCATTTGTGTTTTATGTTGATGTTGAACACATCCATGAAGTGAATATTTTGAGTTTGTGAAGGAAGTTCCCCTAAATTTGTTTCGTCTACTAATAGTGTCATTCTTGAAGTGTTTGGTTGGGATTTGTGATAAACACCATTTGGTCGTTTGTTATGTTCTCCCACAATTTGCACATATGGGTGTTATATGTGGACAAGGAGGAAAAAGGTGTTTGGGATTTTCACACACGAAATATAATTGATGCATTGACTACTTCATGGTTGGATGTGTTGTTTTCCTTTATGTTGTGACCAATGATATAGGAATTTTTAGGGCAACATTCCTTTTAAAAAAACATTGCATCCCTTGTTCTCCTCAAATGTTAAAACATGGCAACAAGGTTGACCCATTCATTTTCTAATGGCATGCCAAAACTTACCCATAATTGACTTTTTAAAGTTCAAAAGAATGTGAATTTTAAAGCATTGTTTGGAATATGCAACTTCATTGCCATTCCATCCTAAGTGCTAATACAAGGTTCAAAGGGCATGTTGTGAACACGTCCCCATGATTGTTGCATTGTTTATAACAAAAATAAATATTTAGAGTTCCCATTTGTTTAACCAACTTTGTTAAGTTAAGGACGTCAATTTCTTTAATTTTGATTTTTGAAAAAACCTAATGGTAAATGCCACTATTTAACATCATAACGTTGTTTGGTGATGCGACCATTGGTGTTATTGCCATGTGCATCATGAGTGGCAATGGGAATACACATCAATTGAATATTGTAAATAATTTCAAACAAGGGGCTTGACAATTATTGTTCTCCTAGTGGTAATGTTGAGAAAGAACAAATAGACTACAAAAAAGAATATTACTCATGTTTTATTATATTACAACTACTTTAAAATAATTAATAATGTTTTACATGAGATATGCACACAACAAGGTTCCCGGGACAATAATTTTATTTTTCCATGCAATTTTTTTTGACTTCTTAATCCTACCTTTGTCTAAAATGAAAGAATAAGACATTGCCAATCAAATAGAAAGAACTAAGTCCAAAGGCAATAATTACACCCTACAATAGAATTATTGTCCTTTTGAACTACTAGAATCAACATCATTTTATGGAATAGAAATAGACATAAATAAATTAAGGAAACAAATGGAATAACAAATCTAAGAACAAAAATTCAGCTTTGTAGCAAAATTATCATCTAGGCAATGACCTCAAACTTAACAAAACAAAGAAAGATGAAAAAAATAGATGCAAGGGGATATTTTCTTACCTACCTTTCATTGCCTCCCTTCCTACCTTCCCATGGTGATGTATTAGTAACACCTCCTCTACTTTCAACCTTGTTCTTACCATTATCCACCAAATATAATACAATTTAGAAGTTAACCACTTGAAAACAAAAATAAATAAGATCCATCTTTTGGAGACCTGTCTTTTGGATTAAGCCCTTGTGGCATGAAAAGATAATACAAATGGTGGGTTGCCCTTCATGGTGGGACAATACAATGAATAATAGAAGGTACAAAAAGAAAAGGGAAAAAAACACCTTTCAAGGTGGGAATCCATAAAGAAAAGAAAAGAAAAGAAAAATGTAGATAGGAAAAAAAAAAGACATTAAAATGTATAAATAGGGGAGAGAAAGGGGGGGGGGGGAAATCTCTTCACTTCCTAAAATTCATCCAAAACCCCATCTATCTTCATGAAAATTGTTAGGTTCCCCCTTTTTTAAATGTTTCACTAAATTAACAACTCCTACCTTCTAGAAAGTTAGTTGGTTGACTTCCTACCTACCTTTCTAAGAAACTCACAGGGCTAGTGGGCATCACCTCCAAAGATGGAGACAATAAATCAATTTACTATCAATAATTAAAAACTACCAAGTTGCCCCTCTAGTTACATTAGTTGCCCTAGGTTGAAGGTAAAAACTAACCATCCATTCACAAATGTGTATTGTAAATATTGTGGTTGATCCATATTTAAACAATGCATTCCTTTTTTCTAACTTATGAATTGATCATTCACACTTGGCCATATAAATGTTCATACATTGTTATCAATTTTGATCAACAAATTTGATGCATCAAAATTAGTTGATGAATATTGTTCTTAATTTGTTCCACATTGTGAATGTATCATGTGGTTGGTGATCATAACATTGAAATTCCAAATCACACAATTGCAAAAACATGATTTTTCATTCAAGTTTGGTCCTAGTGTTCTCTATGAAACAAGCAATCATCAACTTAAAAATGCATGTATTTCAATTTGACCTAAAAAATAGCAATGCAATGACATTGCATAATCATTTGTTTGATGCTCTTACACCCCAATAGTAATTCAAATGTTTTAGATTAATTACTTTCTCAAATTGATTATGCTAGAACAATGTTTATGTTGCAATGGTTGAAGGGGTGAAATAAGGAGTTAGCTTTCAAACATTACATCTTAGCATGAAGGTTTTTTTTTTTGTATGGTATGTTAGTTTTCTCAACAAACAACCTTAGAGATTGTTTTATCATGCTTATCCAAATTCACATGAATTCACACTACTTTCCATAGGATTGATACACATTTATGAATGCATCATATATGAATACTATTCAAAGCAAATTTATCTATGAATGTAATGTTAGAATGTGATTTTTTAATGTTCACTTCATTAAAATCATAAACAAACAACATCCATCATAAAAGTGCTTTGACTATAATTAATAATTTGACCTACTATTAAATAAAACCTTGAAAACAAGTGGAAATGGGAAACCTTGGATGAAAGTTTGAAGGCACATTTATTTTACAATGCTTCCCAAAGTGATTTACTTTAATTAGAAGGCAATCAAGTGCACACCATTTCCACTTACAAAAAAAACCAAATACTCTTGTGGAATTGTAAAATCCAATGAATTATCGAAGTGAATCCTCACAAAACATGTTTGTCACATGCTAAGGTTTCCACTTTCAACCTTAAAACTAACAATTATAAAGTTTTGCTAATTATTACATTAAAAAAAGTGTCCGTTCAAAGTTGGGGTTCCATTTTCTTGAATAAATATTTTAGGGATTTTTTCACTAGTTTTTACAAATATAGTCTAAATGGGTCAAATTTTAAGTGAGAAAAAAAAGAATAGTTGAAATTAAAATAATTCATATGGTGATGTTGATTTTTCATATGCATGTTTTTTTCACCAATACTTAGGTCTTAAATTGAAACAAATGGTAAAAAATGTTTTAACATGCTTTTGTAGACAAAAAAAAAAAATTGCATTGATTTTTTTTGCACATGTG
>Ga0209611_10010310_pt1 | contig 13805 bp, 5 predicted proteins | sample S1TSphgellanicum_3_FD_187693 | JGI IMG/M metagenome (GOLD analysis project Ga0209611, IMG submission 187693) | Host-associated microbial communities from peat moss isolated from Minnesota, USA - S1T2_Fc - Sphagnum magellanicum MG (SPAdes) (version 2) | ecosystem: Host-associated > Plants > Peat... | reverse complement strand
TGGGGGGGATCTTACACCTATAAGTAAGCATATTTTCCCACTCGTGCTTATGGAAGTAGAAAGTAAGAACCCTCCTATTTTTCAGGTATATATAACACACCCTCCAAATGCACGAGGAAATATGTCGAAGTGGGTTTAAGTCCTTCGAAATTGCTTTAATACTTACTTCCATATCATGAAGTAAGCTTGGGAAGTGGTTTAAGTCCTTCGAAATTGTTTTAATACTTACTTCCATATCATGAAGTAAGCTTGGGAAGTGGTTTAAGTCCTTTGAAATTGCTTTAATACTTACTTCCATATCGTGAAGTAAAGCTTGGGAAGTGGTTTAAGTCCTTCGAAATTGCCTTAATACTTACTTCCATATCGTGAAGTAAGCTTGGGAAGGACGTGAATGTTGGTGGTGTCTAATAGTGACACATGTATGCAATTGAACAAAAAGGGTGTATGGGTGGGGTGGGGTGGGGTATGATTCCAATAGAAGCTTCTATAGCTCTTTCTTTTTCACTAAACTATTGTGACTCAAATCTCGTATGTGGCCATGAGAGATTTGACAAAGAAAGACCACCTTTTTTCTCTCCTTTTTCTAATGAGGAAACCTCAGAGTTAGCCTTAAAAAGGGAAAGGAATAATAGAAGGGGATAGAAGAAGAAGAAGAAGGTGGTGGAGGTGATGAGAAGATAGATGGATCACACACACCACAACACACATCACCACCACCGAGAGAGTGTAAACGTACCTATGTGGTTGGTTGCCTTTAGAATAATAATAACTCAAATCACCATATAACATGCCGTTGTGAGCGGGGAAGGATTGGTAGAACACAAGCACAAAGTGACAAGTCTCTCACTCACATTCGGACAAAGTCTCCTCAAGAACAAAAATGTAGGAGAGAAGAAGAACAGGAAGAACCTTCATTTTGCTTTTTGGACGTTGTGGGGATTGTAGTAGTACGAGTGTTGCAGACAAATAAAAACAAATTGTTATATTAAAACTTCATGGATAATGTGGTACATAGGCTACTACCTACATACATACATACATACGGGATAGATTTTGTAACTTCTAGAATTTTTTGGCAATCACAAATAATTAAAGTGGCCTTTTTTTAAACCTCCCCCAATACCTAGGTGATAAGCAAAAGAGTCAGAGTTCCCCCCAAGTTCCCCAAGTTCCCAAACTAAAAGTTCCCAGGAAGTTCCCCAAGTTTTATACCTATAACTTCCTCTTTCCTCCCCAGGTAGTTAAGATTGGCCAAGGTGAACCACCACCACCACCACCACCTACACACTCTTGGGTGAGCCATCTCCTATAAAGGCTACCTTCACCTTCTTGAGTTGGCCAATCCCTAGAGATCTCATTCCAAAGGATATAGGCTAATAATAACTTGGGAATATCTTAATTCTCAATGTTAGGTTAATCAAGTTTGTTGTGGATTTTTGAAAGCAAAGAAGTCAAAATGAGATGGTTGTAATTAGAATTTTAAGAACTATGTTTTCACCTTTGAAGTATGAAGTTGTCAACCACTAATAATTTTTAAAAAAAAAACACTTTTAAGGGATTTAAACACAATTATAGAATGAAAGTAATAACTATGAGTTAAGATTTGCATTTGATGAACACCATATGCAAACAACTTAGAATCCTTGCCAATGCATTTTGTTGACCAATATTCATATATTCATTTTTCCATTGATTTTTTCAACTCTTATTAAGCAACATTTTGACTTCAAACATAAATAAATCTCATTCTTCACCACAATGGTCTTGAAATATTTCAAAGTCAAAAATTGTCTAAGAGGGGGAAAAAAAAAAACTAATTTATATTTCACATTCTAAGCAAAGAATAGACTACATGAAATGTGGTCTCATTTGGGTTGCTTGCAAGCTAACTTGCTTCAATTCTTTCTTTGTCAAGTCCATCATCTAAACTTGGCTAGTGCTATAGATGGGTCATCTATGGTATGAACTTCAAAGCTCAAATGTATGTTTTCAAAGGAGCTCAAAGGAGCTCCTACATTAGAAACAACTTGGAAAAATTTCCATTTGGGATTCCCAATTGGTTCTTGACTATGCAAAATGGGTAACATATTGACAAAAGGGGGCAATGTGCATAAAAAATGTACCTATATTGTTGATTGCCCTATGAAAGGTGTCAATAGGGGTACCTAGAAGGATGAAGAATGGATGAAGGTTGAGAGTCTTTTTTTTCTTCACATGTGAACCCAAAACATCCTTTGAAGTCATTGCCTAAGGCAATGACTTTTGCATTGAACTTGCAAACCAAAGGTTGAATTTTTGAAGGTAAAGAGTGTAGTGTTTTATAAAGATTTGTTGTAGGAGCTTTAGGACCCGTTGGGATGAGGGGAATTTTTCATACTATGGGATATGATCAAGCCCATACCCATTATGTTGGAGGTAAGGCACCAAGTTTCACCAAGCGCATTAGGGCGAGCTAGGTGACACACCTAAAATAATGGTCAAGGGTAAAGGCCATTCCATGACAATAAAGGTCGGGGGCGGTGGCAGATAAATTCAACAATTTAGGAAAAAAATTATAATAAACACATTTTGGTCAAATCCTAGCCATAATTTTGTAATGTATTTGGAAGGTTCACATGCCCACCATTTAATTTGGAAGAATTAGTGCCCTAAGGTTTTAAGGTGTAAGATATGTTCTCTCCTAAAAGGGTTTATGGGTAATGGAGTTATGTAATGATAAGCTCAATTGCTACATCAAGCCTTTTTTACCATCGAGTTCTCACTATATTCTCATCAAGTTCTCAATGGGTCCCCAACTTGTTTTGCAAGTTCCCAATGAGTTCTCTACTTGTACCCCAAGTTCCCAATGCGTCCCCCACATTTCCCAACTTGTTTTGCAAGTTCCCAATGGGTTCTCTACTTGTTCCCCAAGTTCCCAATGCCTCCCACCCCCCACATTTCCCCAATAGCACCTCATTTTGTCACGGGAAATCTTTGTTTGCGTTAAAAAATTCAGTTTTGGGTGTATGTCAGGTTGCCAAAAGAGTGTGTGATGATATCAGAAGTTTCCAAAACTGACTGCCAGTTTTCAAGTCTAGCCTAGAAGAAGAAGCCCTAAAAATCTGGGGGGCAAATTTTACAGATGACTCACACAAAGAAAATCATCCCCTTCTAGAAACGGCAGATCAAATTCAGTTTTAAGTACATCCCCTATTTCTCTGGATACAGATAACGGCAAAATAGTAATGGTCCTAAAAGGTAAAAGACAAAAATAAAATTAGCCTAAAATAGATGGTCACCTACACCGCCTAAATTTTTTTCCATAAGTTACCCCACCCCCCCCGCCCCCCACCCAAATCTAGAGAAAAGTTTTATAATAGCCCACTTATTTTTGGCTACCCATACCTATGGTGTGAGTAGCCAAGTTATTATAGTATGCTTATTTTTGGCTACTAATATAGTGTGATGGGCCAAACACACCCACCCCCCCACCCCCCCTCTTTAAATAGCTTCTAGTGAGTTGATACCAATTTTAAAATATTAAAAAATTAAAAAAATGATAATAGTGGACATTTGGGGGAGGGGAGGGTGAGGGGAGGGTGAGGGGAGAGAAATTTGGTATTTGTTTGTGTTCCTTCTTTTATAATACTTTAACTTTGAAAACGTGCAATATACGCCTCATATGACCAACATATGATGGAAGAACCCTCGGTCGGTCAATATACGAAAGTAGCATGTGACCTTCCTTCCTTTGTTTGTGTGTTGGTGACTTGCATGATTGTCGACCAAATATATACACATCCCTCCCTTTGTATGGGAATAACAAACAAGTTGCTCTTGCCCTTTTATGGCACGTTTCTACTTCAAATCCTGGAAGAGTATATAAAACAAATGTTTTCTTCAAGAGTGACTCGGGATTAGTGATACGACCTTTGTTTGGTACACCAAAGGTCTTGAGTTTATGAGTTTAAACCAATTTGCTAAGTGAGTAAAAACCATGCTAATCATGCCATGTCCTTATGGATTAGTGATACGGCCTTTGTTTGGTACACCAAAGGTCTTGAGTTTATGAGTTTAAACCGATTTGCTAAGTGAGTAAAAACCATGCTAATCATGCCATGTCCTTATGGATTAGTGATACGGCGTTTGTTTGGTACACCAAAGGTCTTGAGTTTATGAGTTTAAACCGATTTGCTAAGCTATGGATTAGTGATTCGGCCTTTGTTTGGTACCACAAAGGTCTTGAGTTTAAACCCATTGAGTTTAAGCGAGTAAAAATCATGCCCTGTTCTTTACCACATTGGGTATGACTTTGAGATATCGTGAATAGCTGGTCACTTGGGTCAATTGACTTGGGTTCTGACCAGTGTTAGGCTGGGTTACCTGCTTTGGCGGGTCAAACCCACCACAGGTTCCAATTAGCAAAGACTTTATTGGAGGTATCGGCAATTTAACCACAGGTTCTAGTCTGGGTTAGTAAGAATTGGACGGAAACCAAGTCTGATTTTTATTTATTTATTTATTTATTTTCCTGACAAAATTTTCAGAACCCAAGGTTCTTCATAATTGTAAAGAACTGCCCTTTATTATTTTCATTGGAATTTTTAGAATTTGTCTTTAATTTATCCTTAATTAAACAAAAGCACTAACATTGGCAAATTTGAGATTAGACCCTAACATGTGGATCTTGGGTTCCCAAGAATGTGTGTACAAAGAGGGCATGGTTAGCGATGAGGTGCAATGAGCCCTTGGCGTTTCTTTTCAAAAACATGAAAGCTAAGACAATATATTTTAATTCATTGCTTTGAAATGAAAAAAAACACTCTATTGCCTATGTAAACAAATGGAAACCCATTGGCTCTTGCAAAAATGAAGAGGAGGAATTTGATAATATGTTTTGGTGAAATATTTGCAAGTCGAAAAATTGGGGAGAATAAATGAGGAACATCAAAGCTTGAAGAAAATGCAAAGTTGAATGGGGGGAATGCAAAAAGGATTTGAAAGAAATCAATATGGTGGACGTAGTTGATTTCAAAGCTCTAGTAATAACTCACATTGTTGATCGGGAGAAGGGAGAATCGAGATGATGCAAATAATACTAAGTTAGGGAGGTAATAGTCAAATTGGAGCATGGTAGCAATTGAAGTGTAGAAGTGCACATTCCAACATGAAAAAAAACTAATAATTGTTTTGCTTACAATGGAAAGGCATGATGAAACTTGATACTTGAAACTTAACAATTCAAATAGGACTTTGATTCTATCATTTTATGTTTCCCTTTCTTCCTCATTGTGCTTTCATGGAATAAAAGTTGGACAAATTCCCACAAAATTGGTTATCAAGTTTGAGACATCAAGTCAAGCACCTTTCATTTCCTCAATCATCCTTCCTTCCTTTCTTCTAAGTCAAAAAATGGCAATTGGGTTTGGCTTCTACTTGTCTTCGTAGTCAACCCTTGCAGATGTCCGATTTCATTTGTTGGGTACTTACATCTAAAATCTTGAGGGATCTCTTTCCAGCCCACACGTCCTGGTAGGTTCCCAAAAAAATTTCGGATTAAATAGAGAAATTCTCAAATTCACGCTGTCTTTGGGCCTCCTTTCACCCCCGCCTTAACCCCTCTTTTAGTGGTATCCACAAAGTAATGAAATTTTATCAAATCTTAATGCACAAGGTTCGAGAGGAATTATAGTAGCTGTACAGGTAGGAGCAGTGAAAATATATGTAGCAGCAGTGGATGATGATGATGATGATGATGAGAGAGGGGAGCTTGGGTTCCCAATGCAATGTCATTCTGAGCATAAATGCAGTGCCATGGCCTATCATTAGGAAATCCACTAGGCTACTACTCCTGGCAATCCAAACGGCTACTTACATACATACATACCTACTGTGGAGTGAATTCTTCTTTTTGTTATCAAGCTCCAAATGGCAGTTCCTTCATAAAAGCAGAACTGGGGTGGGGTGCTGGCATCGTCTCCCCCTGTCCTTATTCAGGATTTTAGTAAGCATCCCATGAGACAAGGTATCCCATGGAGATCTCATGTTTCATCTATTCATTCATCCATTATTTTCATTCATTTATGAGTTTGGCCCTTTCTTTTTTGTATGGACTAAAATATTCATCCATGCATTCCTATATCTGTTCAAAATTATTTTTTTAATTAAAAATTTGTTAATTTTTTTCTATTATTATGGGAAAAAAAAAAGAGGAAAGGAACCTAGAGGGACAAAGGAAAAGGAGGAGGCCGGGTCAAATGCAAAGCTGCTTCGTTGACACATGGAGTTTGCATTGACTTAACTCCTCTGAAATGTTCGTCCCATTTACTTTTGAGCAAGTTCATCTGGCTAAACTTGGGCCTCCGTGGCCCCCCGACCTTGGCCACGGCCTTCCTCCTTATAAAAAGGCCATCCAAATAGGTCAAATGAAACCAACTAATACCTTTGTTTCTCCCAAACAACTCGGTACAAAAAAGAAACAATCCTCTTGCCCACCCTAAAGAAACTATGAAAATTTGTTCAATTTTAAACATATTCTGTCAATGAGAACTACCATAGTCTCCACCAACTTAGTGTCGGCAGCTTAAAGGCTGGGTAATGTGGCCACACAAACATCCATCCGACCATTCCCAATGATATTCTTGTACATTCGAGCTCTTCTTTTGCATTACCATTATTAGGGCATGCATATTCACTAAATCTTGGGATGGGGGGCTTCCCAGACGTCCAGGTTATGAATAAACGACACATGCCCCGGTTAGTGTAATATCCGAGTGAAAGTTACTCGCTTGTCATTTATGTATCACAATTTATGGAAACACAATGGAGATATTATGGACGGACTAGGTAACCGGCAACAGCACACAAGTTCCCATGAATAGGTAGTGGACATTTGTGAGCGCCATGACAATTCGTAGTAACCGGCGCACTCACTCAAGTGTGGTTACCAGAAACTACTTACAGTGCTGCTTCTTTAGGTTCGAGAGTGATGTCATAACCCTCTCTTGTTGGTGGATGAAAAATCCCATTACCTTCTTGTAAATGGATGAAAAAATGGTTAGTGGTGGGATTAGAGGAAGAAAGTTAGACGAGGGATTATAGACCAAATAATGTGTGTACATATTTGGGTTGGTTGTTTGGGACTGCATTTCTCTCTCATGTCGTTGAATATTTGCATATTTGACAATTGGTAGTATCATAGAAGACATCGTAAAAATTTAATCTTTGCATACATTAAATTTTATATTATAACATTATTATAAAATGTGAGTGCAGTTCATTAGTCCTCATTCACTAGACCAATGAATTCATTATTTTTTTTATTGAGTCCAATTCACTATAACAAGTGAATTCATTCAAAATTCAATGAAATCACTTTAGGTACAAAGACGCCTTTTGTTTTGTTGTAGGACAACAAAGGATTTAAAAAAAATTTAAATGATTTTTTTTTTAGCTTTGCAATCATGGACAAATAAAGCATGTCTCTCATTCAGTGCATGTCTTTTCCACAAGACCCAAAGAACAATGGAAAAAACAAAGCTTTCCTTAATGTTTTGGGTGTTTATAGCTCGTTTGAACTTCACCTATCATCGTAGGGCCATCCATCTCACCACAAGATTTTTAAAAAAAAGTTGAAATCGACCCTGAGGGCTTTTTACACTAAGAGTCAAGGCCAAAGTTCAACTCAAATCAAGCATTCCTATTGCTGCAAAAGTTGAAATCGGCCCCAGGGGCTTTCTTACACTAGGAGTCAAGGCCAAGGTTCAACTCAAATCAAGCATTCCTATTGGTGCAAAAGTTGAAATCTGCCCCCCCCCCAGGGCTTTACACTAGAAGTTCGAACATTTATTGATATCCTGACATCAACATTCTAGCATTTATGAGTAACTTGGGGGCCGAACAACAAGCCAAAAATGCTCAAAGTTGGGCCCCAAGTGAGAAAATTGTGCCTGGGAGGGGTAACCTCCCCCCAATTTACACTGCACGGTTCTCTTGAGGTTCCCAAGTTCCCAACAATTGAAGCCCATTTAGACCTGGCAGTTCCTTTACACATTATTCTTGTCTCGATGAGGATGAGGAGGTTGTTGAAGCCTCATACTAAAGAAAACTACGGAAGCCCCCCCCTTTAGACCCCCGGCTTTTCCTTTACAAATTATTATTCGATCGGGGGGCTCGGAGGAGGTTCTTCTCCACGTCTCGTACTAAACAAACTAGAGGATGTACTATTAAAGTGATCACGTAACATACTTCTAACGGGTCTATAATTAAAATACTAATAAAATTGGGTCGGGGAAGCCGTTTTTAAGCAAAGTGGGCCCTCCCCAACTCCGTTTTCTCTTATGTCCGACACAACCCCTTTTTTTTAATAATAATCATACTAAACACACAAGTCCAAAGCAATGCTCACTTTTTTCCTAAAACCCTACCAACTTGCCAAGTGCTTTTAAAAATCCACCTAGTCTTTAGTCTTTATACTTTTTAAAAAATTTACCGAAACATTACTTTCTTCAATACCTAGGGGCTTTTTTTTCTTTTTTTAAAAATAAATTTAAAATAAATTTCCCCACCATTATTGTGGCTTTTTTCAAAACAAACATAGTGGATTTAGTAGTGTGGGTTTATTAGGTATTTATTCACTAATATTAAATTAAATTAAATTAAGTTAGTAGGTACTATAGGTAGTGTCAAAATGTTTTTAATATAAAAGGTAGGTTCATAAATAAATAAATAGATAAAACTTTAACAAGGGATCTCTATTTTGGCTTTTTTCCAATTACTTACTTAGTGGCGATTTAGTGGTCGGGTTCATTATATATCCACTATTATGGCTTTAAAAAAATCCCAATTACATAGTTGACGAGTTAGTGGTTGGGTTCGTTATATATCCACTATTATGGCTTTTTTACAATTACATGGTGGCGATTTAGTGGTTGGGTCCATTCTATTTCCACTATTATGGCTTTTTCCAATTACACATTGGCGATTTAGTGGCTGGGTTCATCATATGTCCACTATGGTGGCTCTTTCTTGAGCTACAAACCCCACTCCGGAGACTATTCCTAATCTCTTTCTCTCTCTCTCCGTGTTCTGTTCGGAGCAACGCTCGCCTCGCTCGCGTGAACAAGGCAGAAGAGAGATCGACATCGCGCGTACAAATGCGCACGCGACGTCCAATTTAGTCTTTGATTGAATCCTTTCTTGTGCATTCAATCAATTGACTGTCTTTGTATGCTTTCTTGTGGACGATTTTTGGTTCTTTTTTTCTGGGCTTTCTTTTCGTGTTTTTTTCTCCTTAGTTTGTTGCCAAGAAACGGAGAACTTCATGTTGCATTTGCTTAGATGGTCAGGTTAGTAGTGTCTGTGTCCGTTTGTGTTCCTTTGTTGTTGTTTTGTTTCATCGGGATGTTGGTCGTAGACTAACGATGAGATACTCATCATTCTCAGGTGATCGTTAGTGTGTCGGACGTGTCGTCTTTGTTCTTCTCGTTCCTTCTTGTGAAGGACTTTTTTGTCACTGTCATGCTGCAGCAGTTGCTTTAGATGGCTGTTTGTTTTGTACGAAAATCCTCTGTGTCATTATCATCTCTCTTCTTGTTCTTGTTCTTGTTCTTCGTGGACGGAGTCGGTCGGGCTTCATGAGTTTGCGGTATTGTCGTGGATTCTCGGGAAGAAAATTGAGCTTGCTTGTTTGTGTTAAGCTTGCTTTCTGTCTACTGTAGAGAGCAAAAACAATAAGAGGCCTTTGTTTGTGTCCATGTGTGTGGCCGGAATCTAGATGGAACTGGAACAGTGGAACAGATCTGCTGCAAGTTTCTGGTGCAAGTTTGTCAGGATGAGCAAAGAAGAAGATCGTTTGTTTCTTGCTGGGATGATCCGGTGAAAATCTTCTTGAGGTATTCCTTGGAGAACTGGAGAGACGAGCAAAGGAGAGGAGAGGAGAGAGGAATTTCTTTCTGGCTGTTTGCGCGGAACTCTAAAGAAATCGCAATGGCGGGGAGTGCTGGACCCACGATGATGATGTCGTCCTTGTGGCCGCGGCTGCGAAGACATGTGAGGAGAGAAGGTAGAAAGAAAAAGAGGAAAGAGAATCCGTATGCATCACGCGGGCTAGAGACTTTCTCGCAACTGGTTGCGGAGCTTCAAGAGAAGCGACTAGCGATGGTGGACAAGACAACCATGTCGGTCTCTGCAGTTCGCAGCTTGTCCAAATCTGCACAAGAATGGACTGCGTTGGCGCTCTCTAGAACCGCCAGCAAGCGCATCAGCAGCAGCAGAATCGAGCTCGTCTCTCAAGCTCCTCCTCCGCCGGATGCCAGGAGCATGCCCCAGGCCTCGGCTGGGAACACTGCCTCCGGTACAAAAGAAGAATGCAAGAAGAGTCCGCGGCAAGAAGCAATGACTGGAGCTGAAGAAGGGAGATTTCCGGATCCAGAACACAGGGCGGCTGAGGAGATTGCAGAGCTGTTGCCATTGAAGGTGATGAGGAGGGTCGTGATGAGCAGCAGAAAGAGGAGGGGAGTGGTGTGCGTGCGAGAGAAGAAGTTGGCGGCGGCTTTTTCTTCGTCCAAGACTTCTGCTGTGGCTGTGCTGGTGGCGGTGGGAGCTTTCTTCGCCTCCAAACGAGCTGAGATCGGTAAGCAGGTTGCGGCCGTGCTAACGTTCAGCATTGTGATCCAGAGATGGCGCAACGACGGCAAGCTCTACACCAGATTCATCTTCTCTGCCATGGCAAGCTACCTTCTCTATCCTCTACATTCTTACCTTTCTGCTGTACGCGTTCCCAAGCGCCTCACCATCGGTTCTGGTTCTCTTTTACGGAAAGTCGAGGGTGAAGAAGAAGGGCAAGAGAAGAAGAAGAAGAGCCCCCCAGAAGCTGGAACGACAACCGCTTCCCCTATCGACCAACAAGAGCACCATCACCAGCAGAACAACGCAAGCTTTGTTGCTTCCGCTCCCATCTTTCACGATTCTTCCTCTGCTCCGTCCTCAATTCCTCGCCCTGCTGCTGCTGCCGAGATCAACAACTCTCCCGGTAGTACTATTCTCCCCATCTCCCCCATAACTTCAGAAGAAGGTAGTAGTGGTGGCAGTTCTTCGACAAACCTGAGAAAGAAATTGTCTTTGAAACTGAAGTCCAGGTTTGTGAAATCCTTGTCATTAAGCAATGTTGCACCTGGTAATACCCCACCTGATTCTCCTGGAAGCCCGACCACAGCAGCAGCATCTGGCAGCAGCAAGCAATTATCAGCCCTAGGAGGAGGAGGATCTCCAACTCTTTCTCCAATATCAGCAGCAGGGACAGAGAATTCAGATTCAGATACTGCATCATCATCCTCTGCACTTTCTCCTTCACCTTCACAGCAGCAGTGGTGGGAGGATGATGCAGTTTGCAGGTTACCTAAGATAGGCAAGAGCTTCTCTTTCTCAAGAAAACTTATGAGAGCAAGGTCTGAATCTCCTATTAAGAAGCTCGAAGAAACAAGTCAAAGGTGTGTTTTTGTGAGTGAGAGTACGGGTCCCAGGAGCCCCAGGAGGTCATCAAGATTGAATAGAATGTCTAGTCCTCCTCCTGCTTCAAATGAGGTACAGACTTTCACAACCCAGGCATGTGCATCGGGGTTACAGACTATCAAAACAAGTTTTCTGCAAACAGTGGAAGATAAGAGAGAAATGAAGATGTATATTTCATTGGCTTCTTCATCATGTTCTGAAGTGAGAGAGATCTGGCCACTTTGCGGTTTCCTTGTTGCTCTGCTGTTTCTGCTTTTGGGTCAAGTTCCAGCAATCCTGGCAACTTCTCTCTTCTTTTTGGTTCTTTCACAGCTCCAAAAATTGAGATCCAGCAGAGGCCAGGGACAAGATAGAGATGTGACTAGACGGGCAATGGAAGCTTCGAGAAAGCTGAACATTGCTTCCTCTCCAGGGAGTCCAGTTAGTCCTCTTAGAGGTGACATTAGCTCTATGGAGTATCGGAAGAGGATCATCATGGAGGGGTTACTCGAGAGAAATCGAAGAAACAGTGGTGGCTAGGCAAAACCCTCTTCCATGTAAAAATGCTTCAAAATATTGTGTGGCTAATTGCTGTGAGGGTGGGTACTCTTGTGCTACAAGGATCAGCAAAATCCTATCACTGCGTTTAGAAAGAATTCACCCAAGTGCTGATGGAGGAAGCAATTTCACATCGTGGGTTCCACATGTTTGGTAAACAGAGACAGACCTCTGCATCTGACATGAGCCCAGGTACAAAGTTTTGTTCATATATTTTTGTCTTTCCATCTGCAAAAGTCAGGGGACAACATATGGAGGACATTTCTAGTACCTTCCTGAGAGAGAATACTGTAGCATAGTTTGTTAACTTAATAGGCTTTGAGGGAGGGAGGAAGGAAAGAAGGGAGATCAAATCTTGAGTCTGCTTTGTCAAAGTAAGTTGGAGGTTTTCTTTTAGCATCAGCTTTTGGAGTGAATGTTATATAGCAGTGAGCTTGGTCACTCTGTACAGAGTGGGGATGATGATCATCAGAGTCAGGCAGAAAACTTGGAGAATTAATTGCACATGTACAGAAGAAGGTTTTGGGTTTTGAGAGTAGATGATGAAAGCCTATTTTTTAGCTGTAGAAGGTTTGCTTTCCACCTTCCAAGGTGATGAGTACATACACCCACAAAATGGTTGTTGCACTCTGTATTGACAAGAACTTTGTATTGAAAAGAGTGAGTGTCTGCAAATGTCAAAACACCCTTTGCATACCCACAATCATTTCTGTGTTCAATCAACCTTTCTTATTGCTTGTTTGTATGTTCCATTTTTTCATTCACTCTCGGTTGTCCCTTCCCTTCTGCATATTTCTTCTTCCTGGTTCTTGAGTCCTTATCTGGTAGTTCTTTTTAAAGAAAAGGATTTCACAATTTCACCTGTTCCTGCTTTCCTTGAATCCCTGAGTATGGAGATTTCTGAATGCTAATGAGAGTGAATTTCTTTTCGTGTTCTGCTGAGAGAATTTTGCTGACAGTAAGCAGGAACCCAAGAGGAATAATCAATGTGTGCAAGTGCCAGTAAACAAATTTGTGAAGAAAAAATGACTGCAATTAGTGTAATTAGAGCATCTAGAGAACAAACTCTCAAAGGTGTATCAAGCAGACCAACTACAATACATGGACATTGTTGGCCCCATGTTGAAGATATAAGGTGAGGATATAAGGATTAAAATGAACATTTTACACACTGGCTCTAGCTGCTCAGGTAAATCTGGCTGTTGATCTTATTTTCTACAAAATGCCATGTGCGGCTCTACTAATAACATCCCAACTCTGTGTTGTGTCCTGACTTTGGAATAGGGAAGAAGATGTGCATCAACATCCAATCTTGTATTCTCTCCCTGACTTTGGACTAGGGAAGGAGAGGTGCACCATATTTGGAGGCTGAATTATGTCCTGCACAAATGGACAGACTCTCTGACATATCTTGTGGCTCATAATCTGAATACCGTCTTAAGCAAATGGACAGACTCTCTGACATCACTTGTGGCTCTTAATCTGTATACTGTTCCGCGCAAATGGACAGACTTTCTCACTTAATTTTTGGATCCTAATCACAAGTTGATTTGCTGCTAACATACTACCACATTTTATGCAGACAATTCACACATGAAGTGGTCCTTGTTGCTATTGACACCTTTTTCCCCTTGTTGGAACCACAACTTCTAAACAAGAGAACCAAGAGGCTACATGTACAAATGGTCTTTTAACTAAAGTGGAATGAATAAATTTTTTTCAGGGGACAGCTACAACACCTCCCTCTTGTCTCTGATCTGTGGCTGCATCATCATCAG
>Ga0209611_10010308_pt1 | contig 13806 bp, 15 predicted proteins | sample S1TSphgellanicum_3_FD_187693 | JGI IMG/M metagenome (GOLD analysis project Ga0209611, IMG submission 187693) | Host-associated microbial communities from peat moss isolated from Minnesota, USA - S1T2_Fc - Sphagnum magellanicum MG (SPAdes) (version 2) | ecosystem: Host-associated > Plants > Peat... | reverse complement strand
GGTAATGTAAGGGATATACAAAACTCATATGAAAACATAGCTTAATGTATACAATATTTGGAGAAAGTAATAAAAAAGATCTCATGTATGTAATATTTGGAGAAAATTTCTTGAATGTTTCCTATGTCTTCCAAAAGACATAAAAATTAGTATGTGGTTATTTATAAAAATTTAAAATTCCTAGGGATCACTTATGAATGTTTTTGATTTCTTGACATGGTGCAAGGAACATAGGGGGCACTAAGGCTTGATGGTTAACTATTGCATTATTGTGAGTTCACAGGAAGGTCCTAGTATAAAATGTTATATTAGGAGGCTTCAAAATCGTTTGTTTCCACTCTTGTCAATTCTAATCAAGGATGCAATTATCATTTCTTACCTTGCAAACGTATTTGATCTCAAATTCCTTATTATTTTTTGTTCCAATTGTGTTTTTGATACCTAGTCATATTCATCAATTCATCGGTAGTGAAGCATTGATCTTGCTTTACAATCAACCCTTTAACTACACCTATGCATTGAATTTTCATAGATGCAATCATAAATGCCGAAACCTTCTTGTTCACCATAAAAAATTCTTTAATAATGGGATTTGTGTGATGCAACATGTACATTTGATTGTGGAACTTTAAAATCACATACTCAATTTGGGTTTATTGTTCTAATGACAACACCTTGCGCAAAACATCACACACATGATTCACCAAATCATTGAAGATTTAAGAATTGAGGATTATTATACTTTTTCAATAGATCTATATACATAGTATAGAAAATTATTGGGAAAATATGCTCAAAGCAACAAAATCACATACAAAGGTATCTTTGCCTTGGACCAATTTGGATAAAAAATGCACAACCTTTAGCACATGGAATACACATGTGAGCCCTAACACAATTTCATAATTATAAAATGTTTCATAATTGTTCTTGGTAATTGCATTAGTAGCCATGTCATTAGCCATCTTCGCAATAAGAGCCTTAAACTCAAACAAAACACATTTCCTAAATGCAAGCATGGAGATCCAATGAGTTTTATTGTTGTGAAGGATTGTCAATCCTTTAATTTGCATGATTTCTATTAGTTTCCCATGTTCCATGTGGTAGTTTGGAGAATGGGCAAAATAGGTGCAAACCTTGATTCTAACAAGGTTTTTATTTTTTCAACCAAAGACTAGTTAGAAATGTTTCCATAATTAGGTTACACCTATGTGCCATGCAATGGACCCCAATGGTGCATGCTTATCATTTGAATTACATTGTCACACCACTTTTTAGGCCTTGAAAGATAATCACACCATTTGCCCTAGAACAGACAAATTTTGAGGCCAAATCCCTAGTAAATAGTCCCCAAAAACACATAAAATCTAATGACATTGTAGTGAGGTAATCAAAACTACCCCCCCCCTTAGTGACCTTTTCTAGATTCAATAGAATGGGCACTTTCTTCCAACCTTTAACCATAAAACCCTAAATTGATATTCAAGTCTAGTTTTTAAATGTTGTGACCTCATCACAACTCAAAAATATAAAATTGGTTTTTTGAATAACATGTTTAATGGCAACCAAGATAATGTGGTGCATACATTTTGTCCCCACCATTAGAATTCCAAAATAGAAAAGTAATAAGACAAAAAATAGGGTGAAGTCTTACTTGCACAAACAATGTTGCACATCACAATGTAAGCAACAAATCAATTTGTAAATACATCTTCACAAAAACACTTTCACATTGATATCAACCATATATTTCAAAAAGACCTTCACAACAAGTTGTGGAACAAAACAAAAGGGCTCCCAAACCCTTTAGCTAAAACAAATCTCAAAAAAAGGTTACAATTGTTGTAGATATGGGAGGCAAGTGAACACCTTTCTTTGAATTGATGATAATAAAAAAAAAACAAAAATAGGACTAGAGAGGCATGACATACCTAAACACTCATAACTTTGTAACAATTGACATTCTATGTACATTTATTACCAACAATAATTGGTAGATGACCTAGATGTTTTGTGAAGCACTAAAGCTCTTGAACAAGAATGTAGACAACCACAAACAACAAAGTTCTACACAAAGGAATGCATAAAAAAACATAAACAAAATGTAGGTCTTGTAAAAGAACACATATCTTTAAAGGATGCTTGTCCCCAACTCCTTGCAAATTACAACACACAATTAAACCCTTAACAATTAGAATTGTAAATGCCTTGTGTTGTTGGAAAAATTAAACCTAGTTGCACAATATGCATTCATAATGAACCTTTCATATATGTAACATGTAAAAGACACAATAGAGGATCTTTCGGAGATGGCAAAATGCCTTTTCCAACAAAAAAGGATTTTGGTCCCATCAATGTGGTTATGGCCTATGAAAGGGAAAAAAAAACAACAAAACTCTTAAGTTAAGCGAAAAAGTGGCAAAAATGGAAACAACAAACATGAAATTGCAATGGAGTTTATAATTTGAACATTCAAATGACAATGGAGTACAAAGTAAACACAAAAAGAGATTGCAACATCACTACGAAAAAATGGGGTGATTTGTAATTGGCCTTGTAGTTGGGTTTTAAAGTTGCAATGACCGTTTGCAATTCATTGCAATTTAGTGTATTTCTACACGTGTAAGTGCTATTAGACAAGTTGCATGAGTTGCGATGGATGTAATTCACCATATGTGAAACTATATACATATGTAATTCATTCAACTCAATTATAAATATGTAGGAATAATTATTGTGTAACTCTAATGCAATTAATTTGCAGCTACTATAGTAGTCGTGTTGATGTTACTTTTCATTGATCCATCAAAATTTGACACATGGCATTAAATGGATTTTTGGGTGAAAATGATTATATTTTGAAATATTGATCTCCACCATCCATTATGATTGTTCATTTTATGTGGTCTTAGATTGTGACATATGGCATAGTAAAAAATTACCATGTGGCATATTAATTGAAAATAGAAAATAAAATAAAATAATTTAAACTAAGTAGGTCAATACATAAACATAGGTAGGTAAAATTAAGTAGGTAGGTAACATTAAGTAGGTAGGACAAACTTACATACCTAGGCTCCATACCTACCTACCTATTTACATAGGTAAGTAGGTAGGACATACCCACACTACATGCCTACTTACCTACCTAGGTAGGCAAGTAGGTAGGAAGGTAGAAAGGTAGGTGAACCATAGAGTAGCTATGTAAATTATTTTTAAAATTTTGTGTTTTACTTTTAGGGTTGACCTTTTTTGAGTGCATCCCAACTTGGCACATGTATTTTAATGTGAACACACAAGAAAAGACACCTTGTTTATATAATTTGTGAGATGGGATTTAAGGACAAAACATATGGGTTTAATCTTTTAGTTGCACATTAGTTACAAATTGGGTTACAATTAAAAAAACTATTTCCCACATTTTTGGTGTTATTTTTAATTTTAAAAATTTTACAACTAATTAGATAATTATATATATATGAATTAATTATCAATAATCAATAATCTGAAATAGTCATTTAAATTATTTTTTGAATCAATAAATTTAATTCAAATAATTAGTTAGTTAATTATTAGATAATTAATGATCATAATTCAGATAAATTTCAAATAATTAATCATCTAGATTCCAAAAATGAATTATTTGGATTATTTGATAGTCAACTATTTGAATTAGTTATCTGACCTAGTTATTTGAATTAATTATTCTGATTCAAATAATTAGTTAGTTATGAATTTAAATAATTTATTTTCAGATATCTAATTTAGATAATTATTTATTTGAATTTAAAAAATAACACATTATCTAAATTAATCATTCTAATTTCATCTAATTTTTAGTTAACTATTTCAAATAATAAATTATTTGAATTCAGATAATTAATCATTTATTATTTGAATTTCATAATTTTAATTATTTATTTGAATCAATGAACGAATTAATTAATTATTTAAAATATTAATAAGTAAAAAATAATGGAAAAATTAATTTTATAACATAGTGATAACATAATGGCACAATTAGTTGTACCAATAAAAACCATAGTTGACAATTAGTTGTAAATGTCCTATTTAATGGGCATCATGAATGTGTACATGCGGCATGATTGTATGTGTCAACAATTGTACATTAGTCACAATGTAATTGCTGATTAGGTGTTACATTTACACTAATTATAATGTAATTGTTGCATGCATCTAAATTGTAATTGTTAAAAAGTCAAACATCATTGACTATGTTTGTATTTATGATGTGTACATTAGATTGTATAAGTCTCCCATTTGAAACTAAGTTGTAATTATAATAAAACTCCTTGATTTTCTAACATGGCATTATATTTATTAATTGCCCATATTTCCATGCTAGTTGTAGTGTAATTGTATATTAGTTGTTTTGGAGCTCTAGTCATAAAACAATGTGATTATGATGAACAAGACTTCTCATAGTGATGCATGGGAACAAGGGACACATAGTAGTGACTAATAACTTGTGATTTACTTTAAGTTAATCTAGGTAAGGTGTTACAATCAAGGGCCATTGTTTGCCATTGACACATATTGAATTGACGCTCAATGTGGTAAATATGCACCCTACATCTTTTTGGCAAATTAACAATTAAAAAAAAAAAAATCCCTTCATGGCTTTTGCACTTGTATTTTTGCAAGATTGAAATTCATTTTGAAAATATGACATCCAAAATTTATAATCATGGTTTAGGTTACATAGCTCCTATAATTTACGAAAATTGCATAAAACTATTTTTAATGAAGTTAAAAATGATCTAATACGACTTAGAATTTGCATAATCAATGTGGGTGAAAACATGATGTATACTAACTTTTGATGGATGGTCAAATACTCCCCATCATATTTTTTCTTGGAGAGATTAGATGGTAAAATATGATGGGGAGTATTTGATCAAAAATATCAAGATATCTTCACGTTATTTTGAATGGTTGTATTGCTCATGTCTTGCATCTAACGTGGGAAGATATTGGTTGAATGAGATGGTTTATAAAATTGCTAAGGAAGGAAAAACAAATGTAAAGTTCATCACTAATGATGTCATAAAAATCAAGTAATGTTTAGAATTTTTTTTAATAGAGAAAAATGATTGAAATTATTATACATTTTAATTTTTGATATTATGTTGGAAAGACTTTTGAAGGTAAACAATTGGTTTTTAAAGCCTAAATCGAAAAAAGTGGATAACCTTTGAAGAGAAAGAGGATGTTGAATGTTCAATTTTAAGTAGGTGATTTTGGAAAATAGGGACCTATATAATATTCCCTTTTACACCTTATTGATTCAATTTTTTGTTTACTTGCTAAATATGTGAGAGAGAGAGAGAGAGAGCCTACATGTGTGTGTAATGCCTTTGCCCAAATAACAAGGTTTTAAATTGAGCAAAATCTCAACCTCTTCCTTTCCCCTTAATTTATTTTTCACTCTTATGTTCACATATGGTTCCCCATAGTTTATTATTATTTATTTGAAATTTTTAAAGTGTGTCTTTTTATGTCCATATGTATCATTATAGGCTTGAAAGAAGTAGATTATTAAATGATTTTAATGTACGTAACATGAACATGAAATACACATGTTAATTTTCCTTTTCTTATCCATGCAGGTGGGCTTGGAAGAAGTAGGTTTGGGTGGCACACACAAATAAACAAACAATTCTTTTTTAATATACATTTTGTAAAATCTCTTTTGGGATTTTATTACATTTTTGTACATTGTGTTTTCGAAATAAATTCATATTTGCCATTTTCTGGGCTGCCTAGAAAATGAGATTATTGTTGTAAGGTGACTTTGGTTTAGCCATTTGAAAATTAAGCGTAGGAAGAAGTTTCAAAAGCCAACTTTGTTTCCAAATTGCTAGGGACAAAATTTTCCACATTTTTGAAATTATATTTTCTTACTTTGCTTTTGACCTCTAGATGTTTGTGCACATCATTTATGCAAACATTTCATTGCTGGGCATTAAGAAAGTTGTGCCACACAAAAAAACACTTATGGAAAAATGATGTAATATATTGTCTTGATATTAGACTTATTCGTGAAATAACTCTGTAACCAAAAGAGAGTGTGTAAGACCAAATAACCAACTTGACGATCTAATGTGCCTACACAGATTTGAATTTTCTGCGATTCTAAAACCAACCAACACCTTTTGATCTTTTCTCTCTAATTCATCTAAAACTCTCCTGCCTACACCCGCTAATCTTCACACAGACACCGCTTACACTTATACAAAATCAGCAGATTCTGATCGTTGAATTTGGAGCTTACACCTTCATTCACAAAAAGAGTCCAGAGAGTACAAGCTTCCTTACTGCAGTACATTCATTAAAGACAAAACACCTTCTAAGGTCTGGCCTTTGAGGTCAGAGCTCTCGGTGCTCTTTCGATCCTATTGAGCCACTGAACCCATTCCCTCCAGGATGCAACAATGCAGCTTGCTTCTACTTTACCTCTCCTAGCACCCGAAGACTCTTGGATCCTAATGTATTCTACAACTATTCATTCACACTCTCTGTGGTCATTCGATCCACCTTCTAGATCCCTCAGTATCACACCTCGGCACCAACCCTTCATAGTTATTCCTGCAAGTCATTCACAACTATCTAACCAAGTTGTTGGCGCAGCGGAAAATTTCAACAACCAGCCAAAGCAGACCTTCTCCACTATCTATCTATGCATCTCTATATTCATCTACCATAATCTGTACCATTCTTTCGCCCACAACCCACTAAGTCCCAAAAACTTTCTCTGATCTTCCCCCCTCATCTATCGGTCCTCCTTGGCCTTAAATCTTACCTCCTCCCCATCCACCGTCGTTCCATCCACTCCCGGTCATCAATGTAGCTCCACCCCGCCATAATTTGCGCCGCCTCACTCACGCGTGATCAGATTCCACTGTACATCCAGAAGCAGCCGCCATGCATTCTTTGCAGCAGTAATGGCGAGATCCTCGCAACCAGAACCACTGACGGCTACAAAATTAACTCAAACAACAGGCTATGTTCACATTAGTATGGTGACCTATTGTTCGGTCACATATGTAACCCCTCCGTTCTTTAAAAAGCTAAGTCCCTCAGCTTCATTTACTTTTGTTGAACATGATAGATCTAAAGATCCCTATGATACCTTTCCCATTGGCGTCCATCAACATCCTAGATGATGCACACTCGATTGCCTTCTTCAAAATCAAGGTTTCCCTTTCCATCAGCATGCCCAATGAACTGGTATGGACCTTCCCAGCTTGCAATCAAAGCTCTTTTCTTCCCTGGTTTCTTCATCTTTACCATAGTCTCTTCAGCAATCAGACCTTCAAAAACTTGCTTACCTTTCTTGGTAGCATAGGTCCTCCTTTGTTTCTGCTGCGCTTGTTCCACATTGAGTAAAACACTTTCGTGGATGCTCATTATAAGCTTCACTTTTTGTAGAAATTGCGCTGAAACCACTTCAGCGTCAACATCATCATCGGTCACAGCAATCAGAGCGTGCAGGTAATTGTCAGCCCTTAGACGTGGTGTGCGATCAGTCAAAATCATGAAGGGTGAAAATTTGGTACTAGCCTGGATGCCACATCTGTATCCAAACATGACTTTGGCCAGATGCTCGTCCCAACACTCCACGTTTTCTAGAGCTGTAGCCAGGATGGTGATCCATGCTTGATCGTTTTGATCAGATGCTCTGCCATCCCATTACATTGAGGCCATTGGGATGCAGTGTGCTGATGTTGGATACTGTAATCCTTGCACATGACATCGAATTCAGCAGCCCATTCTCCCCCATTGTCAGTAAGCACAAACTTGGGGACTCCATACCAGCAGATTACGTCATCTTCTAAAAACCTGGCCGCAGTCTTAGCACCATGATCAACGACTGCCTTTGCCTCACACCATTTAGAATAATGGTCGATGGCCACCAGTATGTACTTGTTCCTTGACTTGGTTTCAGGTAATGGTCCTACGGTGTCCATAGCCACTCTATGAAACAAATCACAAATGGGTATATTCTTCAACTCTTCATCTTCAGAGCGTATACTCCCCATCCTTCTCACCATCTGACACTGTTGGCATACCTTTACAACAATCTTCACATCCTCAGTTCGATTATGCCAAAAGTACCTCCTACATATCTCAGCCAGAGTCCTTTCTTCACTAGAATGCCCTAGGTCTTTATGCATTCGGACTACAAGTCCCATGCGGTCTTCTGGCCTTGGCACAAGTAACCCCTTGAAATAAAGTGATTGATCCTGCCAGTGGTAGTTCAATGTTCTCCTCCTGGCTCTCTTAGATTCCACAGGATCAACAGTGTCTGGTAGCATGCCTCCTTGTAATAAGTCTATGCAGGTTACATCCTCCCATATGTCTTGGTGCGTTGTGCTTGTGCCCCACTCATCCTCCTCATCCGAACCTGTAGGAACCAAATCACGTTCACCAGACTCAAACAGTTGTTGAGCTGCCAACACTAACACCAATTGTTGTTGCTTGTCATAGTACTGGGGTCTCCTTTTCTTCAGCACCACTCTCACATCATTGTCCTGCATAAGCTCACTCTCCTTTGCAATTTCCTGCCTCATATGGAACAAGCTCCTTGGGCTGGTCTTCTTCTGATACAATGTCAACCATATACAGCTGCTGGTTGCTAACATGATCATAGTGGTTGATGCCAAAACAACATGCATGATGTTGTACACACTCCCTGTCCTTTCTCGTGACGCCGAGCCATTTTGTTTCTTTGCCAGTCTGAACAAAGAGAGTCTCCCCTTCTCTTTTAGGTGTGTTAGTTAGTGTACTTCCAATGTCTTGGATTTCTTCACTGAAGTCATCATCATCCGTGGCCTGCCCTACTGGATTTCTGCTCAAAGCATCTGCATTCGTATGTCTCAAGCCTGGTCGATGTAGTATCTTGAAGCTAAAATCTTGCAGCATATCGATCCACCTGCCTCTCCTGCCATGTGCATCTGACACCGTCGCCAACCATTCAAGCGGTTTGTGGTCTGTTCTTAGAGTAAAATGGTTTCTGTGCAGATACTGTCTAAAATGCATGATGCCCTAGATCAATGCATAGCATTCCCCTTCCATGGGGTGAAACTTCCTTTGCGCCACAGTCAAGCCTTTGATGGCATAAGCCACTACTTTCTTGAATCTACCCTCCTTTTGTGACAGGATGGCACCAACACCTTTTGTTAACCAATCCACATCGAGGCAGAATGGCCTTTTGAAGTCTGGACGCACCAGTATGGGAGCATTAACAAGTGCTCTCTTCAAAGAATCAAACACCTGCTGGCAGTCTTGATTCCATATAAACTCAATGTCTTTCTTCGTCAATTCAAACAACGGACTAGCCAATCTTGAATACCCTCGTACATACTTTCGGTAGTACCTTGTCAGTCCCAGGAAGGACCTGACATTAGTGACCGTCTTTGGTTTTGGAAAACGCAACACTGCATCAATTTTTTTTAGGATATGGTTTGGCACCTTCCTTATTGACCACATGGCCCAGGAACACGATGGTTTCAGCAGTGAAACAACATTTGCTTGGGTTTGGTTTCAAGTTCACTTCCCTGAGCTTGGAGAGTACAGCTTCCAAGTGTTGCAGATGGTCTTCCCAATTTTCGCTGTGGACATTGAGATCATCCACAAACACCTTTAGGAACTTATCTCCCAATTCCTTGAAAATTAGCGACATTGTTCTGGTGAAAGTACTGGTCGCATTCTTGAGACCAAAAGGCATAACTATCCAGTCATATAGCCCAGTCTTGGTAACCAATGCCGTCTTCTTCATATCTTCAAGAGCCATACGAATTTGCCAGAATCCTGACTGCAAATCCAGTGCAGTAAACCAAGCTGATTTCCCCAGCTGGGAAATCACATCATCAACAAGAAGCATGGGGAACGAATCTCGTTGGGTCTATAGATTGAGTGGTTGGTAGTCTCCACATAATCGCCTACTCCCGTCCTTTTTCACTAGCAAGGTCACACGACAGGTGTACTCAGAATCACTTGGCTTCATCTTGCCCAACTCCACCAACACATCAATCTGTTTCTTCACCTCTGCCTCCTCCCAGTATGATAATCGACCAGGAGCTACCTTGCAAGGTGGAAATCCTTGTGTGTCTATGGAGTGTTCTCCGACAGTACAACAGCCTAGCTCCCCTTTGTTCCAAGCAAACACATCTTGATATCGCTCTAAGACTCCCTAGAGTTGTTGTCCCTTCTCCTCATCCAGATTCTGATCAACTCGAACCTTTTGGCAAATCTCTCCCCACCTCGAACTTGCCTTACGGTTGTTAAATAACGCCAAATGCTCTTTAAAGCTATTGTGAGAGTCAGCAATGTCCATTTGCTGGACTTGTAGTAGTACAGGCACTTTTGCGCGATTCGCGGTTCCAGGGAGAGCCTGCTTTCCCTGCTCTGCATCAGAAACCCACTTAATCCAATCGACATAGTCGTCAGCATCTGTGATTTCCTCTTTCATGAAATCATCAGCTTGCTCTTGTAACGTCAGTTGCAGAATTTGTTGTGGTCCTTCCAACAATACCAAATCCTCCAGTTCGGTGTTTCCGAACTCAGATTCGTCATCAACTGGCTCCACCAGTTGAAGCCCTTCTTCATGATCCTCATCTGTATCAGAGTCTGAATCTGATACCAGTGCATCCATTCGTCCAATTGCAACGTGCTCACACAAAGATGGCTTTGTGACAATCGTGTCCAAATTTCCATCGAGATGCGTGTTTCCTAGAGTAGCAACAACTTCTCGTATCAGAGTTTCTGAGTTCATTTTCTGCAGCATGTTTACCATGGTCAATGGTAATACTTCCACATTGGTTCCTGGTCCGTGCCTCACTTGGATCAACCCTCGCTCCACATCAACAATTGCTCCAATTTTGATCAGAAGATCAAGTCCAAGCAATACGTCATAGTTGTCCATGTCCACCACCATGAAGGTCATGGTGCACTGCACACCTCCAACCTTGACCGGTACTTCATCAATTCGACCAAGAGCCTGCGTAACAATTCCTGATGAGGTCTTGTAAGTTTCAAATCCAGAAACCAAGTGCATTAGACCTAATTCTCGAACTACTACAACCGCCATGACAGACATAGACGCTCCAGTGTCTAGAAGTCCTTCCACTAGATAGCCATTTACTTCCACCGACAAGTGGAGTGTCTTACTCCTATGTGTTTTGTTGATGTAGATTCGTCTAAGCGTTGGAGCTACTGAAACCATAGACACTTGATTGTTTGCAGCTTCTGCATCCTTTTTTTTTCTAGCCACTTTTACTAGATTTTCTAGGTGTTCTTACTCTCCCAGTATCATCAGCATTGTTTCCATGGGTGTCAGCGAAATTTTTCCTTTAATGAAATGGGACAGAATTTTCGACCTGACAGAGTTCTCCCGATTCATTCTTGTGCCTTCTCCTGCAGCTTCAGGAGATGGTTTAGTGCCTGCTGGTGCCACTTCCACAGGCATTCTTTTCCTGGGTACTTGAGTGTATGAGAATATGCTCTCATTCCCACACAACTTGTTGAGTTGTTGCAGAGTTGCTTCTTCGTCATTCAGCAATACTTCCAGGAAGTTTGCTGCTCCAGAATGTGACTTCCCATCCTTGGGTTTCTTCCAACACCTGTTCTCAAAGTGTCCAAAACCTGAACAAAAGGAACATTTTATCCCACAATTCTTTGTCCTATGAAACATGCCACATTTTGTCACGGACGTGACGGTGACGGACAGTGACGGTGCGGATTTCTCCCTAAATGTTGCGGACGTGACAGTAATGGTGACGGTGCGAACTTTTCCGAACTTGGAGGCGGTGCCAACTTTCCAACTTTAGAGTTTCCCAGTAGCGTCCTAATAGTATGAATAGAGAGCCTCGAGACATTGTCCCTCACTCTCATCAACACTAATTGTACTTGCTCTTCTAGCTTTTTCGCCTCGAATGTTATTAGTTCTAGCTTTGGAGCTTAGAGTGTTATTCCGAGTCTTATGTGAGTTGCCATCCGCAACAGTTTGACGAGAGTCCACTACCAAGATGGGTGACGCTTCCAAAATCTAGATGCACAACGTGTTTTCCATGCTGCAACAACTACAACAAGAGAATGCCAACCTACGAAACGCCATGGAACAGCTCCAAGTTGCTCACGCTCCAGTCCATGTTCCAGCTTCCATAGCAAATCCAGTTCCACAAGCACCAAAAGAACCTCGAGTAAGCTTGCCAGAGAAGTTTGACGGAAATCGTACAAAACTTCGAGATTTTGTCAATCAAGTTCAACTTGTCTTTCGTCTCCAACCACACAGATACGCAACAGAAGAAACACAAGTTGGACTCATTGGATCACTGCTCACCGGAACTGTGTTATCTTGGTTTTCGTCACTATTGGAGAAGGATTCTCCACTTTTGGCAGACCTTGATCGATTCTCGGAAGAATTCAGCAGAACGTTTGGAGAGAGAGATCGAGCCCTTATAGCAACAACAAAACTTCGAACACTGCAACAATGATCGCGCCTAGCTTCAGCATACGTTACAGAATTTCAACAACTTGCATGTGACCTCGATTGGAACGACACGGCTCTCATCACCACGTTTCGATGGGGACTCCGCGACGATATCAAAACCTTGTTGCTGAACTTGCCCAAACCAACTACTCTGTTGGAAGCCATTACTTAAGTAATCGACTGCGACAACCGGCTGTTTGAGCAGCGACAGGAGCGATGATTGCTCTTTGGATCACATCGAGCGGATTACACAGCTCCAACCCGCCAAACATCTTCAAGCACTTCGACCCTGGAGCCCATGCAAATCGACACTTCAAGAGTTAGGAAGCTAACCGAAAAAGAGAAAGAACAATGTCACAAGGAGCACTTGTGTTTTTATTGTGGAGGCAAGGACCACAACTTAAACAACTGCCTTTTGAAACCTCAGGGGTCAAAGGCGCACAAATTTCGGTACACCTCAAGCACTTTTGAGCCAAGACACGAGGAAATCGAGTCGGAAAACGACAGCAGCTAGCCACATTAGGGACCGTGCGGCTGACAAGTGTTGCCATGACATCAAGTCCTATTTTATCCTCTGAACCTTCTCGTTGTTTTAATATCCCACTTAAAATAGATTTTCATCCACATAGCATAAAAGTTAAAGCCTTGTTAGATTCCGGAGCCTCTGCTTGTTTTATTGATAAAAATCTTGTAAAACGTCATAGTCTTCCTATAGTCCCTAAGAAATACCTTGTGACAGTAGAGGTTATCGATGGTAGGCCCTTGATTTCAGGAGATGTCACTCACGAAACTAAACCCTTAGACATTATCCTAGAAGGGCATCGAAGTACTATTGTATTCAATATCATTAGTTCTCCTTCTAATCCTCTCGTTTTAGGTCTCTCTTGGTTAGAAAAGATTAACCCGGATATAGATTGGGAAAAGCGAAAACTAACATATCGAACCATAGCTTCTCATGTTTCGTCTAGACACCCTAGAAATGTCCCAAACCCGTATCCTTACCAAGTCCAAGGGTCTGCGGTCAAAGTTCCGTTGATGGTCGGTGCTCGAGCCTTTATGAGGGCTGCCAAGAATGGAAATATGTTTGCAATTTCTGCAATTTCGACATCTCAACATGTTCAAGAACCAACCAAGTTACCAGCAGAATATGAGGAGTATCGAGACGTTTTTGAGAAGAAGAACGCTGATACACTTCCTCAGCATCGACCTTATGATTGTGGCATCGAACTCCAAGAAGGTGCGCAACCTCCCTTTGGTCCAATCTACAGCCTCTCCCAGAACGAGCTTGCTGC
>Ga0209611_10010306_pt1 | contig 13806 bp, 7 predicted proteins | sample S1TSphgellanicum_3_FD_187693 | JGI IMG/M metagenome (GOLD analysis project Ga0209611, IMG submission 187693) | Host-associated microbial communities from peat moss isolated from Minnesota, USA - S1T2_Fc - Sphagnum magellanicum MG (SPAdes) (version 2) | ecosystem: Host-associated > Plants > Peat... | reverse complement strand
TAGGGCGTCGGCCCCCTCGGCCGCGCAACTCACCGCCATGCCCCAGCCGCGCAGATGCTCGAGCAGGATTTCGCGGTTGGTGGCGTTGTCATCGACGATGAGGGCGCGCACGCCGGCGAGCAGGCGGTCGGCGCCCGGCACGGGAGCCGTCTCTTGCGCTACGCTTAAGCGAAACTCGGCGATGAATTTCGAGCCCCGTCCCGGCGTGCTCTCGACGCGGAGGGTGCCGCCCATGAGCGCGAGCAAGCGTTTGCAGATCGCCAACCCGAGGCCTGAGCCGCCGTACTTGCGCGTCGTGCTGCCGTCGGCCTGAGCGAAGGGCTCGAAGATCTTGCGCTGCGCCTCGGCCGAGATGCCGATACCGGTATCCTCGACGGACACCGAGACCGCCGCTTCGGAGGCGCTCGTCGGCAGCGCCGTGACGCGCACGATGACCTCGCCCTCGTCGGTGAACTTGATGGCATTGCTGATCAGGTTGGCGATCACTTGACGCAGGCGAAACGGGTCGCCGCGCAGCGCGAAGGGGGCGTCGTGCGGCGTGAATTGCGCCGCCAATTCGAGTCCCTTGTTGGCCGCCGGCTGGGCGAACATCGCCATGGCTTCTTCGACCGTTTCGACCAAGCTGAAATCGACGCACTCCAGTTCCAGGCCGCCGCTCTCGAATTTCGAGAAATCCAGGATGTCGTTGATGATGCCGAGCAGGTGGCGCCCCGAGGTTTGCACGCCCTCGGCCCAGACGCGCTGCTGGCCTTTCAGCTCGCTGTCGATCAACAGTTCGTTCATGCCGAGCACGCCGTTCATGGGCGTGCGGATCTCGTGGCTCATCGTGGCGAGGAATTCGCTCTTGGCGCGGCTCGCCGCCTCGGCGGCCTCTTTGGCCTTGAGCAATTCGGCGGTGCGCGCGGCGACGGTCTCCTCGAGTTGGTCGCGTTGCGCCGCGAGCCGCGCGTCGCGCTCTTGGATCTGCGCGACCATGGCGTCGAAGCCTCGCCCCAGCGCATCGAGCTCCACGATCTGGCTGCGCTCGGCGCGCACGCTGTAGTTGGCGTCGGCCGAGAGTTGGTCCATCCGTTCGATCAAGCCTTGCAAGGAGGCGAGCAGCGAGGCATTGAGCTTGCGCAGCAGCCTTTGGCTCGCGCCAAAGGCCAGCATGGCGGCGACCAGGGTCGCGGCGAGCTGCCACGCCGTTTGCCGGTACAAACGGGCGAGGCTCACCGCGAGCACGAGGCGTCCGCTGACCGCCGGCGTCGCGTTGACCGCCTGGCTCAGAAAGAGCACGCCACCCTTGATGACGACATCCTCTTTTTGCGCCGGCAGGCTGCCGAGCTCCGGATAACCCTTTCCCTGATAGGCGACGAACAGGCCGCCGGGTTCCCGGTACAGCACGGCGCCGCGCACGTCCGGCGAACTGCGCAGCGTCTGCAGCAACTCCTTGGCCGCCTCCTTGTCCTCGAACGCGAGGGCGGCGGAAGCGTTCTCGGCGAGCAGCCGGATCTGCACGTGGGAACTGTCGATCAGCGACAGCAAGGCCAACACGAAACTGCTGATGATGAACACCACCGCAACGATCCCGAGCGCCGAACCCAGGGCGATACTATTGATGCGCCGAACCCGCCGCCCGAGGCTCACCCGCGGCGTCATTGCAGCACCTGAGTGGCGAGGCGCAACAACTTCGAGCTCAGGTGCAGGCGCGCGCTGCGCGCCGCCGACAGATTGGCCTCGAACGCCACCTTGTCATCTTCGACCGACAGATTGAGCGCCACGCCGCGCCGCGCCGCGCCCGGGCTGTCCGCGATGGTGAGGGCCGTGCTGCCATGCAAGCGCTCGAGCACGATCGACAGCTCGGAGATCTCGGACGATGCGATGAAGACGATCTGGCAGCCGGCGAGCGATCCGCCGCCCGCGATGCGATGCACGGTGATGAGGTGCTCGCCCACCGGTTTGCCCTGCAAGGCGTCGATCTCGTCGCCGAACGGATCGGCGCCGTAGATACAGAGGTTCAGCGAGCGTCCCGTTTCGGGCGGCCATTCGGTGAACAGCGCGAAGTTATATAAAAAGGCCGTCTTCAGCTGGTATTCGGGTTTCGACTGCTGAGTCGCTTGCAGCGTCGGGGCGCACAAACTGAACGCGAGCAGGCTCGCAGCCGCGCGCCGCCGCCAGTGCCGCGCCGCTCTGGGCCAGAACCGCTCAAAATCCATAGCCCAGCTTGAGCTGCACGCTGCGGCCGTCCTGCTCCAACGAGGGTTGCCAGTTGGTGATCGCGGCCGGCTGCGCGTAGCGCTTGTCGAACAGGTTGTAGAACGCCAGCGAGACCTTGAGTCCGCGCACCAGGGTGTCTTCGCTCAAGATGAGATTCGACACGACATAGCCGCCGAGTTCGATGCCCAGATCATCGCCGGGCACGCCGTTATCGGCCGTGAGCCGCCGGCTGTCGTATTGCATCTCGTAGGCGGCGCGCAAGGCAGCCAAGGGCAGCGGTGTGGACAGATCGAGTTTGCCCAAGCGCTTCGGCGAATTCGGCATCTCTTCGCCGTTCACAAAGGTGGCGTCCTGGATCGACAGGCTGCCGCGCAGCCGGGCGCCGGTGCCCCAAGTCTTGTCGGCCGAGAGTTCGACGCCGCGGGCGCGCGCGTTCGGTCCGGTTTGGTACTGCGACAGGTCGGTGACCGGGTCGACGCCCAAAATGATGACGTCTTTCATGGTCCACTCATAAAGCGAGCCACGCACGGTCAGATCGCGCCCGAGGCGCCGATCGGCAACCAGTTCCAAGGTGTCGATGGTCTCGGCCTTCAGCGTGTAGTTGGGCACCTGGGTCTGGCCGTCGCCGTAATCACGCTCATAGACATTGGGCGGGCGATACGCATTGCCGTACAGCGCCTTGAGTGTCGTCTCCGGCGTGGTCTGCCAGATCAAGCCGGCGCGTGGGCTCGCCCGCCGGTAATCGACATCGCTTTGATCCTCTTGATCTTCGCGCACGCCGAGCGTTGCCGTCAGCCGGTCGGCCACGCGCCACTCATCCTGGATGTAGACTCCGACGCGGTAGCCGCTGTGCCGCGTGCGGAGGTCCAGTGCCGGATCGAGCAAATTATCGACCGCCTGGTTTTCTTGCGGATCGTCCTCGCCTTCCAGGCCGAGCATCAATTTATGGGCGGACAGCCCGAGGAAGAGCAGGCGCAGTTCGCCGCCCCGCCAGGTGCTGTCGTTCGGCGCATAGGTCGGCACGCCGGAGAAGCTGAACCGGCCGCGGTAATCGGCGGTGCTCTCGAACGCGCGTCCAGAAAACCGCAGCATATCCCCGGCAAAGCTGTCCTCGAACCGCAGCTGCGTCATCGCATGGCGGACGCTCTGGAACTGGCCGGGAACGAGCGGGTCGGACATATACGCACCGGTCGGGTCGTACTTCAGGTGATCGGCGTACACCTGCTCGAGGGTAAAGGGCCCGCGGGCGGCGCTCACCAGGAACTGTTGATTGCGCTCGCCGTCCATGCCCACCGCTACGCCTGAGATGCCGGCCGCGCCGAAGTTGAAATAGCGATTCTCGCCGCGCGAGTACAGGTCGGTGCCCGAGACCAGCACATTCAACCCGCTGTCGAACACATGGCCGACGCTCGCGCGTCCAGCGGTGAGCGCTTGGGGGTCCTCGTACGTGGCCGCGAGTTCGCCGCCGCCGAGACCGTTGCTGCCGAGATCCGCGCCGGTGCGGGTGACGATATTGACGACCGCCAACCCGGCGTTCTGGCCGTATACCGCGGCACCGGGCCCGGGGATGTATTCGATGCGCTCTATCATGTCCATGTCGAGCGGGAATTCACGACCGGTGGGTCCTTGGTCGAAGAGCGGATCATTCACCCGATTGCCGTTGATCGTGATCAGCAGGCGCGTGTTGTAGTCCCCCGGCAGGCTGAAGCCGCGCACGCCGATGTAGCTGTACTGGCGATCGTAGGTCGTGTACACCCCCGGCAGGCTGGCGAGCGCTTCGCCGAGCGTATGCCAGCCGAAGGCCTGGATCTCCTGGCGCGTGATGATGCTGACCGCCGCGGCGACGTCGCCTTGCTTCTGTTCGTACTTGGAGGCACCGACCACGCCCACATCGAGCAATTGCTCGATTCCGAGCGAGGTGAGATCGCCCGGCTGGCCCGCCCGTGCGGCCCCGGCGACGCACAGGCTCAGCGAGAGCGTGACGCCCAGGCGAAGCCTCGACGTGACGCACGCCGCCGGACGGCAACCACACGCTGCGTCCGTGCTGCTCATGCGGATCCCGAGTGGCAATTTCATCCGGACATTGAAACCGCTTTCGCGGCGGGGGGCCGAGGCGCCTGTCACACATATTCTATAGAAGGAATAACTTATCGATTTGCATGGGAAAAGCGCCATGCAGCGGAAAATCGTGCGGCAGTGCGCAGAAGCGCAATGCATGGCCCCGGCATAGTGCACACCGAACGGCGCAACGAGGCCGTGACGAGAACGAGACCGCGACCAGCTAGCGACCGCCAATGCCCAACGATCCGACGAATGCCTCGCTCGATGACCCCAGACGGCTGCGCGGCGGCGCGCCGCTGACGATTGCGCTCATTGCCCTGGCATCGGCCGCGATCGTCGCGACCGCCGCGTTGACGGCGCGGAGCCTCTCCCGGCTGGTGAGTACGCAGGCGGCATTGACCGAGTCGCTGATGCTCGAGGACATGCTGAAGGGCATCGGTCTCGCCACGCTGCTGGCCGAGAACGGCGCGCGCGGTTTCATGCTGACCGGACGCGCCACTTGGTTGCAGGACTATTACGACGGCTTGACGAAGCTGCTGTCGAGACGCGATGCGCTGAACGTCGCCTTGCATGATGAGCCCGCCCTCGCGGGCAAGCTCGCGACGCTCAACCAGTCCATCGTCGCCAAGGTGCAGGCCTTGGCGCGCGAGGTCTCCCTCGAGAGCGAAGGACGGACCCAAGAGATGACGGCCATGGTCATGAGCCAAAGCCCGTCGGCCACCGTGGAGACGACGCACGACGAGCTGCACATCTTTCCACTGGTCCAGGTGGCAAAGGATCGCATCGAGGCGCATCGACTCGAGCAGGCGCGGGCCATTCGCACCACCCTTTGGACCCTGGTCGGATCGGTCAGCCTCAATCTCGTACTGCTGGCGGGTCTGGTGCTGCGCATGCGCTATGCCGCCGCGCAACAGCGTCGCGCCCGCGAGGCGATGCGCGCGACCAACGCCGAACTGTCGCGCCTGATCGAGACCATGGCCGCCCGCCATGAACAAGTGCAAGGGCTGTCCGAATTGGGCCGTTTCCTGCAGTCTTGCGCCGACACGCAGGAGGCCGGACGGGTGCTGCAGCGGCAACTGCCGGTGATGATGAAAGCCGCGAGCGGCGCGCTCTACCTGTTCGCGGCGTCGCGCAATCAGCTGCGGCAAGTATTCTCCTGGGGCGAGGCGCCGTTTGCCGATTACCTCGAGCCCGGCGAGTGCTGGGCCTTACGGCTCGGGCAGCCGTATCGCCAAACCGCGCGCAGCGGCACCCCGAGTTGTGAACACCTGGAGCCCACGCAGCCGGGGCTCGAACCGCCGGCGCTCACACCGCCGCGCGCCGCCGCCGCCGCCCCGGGTGCGACTGCCGCCGCCCCAGCCGCGCCCGCCGACACGCATTGCCTGCCGCTTGCGGCGCACGGCGATCTCATGGGTCTCCTGGTGCTGCGCAGCTGCGCCGTCGAGGAGGACCAAAGCGGCGACGACGAGGACCATCGCCGCATGACGCTCGAGCAGGTGGCGCTGTCGATCGGCAACCTGCAGCTGCGCGAATCATTGCGCCAACAGTCGATCCGCGACTCGCTCACGGGGCTCTACAACCGCCGCTTTCTCGAAGAGTCGGCGCGGCGCGAAGTGCTGCGCAGCTCGCGGCTGCACGCCCAAGGCGGCCACGGCGGCATGGCGCTGCTGATGCTCGACATCGATCACTTCAAGCGCTTCAACGATCAGCACGGCCACGAGGTCGGCGACCGCGTGCTGCGCGAGGTGGGCCAGGTCCTGCAGCGCGTGACGCGCGACAGCGACGTGGCGGCGCGCTACGGCGGCGAGGAGTTCACCATCGTGATGACCGATACGACGTCCGAACTCGGGTTGCAGCGCGCGGAACAGATCCGCGCGGAAATCGAGCGCATGGCGATCGAAGCCTTGGGCAAGGCCGTCGGCGAGGTCACGATCTCCATCGGCCTCGCGCAATACCCGCTGCACGGCACCACCATGGAGGCCTTGTTTCGCGCGGCGGACCGCGCGCTCTACCACGCCAAGCACATGGGCCGCAATCGGGTGGCCATCGCCGCCCAGATGTCAACGGTGAATCCCGCGAGCCACGATGGCATCATCGCGGCTGCTGATATCGAGGATCCCGAGCATGTGTGCGAGCAAGGTGGAGGAGGGTAAGGAGCGCGGCTGGATCATTCCCATCGGCGGCGCCGAGAACAAGGAAAACTCACCGCAGATCCTGCGTCGCTTCATCGAGCTCGCCGGGGGCGCCGCCGCCGACATCGTGGTGATTCCCACCGCCAGCCTGTCGCACGGCACGGGACCCCGCTACGAGCGGCTGTTCAGCGAGATGGGCGCAGTGCGCGTGGCCTCCTTGGACTTCGACACGCGGCGCGACGCCGAGGAGCCGGGCCGCCTCGAGCGCCTCGAGCGGGCCACGGGGATCTTCTTCACCGGCGGCAATCAGTTGAGGCTCGCCACGTTGATCGGGGGCACCGCGGTCGCCAAGACCGTGCGGCGGCTGAATGCCGGCGGCGTGCCGGTGGCGGGCACCAGCGCCGGCGCCGCCTTCATCAGCGAACACATGATCGCCTTCGGCGACGAGGGCAGTACCCCCGTCGCGGGTTCGGTCCGCCTGGCGCCGGGCTTAGGGCTCACCAATCGATTCATCATCGACCAACACTTCCGCCAGCGGGATCGCCTCGGCCGTTTGCTCACCGCACTGGCCTATAACCCGTTTGCGGTCGGCATCGGACTCGATGAGGACACGGCGGCCTTCATCACGCCCGACAACACGCTCGAGGTCGAGGGTTCCGGCGCCATAACCGTGGTCGATGCGGCCGAAGTGCAGTTCTCCTCGATGGACACGGTGAACGAAGGCCGACCGGTGTGCCTGCTCGGGGTGAAAGTGCATATCCTCACCCAGGGAGCTACGTTCAACCTGCACACCCGACAGGCTGACGCCGGCCTGTTGGGCCAGTCCAGAAAACGCTAGAGTTAGGGACACGCGGGATTAGCCAACAGGCTAGATTAGCCATCACGCTGGATTAGCCGACAGGCTAAATTAAAAGGGCAAGCTGAGAAGGGACCACGATGCGAATCCTCGAGCGCAATGTTTACGTGGGGCCGTCCGTGTACGCCCACTTTCCGGTCATCAAGGTGGTGCTCGACTTGGGCGAGCTCGAGCATTGGCCCACCGGCAAATTGGGCACGGCCTATGTCGACGCGTTGGTGGAGGCCTTGCCGAGCCTGCATGAACACGGCTGTTCGTACCGCGAGCCCGGCGGCCTGATCCGCCGCATGCGCGAGGGCGACGGCACCTGGCTCGGCCATGTCATGGAACACGTTGCCATCGAGCTGCAGAACATCGCCGGCGAGGATGTGTCCTTCGGCAAGACGCGCAGCACCGGCATCCCCGGGGTCTATGGCGTGGTGTACGAATACGCGCAGCGCGATGAGGGCATCGCCGCCGGCGAACTCGCCGTCCAATTGTTGTGCGCCCTGTTGCCCGCCACGCTGCGGCCCTCAGGCACCGTGCCGCCCGACTGGAATTGGCTGGAGCGGCGTGACGAATACATCCGCTACGCGCAGCGTCGTGCGCTCGGGCCCTCGACCGCCTCGCTCGTGAAGGCGGCCGAAGAGCGCAATATCCCGTGGTTGCGCTTGAACGAGCAGAGCCTGCTGCAGCTCGGGCACGGCAAGTATCAACAACGCATCCAGGCGACGGTCACCGGACGCACCAGCCACATCGCGGTGGAACTCGCCCAGGACAAAGAGGAGACCAACAAGATTCTCGCCAATTGCGGCTTGCCCGTGCCGCGACAGGAGCTGGTGCGCTCGGCCGAGCGGGCGGTGCGCGCCGCCGAGAAGCTCGGGTTTCCGGTGGTGACCAAGCCCTACGACGGCAATCACGGCCGCGGCATTTCAATCGGGTTGACCACGCCCGCGGAGGTGCGCGCCGGGTTCGCCGCCGCCGCCGAACATTCGGCCTCGGTCATCGTCGAGACGTTTCTGCAGGGCGACGATCATCGATTGCTGGTGATCAACGGTGAACTCATCGCCGCCACGCGGCGCACGCCGGGGCGGGTGATCGGCGATGCCGTGCACACCGTTCGCGAGCTCATCGACATCGTCAACCAGGATCCGCGCCGCGGCGTCGGCCACGAGAAGGTGATGACGCGCCTGGAACTCGATGCCCAGGCCGACACGATGCTGGCGCGCCAGGGGCTCAACGCCGATTCCGTGCCGGCGGCGGGGCAGAGCGTTCTGCTGCGCAGTACCGCCAACTTGTCGACCGGCGGCACGGCCACCGATGTGACCGATGTCATTCATCCGGACAACCGCGACATGGCGGTGCGCGCCGTCACGGCGATCGGACTCGATGTCGGCGGTGTGGACTTTCTTTGTCCCGACATCACTGAGAGCTACAAGAGCGTTGGCGGGGGCATCTGCGAGGTGAACGCGGCGCCGGGCTTTCGCATGCACGTGGCGCCCTCCGAGGGCACGCCGCGCGATGCGGCCGGTCCGGTGATCGACATGTTGTTTCCGCCCGGCGCCGCCTCGCGCGTGCCGATCGCCTGCATCACCGGGACCAACGGCAAGACGACCACCGCGCGCATGCTGGCGCACATTGCCAAGATGGCGGGTTTCAAGCCGGGCCTCACCACGACGGACGGCGTCTACATCGACGGCCAGCGCACGGTGGAAGGCGACATGACGGGCCCCGTGGCGACCCGCATGGTGCTCGCCGATCCGGGCATCGATTTCGCCGTACTCGAGGTCGCGCGCGGCGGACTGCTGCGCGCCGGCATGGGCGTGCCGTACGCCAATGTCGGCGCCGTGCTCAATGTGCAAGCCGATCACTTGGGACTCAAGGGCATCGACACGCTGGAGCAGCTCGCCGAGGTCAAACGCATCGTGGTGGAAGTCGCGCGCGATTGCGCGGTGCTCAATGCCGATGACGAGAACGTCATCCGCATGTCGGCGCACACCGAGGCCAAACACCTATGCTATGTGACGCTCAATCCCCAGCACATGGTCGTGCGCGAACACGTGCGCGCCGGGGGCCGCGCCTGTGCGCTCGAAGCGGGCGTCAACGGCCACATGATCACGCTCTACGACAAGGGCCGCCACATCCCGCTGATGTGGACCCACCTCATTCCGGCGACGCTCGAAGGGCGTGCGATGCACAATGTGCAGAACGCGATGTTCGCCGCCGCGCTGGCGTTCTCGCTCGACATCAAGCTCGACGCCATCCGCCAGGCGCTGCGCACCTTCGACACCACCTTCTTCCAGGCGCCGGGCCGCATGAACGTGTATGACGAGCACCCGTTCAAGGTGATCTTCGACTACGCGCACAATGCCCACGCCGTGAGCGCCATGGCGGATCTCGCCGCACGGCTCGATGTGCGCGGCCGGCGCATCGTGGTGTTGGCGGCTCCGGGCGACCGGCGCGATGAGGACATTCGCGCGATCGCCGACCGGGTCGCCGGACGTTTCGATCACTACATCTGCCGCCGCGACGACAATCTGCGCGGCCGCGCGAGCGACGAAGTGCCGAACATGCTCGCGCAGGTGCTGCGCGAAAGCGGCGTGCCGCTGACCGCCATCGACGTCATCCCCGACGAAACGGCGGCCATGGCCGCCGCGTTGGCGATGGGACGGCAAGGGGATCTGCTGCTCCTGTTCGCGGATCAATTGACGCGCTCCTGGAAACAAGTGATCAAATTCAAACCGGCGGAGTTGGCGGATGCGGGGACGGCGAGCGGCGGCGAGGCGCCGTCGCCCGGCGCCAACGGGAGTGCCGGCGCCGCGGCCGCCAACGGTCACGCGAGCACCTCCGCCCACGCGACTGGCAATGGTGGCGCGAGCGTCAGCAAGGGCACCGGCGCCAACGGTGGCGCGAACTCGAGCAGCGGGGCGGGCGTCAGCGCCGTTGCCAATGGCGGTGGCATTGCCGGCGCCGTGGCCACCGGCTTCGCGGCCGCAGCCGGTTCGACCGCCGGTGCCGCCACCGTCCGAGCGGCGCCGGGCCACCCAGCCGCTTCGCCGGCCGTTGGTTCGGCCGGCCGCGGTCGTGAAGACGCCGCGCTCGAGATGACGGGTTACGTGCGCGACGAGCGCGGTTTGCGATTCGCCGGCGAAACGGCCGACTGAGGGCCGCGTGGCCGACATCGACGAACCCAATCATGGCTTCGAGGATTCGCGCCGGCTGACCGGTCCGAACCGCTACTTCGGCGACGCGGCGGTCACGCTGACTCCGCGTGGGATCGCGGCGAACGATTCTCGCGCGCTCGCCGGCTGGGCGGATCGCGTGCGCGGCATGGCGAGCGCACTCGGCTGGCCCGATCCTGAACCCGTGATCAAGCGGCATTCAAACGGTGTGCTGCTGGTGTTCGCTGCGCCATCCGACATGCTCTTGACCGCCACGGAGGTGAGCGAGTGGGCCTGGGAGCGCGCCGCCGTGGAGGCCGGTGAGTCGAGCTTCGATCTCGCGCAGGACCTAGGTGACGATGCCGCAGCGGTCTTCGGCTTACGCGCCGCCGCGGAGCGCTCGACCGCGCTCGCCGCGCTGCGCGCGGCGGCGGCGCGCCACGGCGTGCCGCTGCTCGAGGACGATGCGCTGGTATCGCTCGGTGCCGGGTTGGGCAGCCGTGCGTGGCCGCGCGACGCACTGCCGGCGGTCGATGCGGTGTCGTGGAGCGAACTGCACGATGTGCCGACCGCGCTGGTCACGGGCAGCAACGGCAAGACCACGGTGGTGCGATTGCTGGCGGCGATGGCCGGTGCCGCGGGCTTGACCGCGGGGTATTGCTGCACGGAGGGCGTGTTCGTGGGAGGCGAGGCCCTATCGCAGGGCGACTACTCGGGACCCGACGGCGCACGCGCGGTGTTGCGCCACCCCAAGGTGCAGGCGGCGATTCTCGAGACCGCGCGCGGCGGCATCTTGCGGCGCGGACTCGCGGTGCGGCGCGCCGACGTCGCGGTGGTGACCAACATCAGCGCCGATCACTTCGGTGAATACGGCATCGGCGATGCGGAGGATCTGGCCGAGACGAAATTGGTGGTGGCCCGCCCGCTGGCGGCCGGCGCCGTGCCGTTCGAGTTTTCTGATGCGCGCACTGTCGCGGGTGGCAGGCTGGCGGGCAGCATCTTTGCGGGCACCACTCCGCCGCGTGGCACTCTGGTGCTCAACGCCGACGATGCGACGTTGATGACGGTGGCGGCGCGCCTGCCGCATGCCGCGGCCGCGCGCCAGGCGCTGTTCGCGCGCGACCATGCGCATCCCGCTCTGGCGGCGTTGCGCGAGAGCGGCGGCATGACGTGCGGCGTGCGCGACGGCGTGCTCGTACTCGCGCACGGCGGCGAGGAGTCGCCGCTCGGTGAGGTCGCCGCGCTGCCGCTCACGGTGGGCGGCGCCGCCCCCTACAATGTGGCGAACCTCGCTGCCGCGGCGTTGGCGGGTACCGCGCTCGGGCTGCCGGCGGCCGCCATCGTGCGCACCGTGCAAGGCTTCGGCGCCGCGCCGCTCGACAACCCCGGCAGATTGGAACGCTGGCATCATCGGGGAGCGTCGGTGCTGATCGACTACGCACATAACCCGGACGGACTGGATCAGCTCTTGCGCGTGGCGCGCGCGCTCGAGCCGGCACGTCTCTGCGTCCTGCTGGGCCAGGCGGGCAATCGCGACGATGCTGCGATCGCGGAACTCGCGCGCACCGCCGCGCGCTACGCGCCCGATTGCGTGGCGATCAAGGAATTACCGCTCCTATTGCGTGGGCGCGCGCCGGGCGAAGTATCGGCGCTGCTGGAACGTGCCCTATTGGCGGCCGGCGTGCCCGCCGCGCGCATCATCAAAGAGCCCGACGAAGAGGCCGCGGCGCGGCGTTTACTCGACATCGCACAGCCCGGCGATTTGGTCGTATTGCCGGTGCACACCCGCGCCGTGCGCGAGCGGTTACGGGCCGGGCTTACATCGTAAACCCGAGAAGCCAACGTCCGTGTCAAAACTCCACCGCCTTGCGCTCGACCGCGCCGCTACGCTCGAGGCGGCGCAATGTTTCGCTGCGCCGGAGCATATAGATCGACACCACCATCACCAGGATCAAGCCACCGAGCACGGCGAGTTCCAGCATGGTCGAGCGCAACAGCGCTTCAGATTCAGGGGTCCAACTTCCCGGTTTGTTCGCCTGGGATGTCTCGAGAGTGATGACCAGCACGCGCCGGATCGAGGCGATCAGGCCGACGATCAGGAACGGCTCGCACACCAGCGTGCCGGCGCGGAACGAGGCACGCACGGTGTGCAGGATTTCGATGACCATGAGCACGAACAGCAGGCGGTCGACCGCGAATACCAGGGAATCCGCGGCGCCATGTTCCTGAACGGCATCCCAAAGCGACACCCCGGCGGTCCAGATTCCGAGCAGCGCGGCCAGCGCCAGCATGAGTCCCAGGACCAAGTACGTGAGAATCTCGATCTTCACGAAGGTACGGCCGGCGAAGGCACTCAAGCGTGTTTCCGTGCGGCCGCGGTTCTCGTCGTGATTCATGGAGGTTCCTACGCTGGCGAAGATTCCATTCTATCGGATCGTTCGCGCCCAAACACTGGGCGGCTCGTGGCCGTCCGGCGTCGCGTCCGCATGAGCGAGCCAACGGGTAAGCCATTGAGTCGGTCAACCCGGCGGCCCGCTCAATACAGCGTAGGCACCCGCGAGAACGCAAAGCGAATGTTCTGACGCTTGGCCCAGGCCATGGCGTTGACGGCGGTGCTCAGCAGCGTATCGGCGGTATAGCCGTCATCCGGGCATATGGCGATGCCGATGTTCGGATGCGGACAGATTTGCTCGCTGCCGATCATCACCGGCAACGCCACCATGTCGAACAGAGCGTTCGCCCGCTCCCGGACTTGCTCGCGGGTCGGCAGGCCCGGCACCAGGCAAGCGAACTCATCGCCCCCGAGGTGGCAGACGATGACATCCGGGCCCATGCCGCGATCGAGGCGCGCCGCGACGAGTCGGATCAACTCGTCCCCCATGGCGGGGTCATTGCGTGGCGCATAGTAGTCGAGTTCCATGTAGAGCACGGCCAGCGATTGTCTCGGCGGGTCGATCTCGGTCAACGCCAACTCGAGCCGCTCTAGAAAGAACTCGCGATTCGGCAGCAAGGTCAAGCAGCCTTGCACCGAGAGATAGCGCCTGCGCTCATCGTGCCCGGGAACACCCGTGATGACTGCGCGGGCCTGAGACAACGCGGATCGCACTTCCAGTACTTGCTGTTCCAGGGAGTGGCGCCGGCCCACTTCGTCGACGAGCGTTTGGCGCAGCTGTTGGAGCGCCGCGGAACACTCCCGCAGGCTCGCTTCGACGCGGCGCGCCGTGTACTCGACGTCCCGTTGTGGCGTGGCGGCAAGCCATTCGTTACCGGTGAGCCGCACCCTCGCCATGATGATCCGGCACAGTTCTTGCCAATCGCCGACGGCGGCGCTGTCGGCCTCGGGTCGGCGAGAGAGGGAATTGCGGCTCGAGTTCACCAATTCCATGGTCTCCGATGTGCGCACTGACGCGATCCGAAT
>Ga0209611_10010305_pt1 | contig 13807 bp, 16 predicted proteins | sample S1TSphgellanicum_3_FD_187693 | JGI IMG/M metagenome (GOLD analysis project Ga0209611, IMG submission 187693) | Host-associated microbial communities from peat moss isolated from Minnesota, USA - S1T2_Fc - Sphagnum magellanicum MG (SPAdes) (version 2) | ecosystem: Host-associated > Plants > Peat... | reverse complement strand
TTCAAAATCATTTGCCTAATCAATTGACTCAAAATCAAAATATTATCACCATGGGAATCAAAGGTCTTGAAAGTGGGTTGAGTGTCCATGTAGGAACCGAAGGGTTTCGAAAGTGTAGGCTGGACTATGTGCAAAGGTCTAGGGTCCCAAGTGTGGGGGTGGGAGTTTGCACGAGAGTTGAAGGTTTCCACAAGTGTAGGCAAAAGTCTACATGAACTTTAAAAAGTTCAAGTGGTAATGCTCCAAAATTGTGAATTCTTTTCTTTTTCAAAGTTTCTATACATTACTTTCCTTACAAATCTTGAGCATTCAATCTTGTCCTTTGGGTCAAATTTCAAATGAATTGGTCCACCATGAGGATGGAGGATGTTGTTAAAAAGATGTAGGAAATCCCATGTTTCCAATCACTCCATCATGAAAGAGAAGATGTTGTTGGATCCTTTTAGGAGATCCCTGCAATTTTTTTGTAAGAATATGTACATAGGTTTGGAGAAAATAGTCACTTCAAGCTACCAAGTGGTTGACCGTTGCTAGTTCATTTAAAGGTTATAGAAAGAACAACTTATTCCAGAACTTTTATATAGCAAGGTTGGCAAAATGTCATTCATGTTGTTGAATTGGAAAGAGGTGACCATATCATCATATCCTTTAGGGCACATTCAAAATTTCACATGTATGTTTTTGATGGAATTGGAAGAGTCAAGAAGGAAAACAAGGTTTGGGGCCAAAAACACAAACAACCAAATGCAACTCTAGAGAAGAAAATACTACCATTTCTGGCCTTTGATCAACCTCATGATCAGAAAGCAAGACCACAAAGTTGCAATGTTGATGAGGTCAACATTAGGACCTCTGGGTCTAAAGAGATGACGAGAAATTGTTTCAACTCATGTTTTATGTTTCCAACTTTTGTTAAATACTTGGCTCCCTACAATATATATTCTTCTGCAATGAACTCATCATATTTGGTGAATAATCTTTGGAAATGTTGATGATGACAAACCAAAACCATGGATAAAAGAACATATTAGACAATTGGGTTTACAAATGTCAAACATGTTGGAACTTACATGAGGAGCTTTAGAATAGTCAAAAAGATGATTGTTACTCACCTTAATGCTAACAAGCATATTGCCTAATTTGCAAGAAATTCCACATTGCTTCATGCATCAACATGGAAGTTTTCTTCAGAAAGGTGTAAGTATGATAGGTCCAAGTGGCAAAAAATGGTCAATAAAGTATGGGTGGCGTGCCCATTTTTAGAATCCTAGGGGCTATTTTACAACTAGATGGACTGAATTTGCAGCTGATAATGAGCTCAAGGTTGACAACAAGATCCTCTTCACAATCACCTCACCATCTAGTATCATTGTGAAAGTTTTTAAGATGATGGAGGCAGTGTTGAGTGTTGATGACAAGGCTGATGAAGATGATTCTGAGAATGACACTAAAGAGGAAGATATTGTAGATGATGAAAACTACAATGAAAGGGACAAGGAGGACAAGGATGAGGATGACGAAGATGATGTTGATGATGATGATGATGATGACAAGGTGGTCAGGTTAACAAGTAAGAATGAAGAGCACTCTTATGAAAACGACGTCATATTACACTTTTTTAGTTCTGTCTTTAAGCTTGTTGCCATGAATATTAAGGATTGATTATTAGCATTGAAGCACATAAAAACACCAAAAATATTATCATGAGAAATCTCTAAAAGTGGAATTTGCATGGAATTCTTCAAACTTGGCACATGATGCAAATACTTTGTAATCTATGCAGTTGTAATTGAGAAGGTGAAGTGCTACATGTATTTGGTCACTAAAAAATAGACAAAAAGAGAAATCTTTATCTTGGCCAAGTCCATGCCCAAGCACAATTGGGGCCCAACACCAAATGCTACAAAAGAAAATGACTTTATAGGCTTTTGTAAATTCATTACAACAACAAAGAAAACTGAAATCAATGTAAAATCAAGAGATGTAGCCACCTAATCTAGAGCTGACCTTGAAACCTAAACTCAAAACATTTGCTTCACATATGTTGACACATTTTTTACAAACAAAAAGAGAAGTTGGGCAATCTGAACATATACTGATCAAAAGTGGGAATGTTACACAAGCCAACCATCTAAAGAGAAACTCTTTCTTTCTTATGACCCACAATGTTTTTCTTAGGCTTGGACACCATTCACCTCAAATCGAGAGGGTTGAAACTCTAATAGGTCTTTGAACAAAATTGGATCATGATGTCCAACATGCAAATCCATAAACATTTTCCACCCGTTCTTCACCTTGAATCCCACTAATGAATTCTAACAACTTCATGACATGTTATATACATAGGACCATACTTGCCAATCCATGTAAAATATGAAGGCAATTTTTGGAGATAGAAAGACAAAGCACATGTCAAAGGACAAAAGAAAAATGCACCATTGATGTCTATGTCGTTATTGGCTTCTCTTGGGAACCAATACATGAAACTTGATAGCCTTAGGGTCTCATTTAGTACCTACATTTAGAGCAACCCATTCCAAATTCACTCAACTTACTTTCCATTTTTACAAATGTTTCTGCAAATTTGGACACGCAAAAGAGTCTTTAATTAAAAGAGTTTCAAAAGGTTAATGTGTTACCACCAATATGAAAAGTGCCACGGTGCTTTTTGAACATTGTTGTTGTCTAGCCTTTTTCCTCAAAAGATTCATCTCTACATCCTAGATGCAAATAAAAATGGAATTGCAAAAAAAATCCTTTTGTAGAAAACGTTTTGCTTGAGTGACAAACCAAGAAAGGTCTTGCTTGGGACTCTAGGTTTTGCTATGGCTATGCAATACCCCTTCAAGTTTCAAGGTGAATGCAAATATCCCAAGATGATGCAGGTATTGCAGTTAAACTCCATAACTTCATTCAGATGGACCTTCTAATGTCAATGTGAAGAACTTTGCAATACCTTCATTTTCTTGAATCAATATGTTTGGCATTATATAGTGAGCATGGAATAAGTATTTTTTTAAAAAATATTTTCTTTCACAGTTTACGATAGTATTGCAAAATATGTGGTTAATGCTTACCTTTTAGGTTTTGCTAGGGCTATGCAATACCCTTCCAAATTCCAAAAGATATGTTGTGGAGCCCACCCCCACCCCCTTTTTTTTTGTTTTTTGTTTTTTGCTTTTGAAACTTTTCCCATCCACCCACCTACTACCCCCCATTGTTCCCCACTAACCTATTCACCTATATATTTAAATTAAAAGTAAAGTCTTCCCCATCTACCTACTCACCTATAAATTTAAAATGCACTACTTTCATCCCCACCTACTTTCCCACCCCCAATCTATTTTTCTACCTACCAACATTTTAGGTAAGTACCTACCAAACCCCACCTACATGGCTACACCTACCTACTTGGTTGGCACTCCAATAGACCCCCCAATGGTCAAAAATGATTAGGAAAGAATAAAATGAAGGTATTACATGGAACTTGGTCTTGGTCATTGAGTAAAATTAATAAGGGCAAGATTAAAGTAATTGTCATATCCCCCTATGTAGGGGTATTGTAAATAGGCATTGGTTGTAAACATGCAATTTTTATGTGTTTTGAGGGTATTGCAAAATCTTTTGAAAACCTAAAGTATGTGAAACCCCCCAATTAGGGTACTGCAAGTTCAACATCAGAAGTGTTTCCATGATGGGCAGTATTGCAAAGCCAACATATTTAATGCATGTTGTACACATGGGGGGTCTGGATCAAATAATAAGGCCTAGATAAAATAATTTGATTTATTTATTTTAATGATGTATTTAAGCAATGTGGATTAGATTTAACAATTATTTATGTTAGTATTAGGGTTTTAGAATTTTGGGTTATGGGGACAACAAATATTTATGACTTTTTGCATCTTTTAAGCCTAATTGAAATTAGACCTATTATGCATTTTGGGGGGGATTTGGCATTTGCACATATATGTCACAATACATTTTTTTTTCCTTCTCTTTTTCTCTCAAAGAGAATGGAAAAAGGTTCACAAACAAAGACCAAAGTAAGAGGTAAGAAACACATCATGGCTTCTATTCATGTTTTTTTCATTTGATTTTTTCAAATTAGGGTTTAATTAGTGATTTTTTGGTTTTTGATTTTACTTAGGGTATTTTGTTCCCCCTTACATATGGATGGTCATGGAAGTATTAATTGCATGTGGGTATTGCACATCTAAATTGAAAGCCTTACATATATTCAATTGATTATCTCTAGGAGGATAGGGATTTTTTTTTTGGTGTGTAAGTCTAAATATCCATAAGATAGTTGCGTGATTTTTTTTCCATTTGTAATTATTGCTTGTTTATGGGTTGTGGTAAGGTTCATTTGTAAGGTTTAGGGGTTTTTGTTGATTAGGTTTTAATGGCTTTGTTGGTTAGGGTTATTACAATTTATAAACTTGTGAAGGTATTCCATGGGTTTTCACAAGTTGGGGAATCCTACTACATGGTTATTCCTTCGACAATTCAAAGCATGAGCCGAACTCCATTGTCCCAATCCATTGATATCCAAAACCCAGCAAAGTCACCTTTCTCAAATGTGGACTTGGTGTGGAAAGATGGGTTTAGGCGTGGAGGCCAAAACAAGGTGGCAATTGAAACCACATACATCCCCCATGTTCATGTCTTTGAGTTTTTGTAAGGTGAACGAAGGGATATATAAACTACAATCGAATGGAACATCTCCAAGAATTTGTCCCCTCAACAAGATGTAAAAAAATTGACGATAAAAAATCACCTTGGACATATTTGGTATGGTTTCAAACCCTATAAACCCTTTCCATTGGTCATTTTTGCAAGTTCTAGGGTTAGTCGCTCTTGTGTCTTTTGATTTAATTGAGTGGAAATTTTATTTTATAGGTACGAACGTGGTTATGGGTTGGAAGACCACCACGAAGACCCCAACCACATGAAGTTAATCAAGCACAGTTGTTTGGCCCACTTTTCCATCAAGAGGCTTTACACACGGCCAGATGTGGTGGAAATCATTTTTTACGATCGGACTCATACTTGGGCCAATGGAGATCCTGTTCAAAATGCATGTGACTCAGGGTCCACATCATGGATGTTGACATATGCTCCACGTGTATTTCATAGGTTGAAAGAGTTTATATGGACCCAATTAGGGTTAGGGTACACCATGAAACAAATTTATGACAAGCACAAAGAAATTTGGTGGGCATGGGCAAATGCGGGTGAGTGGATGACCCAGGATGATTTCTTATGATTCTAAGATATCACCTACTTGGACCAGAAGCATAAGAAGGGCACTTGGCGCTTGCACACAAACCCGACGCTTTCTATTCAGTCATGGGTTTGTGCTCATCCTAATGATGTTTTTTATTTCTAGGATATGGGTGAAGTGAATGGGATTCATGTCCCTTTCACGATAGGGATCCAGACACCTAAACAGCTTCAGGCCATGCTCTAATTTGGTCACAGGAGGCTTATTTCTATAGATGCCATGTTTGGCACCAACAATGTGAAATACCATTTATTCACATTGATGGCATTTGATTGTCATCTCACATGGGTGCTAGTTTCTTGGGTTATCATGAATTGGCAAAACATGTGAAAACTTGTGGAGTGGTTACGTGCCTTACGAGCAAAATTTCTCTCACATATGTTAGATTGGAGACCATCATGTTTCATTGTGGATGATGCCCCACAAGAACTCCGAGCATTGCGATAGGTTGTACATTATTTTATTTTTTTTGTTACATTGTTTTATGTTTTGGTACTACGTTAACATGGGGATTCCATAACATATTTATTGGTCATGGTGAGGGCCATGGTAAACACATTGATGTTGGGTGTACCATGGCATGATTGTGTGGGGTTGAGATCTTGTCCCAATTTTTCTTTGTGCATGGCATGTGTTGAAAGCATGGTGCTTATGCTCCATGGAAAAAATCAAGATTAAAAGGTTAAGTATGTAGTACTTGATCACCTCCACATGGTGATGTTCATGTCCATCAACTCAGATGAGACCATTACTAATTTCAAGGCACATGGGAGGGAGATGGTGGTGGAGAGTTTTGATAACTTACAACTTAGTGTTGCTTGGACAAGATATTTTTGGGCTTATCATTGCCAACTCGGTAAGTAAAGGGTCCCCCTTCCAAGTATGGCATAATTTAAAATCTTTTTGCTATGGATGCATTACATGGATGCATGTTCACTTTTCACACATATTCGATTACATCATGGGTTGAAAGTATGTTGTCCATGTCCATGCAAAGCTTTGGATGGTTGGGCTTCATTGGGTTCCACATTCGAATCAAGACATACAAGCTAACATAGAGTCTTATCACGGGGCTCTGAAACGTTGGTTCTTTTTTGAGACGAAGGGTTTGAGGGGGCACTACATTGATTGGTTAGTGTGGAGGCTAACCATAATTGTGGCATAACATTATATGCACCAAGCCGAGATGAAGAGGCGAGGGTTCATAAAAAACAAGGTCATGGCACGACTTGTGGTGGCAGTGTTGACAAAGTTAGTCAAATTCCACACACCAATGTGATTTCACCTACCTTTGAGGGACAGATGGTGATGATGTTTGGTGGGTGCAAAGCCAACACCATCTTGGTGTTATTTATAAGATATGTGCCCTTTTCACAATATGCAAGTTGCACTTGTGAATGGGCATTGTGAGGCAACTTTTGTAAGCATCAAATTGTTGTTCTATTGGCGTGTACCGACCTTACAACAAAGAATATCATTGAGTATTGCGGCACATATTATGGAATGCACCATGGTGGTTTGAAATGCATGTTTGTTGACTCGACATATTTACAATTGGATGATGCTACATCCAATGATGAAGATCCGATCAATGAGGTCAACATTGTTGACATTGGGGGGTTATAACCATGGATGAGGATAGTTGTTTTGAGAATGTCAATGTGCCAAAAGGTTCATCCACACCCATAGATCGAACCCTAGCCCACTTGCATGGAACGATGTTTGAAATCACCATAGAGTGTACTGCAAGTGCAAGTGTTGAATTGTGTGACCATGCAACATCACTTCTTTGAGGAGTTGGATCAAACATTCACCACCTTTGTTTGATTTGAATCAAAAAATCCATGCACCCATGAATGGTATTTTGCTGGATGGATGATGGGTTCAGGAATTCCATAAATTGGATGAAAGATTGGCACTAAACAGTGATGGAGCATTTAGATACCCATAAAAAAAGGACTAGGGAATAAAGAAAGGTTTGTCACTTGTACCCATATTCAGACTTAATATATGTGACTCAATTTTCATTTATAATTAACCTTTTACGCTTTTCACCAAATCAAATTGAATCATGCACAATTTGCATGGGGAAAAAACTCCAACACATGCTTTAAAGTAATATTCAAATGATTTAGTAACCAATATGTGTCAATGAATAATTGTTAATCACAACTAGATGCGATTAATAGTGAGATCTAAAACTCCAAGTAATGCATAAAACAATGAAAATTTCTTGTTTATATAATTTTAATTCAATTGCAATACCCAACATTATGTAATCCAAAAATGTGCAATACTCATTTTTAGGTGTCCAAGAAATGCTTTGGGGCTAATCCTTATGGTTGGACATTTTTATGAAAGGTATTGCAATACTCATATTGGGGTACACCATGTGCTGATCCATTTTGGCCTACGTTATTAAAAGGGTATTGTTCATGACCATAAGGATGGAGTGAAATTGTAGTAACCCTTTCAATATATTTTGAAAATGTCAAGTGGTTAATCACATATATTTTGACAATTAGTGGGGTATTATATAACCTTATCAAAAACCTGAAGGGGAATCAATACCTTAATTGGGGTATTCTATAAAATGCCATGGGCTAAATCATTTTCCATGTAAGCTACCCAAGGGGTATTGCTCATGGCTAGAAGGATGGAATTAAATTGGAATACCCTTGTTCAATATCCCATAAATGCTTTGGGGTTAATCACATATCTTTTTACACTATGTAGGGTATTGCATAACCCTACCAAAACCTAGAGGGAAATCAATATCCTAATTGGGGTATTATACAAAACACCATGGGCTAAATCATTTTTTGCTTAAGTTATCAGAGGGGTATTGTTCACGGCCAAAATGATTGACTTAAATTGCAATACCCTTATCATTCATGGCCAAAAGGATGGAGTGAAACTACATTACCTTTCTCATGGTATCCCAAAAATGCCTTTGGGTTAATCACATATATTATGGTAATTAGTGGGGTATTACATGACCCTACCTAGAACCTATAAGGAAATCAATACCCTAATTGGGGTATTATGTAAAACACCATGGGCTAAATCATTTTTCGCTTAAGCTATTGGAGGGGTATTGTTCATGGCTAGAAGGATGGAATTAAATGGCAATACTTTTGTCTGGTATCCCATAAATGCTTTGGGGTCAATCACATATTTTTCAACACTATGTGGGGTATTACATAACCTTACCAAAACCTATAAGGAAATCAATACCTTAATTGGGGTATTTTATAAAACACCATGGGCTAAATCATTTTCTGCCTAAGCTATCGGAGGGGTATTGCTCATGGCCAAATGGATGGAATTAAATCGTAATACCCTTGTCCAATATCACAAAAATGCTTTGGTGTCAATCACATATCTTTTTACACTATTTGGGGTATTGCATAGCCCTACCAAAACCTATCCAAAAGCTAACTTATTAATTATGTATATTTAATTAATGCATGTAATTTCATGTTCATTCTATGTAAATTGAAATTTAGGTAACAACACATCAAATAATGGCACTAATGATCACTAATTGTCACACTTCAATTTGTATTCCTTTTTGTATTAAAATAGATTAAAACATATTTTTTCTTCATATTTTATTAAACCTAAAACACATGTGAAATTTATTTGAATAAATGAATGGTTGTTTATGATTCAAAAAATATAGATGGTGCATATGTATCAATTTTTTGTTTTGAAAATATTTTAATTGAAATCATGATATAATTAAAATTAATATGTGAAATTATATATTTTTTGCATTTCTAGAGATATAATATTTGCCCAATTGTTTTAACTTGGTAATATTTTAATTAAACATTCTAGTTTAAAGTCATTTTCAACATCATAAATGACAATAATTCACTAATGGACCAATGCAAATTGGAATGAAAGTATTGCAAAACTAGCCACATTGATGGCAAAAGGTTTACTTGAACAAAGTTTATAAATGTAAATGTAGTAACCTCATTGTGTTTTCATAATGTCATTAACCATGAAATATATCAAGTTTTTTTTTTTTCATATTTAATCCATGTTCAACATATCATGCCGACTTGCAAAATTGGTCACATTGATGGTATTGAGCAAAATGTTGAAGTGTAAATGCAATATGTTTATTACTTTATTGATAAGTCCATTAACAATGAAACATAAGAATATAGTTTTAAAAATCTCCATTTAATTAAATTGTGTGGATTTATTAAATTTGTTACATTATTAAATATATAATATCTTAATTTAAAAAATTATGTTAAATTTTATAAATAAACATAAAATATAGTGGAAAAACATTTTCAAACTCATACATGGACCAATGCAAAATCATTGGTATATATGTACATGAAGGTATTGCAATATTGGCCACATTGATCGTATAAGGTTTATTCAACAAAGTTCTGATGTGTATTTGCAATACCCTCATTTTTGTGATAATTTTATTATGTTTTACCATCAAATGTGACTAACTTGATAATACCCTCATTTGTATCATGGTTTAAAATATTGTCACAATATGGTGCAGGTATTATATTCCTTTTAGGTTTTGCTAGGGCTATGCAATACCTTTCCAAATTCCAAAAGATATGTTATGGAACCCAAAGATTTTATGGGATACCCAAAGAGGGGTAGTGCATGTGAATTAAGTATTTCTGGGCATGAGCAATACCCCTCCAATAGCCCGAATCAAAATAATTGAGCCCATGGTGTTTGCAAATTATCCCAAATAGGCTATTGCTTTCCTTGTAGGTTTAAACAATACCTTTCCAGGTTTCAATAGATATGTGATGAAGCCCAAAATATTTTTGATATACTTTAAGTGAGGTATTGCACACCCATTGAATAATTATGGGCATAAACAATACCCCTCCAATAGCCTCGATTAAAATAATTTAATCCATATTGTTTACATAATATCTTCATGAGGGTATTGTGTTCATTTTAGGTTTTTTTAAGGCTATGCAATATCTTTATAGGATTCTTTAAATATGTTACGGAGCCCAAAGGATTTATAATATACCTTAATAAGGGTATTATATGTGCATTAAGTAATTTTAGGTATAAGCAATACCCTTCTAATAGCCTGGACCAAAATAATTCAATCCATGGTGTTTATAGAATACCCTCATGAAGGTATTGTGTTCATTTTAGGTTTTGTTAAGGGTATGCAATACCCCTCTAAGAATCTTTAAATATGTTATGGAGCCCAAAGGATTTTTAATATACCTTAATGGGGGTATTGCATTTGCATTGAATAATTTTGGGCACAAGCAATACCCCTCCAATAGCTTGGACCAAAATAATTCAATCCATGGTGTTTATAGAATGCCCTCATGAGGGTATTGTTTTCCCTTTTAGGTTTGAACTTCTAATTTTTGGAGGTAAAAAAAGATTTTTGGTTTGAGTGCAAAACTAAAATCATTGTTTTGATAAATTTATCAAGCATACATATAAGAATATGTGAGAATGTATTTCTAATTATTAACATAAGACGGTGCAAAATGAAAGTAAAACGCTTCAAATAAAAAAACATGGGTGACATGTGTTATAAAAATGTGCAAAAAATGCCCAAGTCCAAAACAACCATAGCTTAAAATGGGGAACATGTAGTTACCTCAAAAATAAATTGCTACTTTAAATCTTGAAGACCAAAACAACAACTTAATCAAAAGTGGGATAAACTATGAGATAAATTACTTTGTGTCACTACCAAAAGGGGATGGGATCCCATGGCCTTCCTATATTGTGCTGATGCAACCTTTACATCATGGGCATGCCATTGGATAAAAACCGTACAATTGGCTAATGTTGTGTCCACATCAACCATAAACACCTCCTTGGATGGTGTCTCAAACCTTAAAATAAACAACACAATACAATAAATATTGCATATGAATTTTAAAACCTAGAATTCAAATAAAATTCAGTATGGCATTGTTGGAAACTTGCCAACGATCAATCATTTCAAAATCATGGTATTGCGTAAGGAGGCCAATTTCCTTATGTCACATTGTCTTATTTGATGCAAATTTCCAATTGCATTCCATCCAAGCACCTTTGAGTGCATTTGCATACTTGGTTCAAATTGCTCAAATCAAAAGTGCAAGGCCTTCGTTACGCTCCATCTTGGCTTGCACATTGAGAGGGATGGCCCCCACACCCCATGCAATCATGCTAAGAAGCCAAAAAATGTGGCTAAAAGTTAGCTTCACAATTTGGGCTTCAACACTTTAGGTGTGTATTGTAAATCAACTTGGAGCCTATATCCCACTCCACGAATGCATGTCTCCTAACTTTAGCAATAGCATTTTGCTCATTGTGATGGAACAAGGCCAAAGGGTTACTTAAGACTCGTGCATTCATGGCCACGTGATCTTGAACCCTCGAGCTTTCCTCCCAAATAGATGGGCATTTAGGATTACTCAGTTCCATAACCACATTGTGGTGTGCCCGCAAATGTCGTACCAAGTTGTATTTGGCTGTATAGGATGCATCACACTCATCAACCTTATAAGCAAATTTGGGCTCGCCCAATGGACACCTTCTATGGCAACTAGGGGAAGGGCAACCACATCTGAAACCAAAAAAACAAAAACAAGAATTAAAATTATGGATGAAAGTTAGCCCATATACAATGAGGGTATTGCGTAGAAGGATAAGATAAAAAACCAAGATTCAAAGGTATTGTGCAGAAAGATAAAATACCCAAAACAAAAGACAAGGGTATTGCCAAAACCCAATGTTCAAAAAACTAATTTTGGATAAAAAATCACCTACAAAGGCTTTAGGTATTGCTTACAAACTTTCACCAAAAAATTGCCCCACCCACCTTCTCACATGGAGAAGGAAGGTGGGGCAAAGGTGGGGTTTAAAGAACATAATTAATAAAGGTATTGCAACAAAAAATTGACAAAAAAAACCCTACCCATCCTTTCCACTTGAAAAGATAGGTGTGGCAATGGATTATAATAACTAAGGTTCAATATGTCACCTCCATGACTTTCAACATGAGGTTCAACATCCCCATTTGCATTTTCTTGCCTAGGAGCTATAACTTGTTCTTGTATCATGTCAATAATTTTCTATAGCTTAACTTCTATTCTAGAAACATTTGCAAAAGCAAATGTTTCTCCACCATCAACATTAGCTTGCACTTGCTTTTCAATATTCTCACTTGGAGCCAATGTAGGCACATTTCAACATTAGCTTGCACTTGCTCCTCAATATTCTCACTTGGAGCCAATGTAGATGCATCTTCAACACTAGCTTACTGCTTGTTGTCCAATCACCCCAACTTTTACATCTCCATTCATCACACCTCCAACACCATCTAGAGATTCAACTAGGGCTTGTTAATCTATTACTGCATTCTTCGTTTCCTTTCAAGTGCACATATAACAAAAAAAGCCCAACAAGCCCAAAACAAAATGAGGACCAATAGTATTTGATTAATTTCTAACTCTCTTACTAGCACCAAAAAAAAAAGAAAAAAAAACCCAAAATAGTTCCATAGTACTAATAGAATCCAAGAAAAACACCAATCCTTAGAGGCAAAAGTTGAAGAAAAAAAATACCAACCTCTTTGTAAGAACCAACAAATGTTTTTTCAAAAAAACTCAGGTGGCAACAACAAAGAACAAACAATTAGGGTGATGAGGTACTAATCATGAGAAAAAAAACCACAATGATGAGCATAACACTTGTTGTCATGGTTTCAAAGGTTGCAATAAAAAACACACATAGGATGACGAGTTGCGCTTGTCATCTTGGTTCTGGAAATGGCAAGAATGAAAAAAAAAACCACAATGATGAGTGTGGCACTCGTCGTCATGGTTTCAGATTCTACAACACAAGAAAAAAATCCAAGATGATGAGCTCGTCGTCATGGTTTTGGATGTTGCAACACAAGAAAAAAAGCTAGGACATTGAGCTATAGCTAATCATCCTGGTTGAAAAGTTTACACAATGCAACAAAAAACAAACTAGGACGATGAGCACAACTCATCATCTTGGTTTTGGAAGTAAGTAGAATGTGAAAAAAAACCACGATGATGCATGAACATTTGTTGTGGTGGTTTTGGATGTTGTAACATTAAAAAAAGCCAAAACAATGAGCTACACTCGTTGTCTTGGTTTTGAAAATACCTGTAATGAAAAAAAACTAGGATGGCGAATTGCAGCTCATTGTCCTAGTTCAGAAGCTTACACAAGGCAACAAAAATAAAATAAAAATTACAGGTTGCATGAGAAAAAAAACTCTTACCTTGAAAGTTGCACTCTAAAATCATGGCAAGCTCCTTGCTCTTCACTTGGCAAGTTGCTTCCTAAACCCTAAACCCAACTAGTGAAGCTCTACCTAGTTCTCAAGCTCTAGTGATGGACGGGAGCACAAATGAGGGGTGGGTAGAATGGAGGAGGTAGATGGGTTGGGTGGTGGAAGGGAGGTAGGTATGTTGGAGTTCCCAAAAATAACTTGGGTTCAAGGATTTCGGGAAGGAAAAAAAA
>Ga0209611_10010304_pt1 | contig 13809 bp, 13 predicted proteins | sample S1TSphgellanicum_3_FD_187693 | JGI IMG/M metagenome (GOLD analysis project Ga0209611, IMG submission 187693) | Host-associated microbial communities from peat moss isolated from Minnesota, USA - S1T2_Fc - Sphagnum magellanicum MG (SPAdes) (version 2) | ecosystem: Host-associated > Plants > Peat... | reverse complement strand
CGATTCATAACCTGCAAGGCAACGCCAAAGGATAATCACACAAGAACAACATTTATTCATCTGGCTTAGGAAGAAGGATGTAACTCAAGATTATGCCAGAACCAATAACTTGCATGTCATGTGGAATGGAGGCGTCATTGATACTCGTGATGGTCATGATCTTGTAAATGTCGTCTTTCAATCTAGGCATTTAAATAGGATAATTGCAAGATTGGAAATGTTTGGTCCTTTTAGACATTTACACCAAGAAGATAGGGAGGATTTTGTTATGAGTGCAATTCGGGCCATTGGGAATTTCCTTATTCATGAGGAAAGGTTATAAAAGCTAAGTGATAGTTGGTTAAAGGAATTAATTAGTTTGGTGTGTTTTTTTAGAGATAAAATAAGAATCAATATGGTTATTCTAGTTTTTAGGGGAAATAAAGGTGAAGGCCCTGAAGTGTTTTTAAGGGAATATAAATGGGCTTGTATTGGTACAGGGTTTAAAACAACTGCAGAATGGTTTAATTTTCTTCCTGAATTCTTAGAGGGTACGACATCACTTTGGTTTGAACGATAGACAAAAGAGTTGAAGGGATCATGGATTGACATAACTAAGGCTCTAGTGAAGGAATTTTGTGTGAAGAATGTCTACCAAAACTTAATACTTGAACTTAATCAATTAAAGCAAGGGACTTTAGAGTTAGTAAGAGAGTATAAGGAGAGGACAATGATATTGCAAAATAAATTCCAAAGGTGTCTTAGGGCACAAGGTCACAAAGGAACTACTCCAATTTTTGTGGGAACCAATGCATTGGTACTATAACATTTCACCATTGGTCTGTTGTTAGAATTACGACAATAGGTGAGATACGAACAAACGGCGATGTTCGATGAAGTAACGAAGGTGGCCAAAAAAAAGGAGGTGAGCATGGAGGAAGTTCCACGACCAACTATGTAATCCATGGTGAAAACAGTTCAATTCTTGACTGAACCAGAGCTACGAAAGCATTTGGAAATGAGCTCCCGCATGGAATCGGCTATGGAACAAATGATCAATCAAATGAACTAGCTAAACCTCCATCTACTACAGCTAAGGACTAGTAAGAGTAGAAACGTGGAGAGGGACCTATTAACAATTCAATGTTACAAGTGTCGGGAGATGGGACATTATTCAAGAGAATGTCCAAACTTGCTAGCCTTGGCTACTAGAGAGAATGCGAGTTCTTCTACTCGAAGGTTTTTTGCAGAGGAAAAGGGCAAAACTCAAGTGCATTTAATTGAGTCGATAAGTGAAGGGTGAGAAAAGGCTTTGATGGGTTTGGAGAAAAGCCTCCAAATCCCTGAAGATGTGGTGGATGTCATGGCCCAAAGTAAACGACCAGCGGAAAACACTACTCATCTTGACGCAAGAGGTTCAAGGAGATGGCGAAAGCCCCAAAAGAAAAGAAAAAGAATCGAAGGCGGAGGTTTAGCTTCCAAGACTTTCCAATTTCTAGAGATTCTGGTCCTTATTTAGTGGTGAAGGATGTGGGATCATAGAAAGTAAACATCACCATCGGACAATTGGTGGCAATGGTGCCGTCAGCTCGAAGGGAGTTGAGAAAGGGGTTATTGACACCTAAAGTCCTAAAGGTACCCACACCTTTAAATGCCATAGCAGCTGAGCACGAATGTGATCCGATCATTAATGTGTAATGTAATGGATCAATGTTGCGTGGAGTGTTAGTGGATGGAAGGGTAGGAGTCAATGTGATGACAATTCTTGCAATGAGGTACTTAGGCTTGAAAACTGATAGGCCAACCTCAGTAACCTTAAAAATGGTTAACAAACGAGTTGTTAGGCCAGACGAAGTCATTAGTAATGTTGTGATCACTATAATGAGGGTTTCTACCATTATGGATTTCCATGTGGTATTAGAAGAAGATGGGGTTTATCCAATGATATTGGGTAGGCCTTGGTTAACAAAGTCGCATGCAAAGAACTATTGGGGCGAAGGATACATGACCATTAGAATTCATCATAACTGACAAAAAGTTCCATTTATCAGTTTTGTAAAAAGCTTTGGAAGGACGAGAGACTATGAGGATGAATAAAAAACAGACCAAAGTTCTAGCTCTAAAGGGATTTACATGGATGATTTTAGTGAAGAGGAAGTAGGATTATATGTTTTGGAGACAATCCCCAAGGTTGGAGCTTTGTCGAATCAAAGGGTTTAAGGGGATGATAACCAATAAATTCCATGCGTGTTAACAAAAGGAGAAGTCATGGAGCAATTACGTAAGATTCAACTAGGACCAGACCTTCAACCAAAGAAAAGAAAGCAATATGAGGATTTACTACGTAAGTATATCCATCTTTTTGCTTTCAGCTACAAGGACCTGAGGGAGGTCACCATGGAGCAACACAAAATTGAACTATTACCAAATGCCAAATCGATCAGGGCTAAGCAAGGGAGGTGGAACCCAAGATACACAACAATGGTGAAGGAGGAGCTTGACAAGTTGTTGGAGGTAGGGTTCATTAGGCTTGTGGAGACAACTGAGTGGGTTTTTCCTGTGGAATTAACATTAAAGAAGAATGGCAAGCTAAGGGTATGTGTCAACTACAAAGCTTTAAACAAAGTAACTAAGAAAGACCGATACCCTTTGCCATTTTGTGAAGAAATTTTGGAAAAAGTAGCAGGGCACAAGATGTACACATTTGGAAATGGGTACAGGGGCTACCACCAAGTGAAAATTGCTCCAGAAGATCAATTGAAAACCACATTCACCACACCTTGGGGGACATTTTGTTACACAATAATGCCTTTTGGTTTGTGCAATGTTCCAAGGACATTTCAACGTTTAATGAACAAGGTCTTTGATCCATTCTTGGGCCTTTTTTTATGGGTTTTCATTGACAACTTTGGAGTTTATAGTGATAGAGCTTCTCACCTTGCCAAATTTGAATTAGTATTTCAACGCTTGGATAGTTCGGAAATGACTTTGAGCCCTAAAAAACCACAATTGGTTTTTCAGAAGTGGAAGATGGTTGGACACATTGTGTCAAAGGATGGGGTAGCCATAAATCATGAGAAGCTTGATAGGATTTCAAAGCTTCCTTTTCCCACCACGAAGAAAGCCCTTCGAGGTTTTTTAGGGCTGGTGGGATATTATCGCAGGTTCATACACATGTTTGCAACAAAAGCACATCCTTTAACACGATTCTTGCGTGAAGATGCACCTGCACCAATGGAGGACGAAGTGTCAAGGTGAGCATTCGAACAACTGAAGTCAACTCTTCAAGTTGTGCCAATCTTTCGGACTCCAAATTGGAACAAACCATTTTTAGTATATTATGATGCATTTGGAGAAGCGGTGGGGAGCACACTATCACAATTGGACGAAAATGGGCATGACCATCCCATTCATTTTGCTAGCAGATAATTAACTTTAGCAGAGAAGAATTATACGGTGACCAAACAGGAAGGTCTTACAGTTATTTTCTCTCTTAAGAAGTTTCACCATTACTTGTTAGGGTATAAGGTCAAAATTGTGATAGATCACAAGGCCTTAACTTACTTGGTCAACAAACCCAATCCAAGTGGTCGACTTGCTTGATGGTTACTTTTGATGGAGGAATTTGACATTGACATTGTCCATCATCCATGAAGGCGACATGACAATGTTGATGGCCTTATAAGTGCATACAAAGGAGTGGGTGATGTTTCAGAAGATGACGATTTTCTGGATGTGGCAATCATGTCCATTAATGTAGAAGAAACACATGAAAAATATCGGGAAATCATTCAATACTTATATGACATGAGGTTTCTAGTTGGAGCCACAAAGGTAGTACGAACAAAAATTGCGCACAAGAGTCGAAATTACTTGATGATAGGCAATCAGCTCTACTTCCAAGGAAAAGATGGTGTTTTACGACGAGCCATTAGAAAACGTGACACTTCACGTCTTTTATATGAGTTTCATGATGGGTTCTGTGGAGGCCACTTTGCGAGATGAATCACTGCAGAAAAGATTTTGTAAGTAGGTTAATATTGGCCCACCCTTTTCAAAGATGCCCATGATTATTGTAGGAGTTGTGATGTATGTCAAGCTTATGCACAAAGGTTTATTGTAAGTGGCCTTTTACATCCCATACCCCCTTTAGAACCTTTTGAAAAATGGGGAATTGATTTAATGGGCCATTGCTAATGACTAGGAGAGGGCATCGATTCATTGTAGTTGCCACAGACTACCTCACAAAGTTTGTAGAAGGACGTGCCTTGAAGTCCTCAGTGAAACAAGAAGTAGCACAATTTTTGTATGAATGAGTCTTTACTCGATTTGAGACACCATTTGAAATTGTTTCTAGTAATGGTCCCCAGTTTTGGAGTGAGCTTGTGAAAAACTTGTTAACACGCCTTGCAGTGAAACATAGGTTTACCACTATTTATAAGCCTAACACTAATGGCCTAATAAAAAAGACTAATAGGACATTGTGTTCCATGTTGGCAAAAGAGGCCGAGGTTCATGTGAACATTTGTGATTGGGATTTCAAGATCCACCATGTTGTGTGGGTTTACAACACCACATACAAAATTGCCACAAGGTACTCACCTTTTCGTTTAACCTATGGGATGGAAATGCTTTTACCCATTGAGTTGAAAGTGATGACTTTACGCACTGCCACAATGATAAGACTTCCTTTGGATGAGTCCCAACGCCATCAATTGTTGCAACTTAACGAGTTGGACGAATTACAATTAAAAGCCCACCAATCCATTGAAGTCGCACATGTTCAACAAAAGAAAACTTTTGACAAGAAGGTGAAGAAAAATGAGTTTAGAGAAGGTGACCTTGTCATGATGTTTGACGCTCGACATCATCGCAGGGCTTATAAAAAATTGTTACCCAAATGGTTTGGACCTTTTGTTATCAAGAAGGTGTTTGTAGATAATGGATTTTATGAGCTTGAAAATGTTGATGGCTCACCATATCCAGACCGGATTAATCATGACAAATTGAAGAAGGTTTTGGATATGTGATTCTGAGGACGAAATCCATAATGAGTTTGGGAGTGATGTAACTTGATGTAATTTAAAAAGGTAAGTTGAGTGGTAGGACTCCATGATTTGGTCATGGTGCATTGACTTTCACATATTAATTTATGTGGAAGTCATGTGCACCATGTGATATTGTTTCCTTGTGATTAATTGTGGAATCACATGTGCACCATGTGATATTGTTTCCTTATGATTAATTGTGGAATCACATGTGCACCATGTGAATATGTTTTTGTATGATTAATTATGAAATCACATGTGCACCATGTGATTATGTTTCCTTGTGATTAATTGTGGAATCACATAGAGGACCATGTGATTATGTTTCCTTGTGATTAATTGTGGAATCACATAGAGGACCATGTGATTTTGTTTCTTTTTGATTATTTGGGGAACCATGTGGTGGATAAACTTTAGGAAGTTTCTTGACTAGTTTCCTTTTGGTTAGTATATAAGTGGGTGTTTGTGACCTTGAGAAACACCTTCACTTGTACAAAGTTGTGGTATGAATGCAAAATTTGTGAGAATTGAAGTTTTGGTTTTGAAAGGTTTTTGGTTTTGAATGGTTTTGGTGTTGTTTGTGTTTAGTCCATGGTAGGAGAATGGCGAGGCTTACATAGACAATAGAAGGGTGAGAGAATAATTTTGCAACCAATAACATATATTTCATAGCTATGTAGTAATCATAGAAGTTTCGATCCTAAACCCATTTGTGTTGTACAGGGACAAACCCATGTGTGGTTGGGCCATGTGCATGTTCAGTCTAAGAACATGATGGGAGTTCACAAGTTTGAGAGCACCAAGGTGAAACTACATGCCACAATGGGCAACTTAGTGCCTTCCCTACTTGCTTGGACAAAAAACCTAAGCCTAATAGTTACTACTTAAACCTATACTTGATAAGAACAAGTTGTGACTAGTGTTTTGTTTTTTCCCTTTTCCATTTTAGCTAAGGTACATGTTAGTCCCTCTTTGTGCTGTAATTGCCACATGGGCATATTATGTATCAAATTGCCCAACTACATGGTAGGTAGGGTTGTGAGTTGTCAAAAAGTAGGGTTGTAGGTTGTCAAAAATTAAGGGAAAAATTTGGTCAAATATGATTTGTCACAAGAAATTTTTTAAAATAAGTTTTTGAGCTACAAGCTTTCAATATTTTTTCAAATTTTTTATGAATAATTAGTCTTTTGTTTCTAGCTTTGTGACAAAGCTATATGGGGGAAATCCAGCCTTAACCCACAGAGGCCATGCCCATCGTAGTATAAAGCCTAGCATGCACAAAAGAAAGCAATCTAGTCCTTCATCTTCAATGTAAAAAATGAGTGTGAAGTCTTGGTTCTTGAAGGCCCAAAAGGGGGTTGGACTTGGTTGTAGGTTCATAAATCACCATATCCTAAATAACATAGATCATGGAAATAAAAGACAATTACAAAATCCATAATCACTTTCAAGCTTTTGCACCATAATGGGTTTCACATTCTTTCCAATTTTAAATTGTTATTCTAAAAAGGAAAATGTGCATATTCAAGAATTTTTTATTAAGCATTTGAATGATTAGCTCCAAGTGTTCAATTAGTCAATTCTTTAATTTAATATTCATTAAGGTGAGCATAAAAAAAACATCATTCATTCTCTACTAAACCAATAACTTGCACCATATTAAATTTAGTCAATTTCATGTATTTAGGGATTTTTCATTTAAAATTTTTGATGAGAAAAAGGTCCTTAACAATGTGGTAAGCATGTTGAGATTGAATGGTTTCTACAACACCAATTTGAAATTGTTTTTTATGGTAAGGACAAAAAAAATAATTTATAGGTCAAGGGCAATGGTTGAAAACAATTCCCAAACCCATACCTCATTAGGCCCTATTTTCTTAAGCTTGCAAAAGGTAGATTTAAGAATTGCCATGTGAAGAAAAAACCTCAATTCAAGTTTTGGTTGTAGCTAATATTGAGGGGTACACACAAACCCAAATCCATCCACCAAATCTTGGGTTGGGAATCAGCCTTGCAATTTTGTTATAATTGATTAACAATTTTTTCACATTGTTGTTTCATAGATGCTATAACCTCTTCATGCACATATCTTGTAACAAAGCCAAATGTCCCCATTTGATCAACGAATGTGCCCCAAATATGCTACCCAAAAAACTCAATTCTTATATTCAAATTTGTAACCCAACAAAGAGTGAGCCTTTCATGAGCAAAATTGATCGAATCAATGGAAGTTGGAGAACACATCACCTTGGAAACAAGAGTGATTGTCACAATACATTTGATATATATCTTATTGACAATTTTTTGATTCCTATTATGAAATCACACACAAAAATGTCATCTAAATGGACAAATTTGATCGAATAATGGATTGTTTCCAAGAATGGCATACTGGCATTCAACCTTAACAATGTTTTTGCATCCGTTAGCAAACACAAGTTAAACCTAGCAAAGACTATGTTGGGTGTATTTGATGTCATCTTCATGAAGAGAGTGAGTTATTCAAACAAGAAACATTTGACATGACTAATCATGGATATCCATCTAATTTTAATGTTCTCAAATATTTTGGTTCTTTTAGTTTCCATGATATTTGCCAATTGTCAAGTGTCTCTTGGAGCTATGGGGAAACAAACATACAAACATTATAAAACCTTCAATGTGAAACACCAAAAAAAGGTTTGAAAGGGATTGTACCACCAAATTTCTTTGATGAGCCATATCATGCACACTAGTGACAAATGGGGCATATTATCATTGGATTTAAATTGTAACTCTAGATCTCAAGCCTTGGATGATATGGACCCATCAACACCAAAACAAACAAGCCTTGAAGCAAGCTCTTCTTTTTTCAAACCACTTTGTCTCATCAAAAAGTTCATGATCAACAAAGTTAGCTGATTGTCAATTTCAAATTTAGAAAGCACATCTTTCACATTCAACAATAAGGGTATGCAACACTAATGTTGCACAATGTAAGCACACACACTTGCCCAACTTACATTATTGATGGAGGTGACCTCATCATGTAAGGAATAAAAACTTGGCATTCTGGACAATAATGTTAGTGACTTGTCTCACCTTGTTGTTCATATGTTTTGCCATTTCCCAATAAGCCATGTTGAACCAATGTGTTTTTGGGGATAGATTGAAGTTTCAAGAACTCAAACAAAGACTAAAAATCCTCATAACCTATCATAGGCTTACCTTTACTTAAGAGGTTGAAAATATTGACAAATTGAACAAGTTTTTTCTTGTCTTCCACAATTTGACCACTTGATTCAACTATTGGAAAACAATTGTTGTGAACAATTGAATATAAACAATTTCATTTTTTGCATGCCCACATTTTGGATTCATAAACCATTTACTAACAAGGATTTTAATCTTAATTACATGCTTCTTTACAAAATTCAACTTAAGCACTAGAACTTTCACTAGTAGTGAAAAAATCCTATTTTGTAACTCTCTTTAAGAGACTAAAAATGTCATTTGTGACTATTTTGGTAAACCTTGTATGTTATCAAATAAATGAATGATGTTTAGTATATGTATATGGATGGAGATAATAATTTATCCATTTATACTTACAAGTACATAAGGGGTTGTGAATGGAACTTTTGACTTTTTTTATTATTATAATAATTTCATTTTGTTACCTTGTGTTAAGCTTTGCGATAAGACTTTTGTTCAACAAACTTATGTCACGATAAGCTCCTTTGTTCTTTTGATTATGGAAATGTTCACAAAAGCAAATGTACATGTTTTTGATGAGTGATTTTTATTAAACAAAATCCTTAAATGCATGTGATAAGCTCCCAAATGGGTGTAACACACATAAGAACCAATTTTTAAGCGTGTGGTAGATCCTAGTTCAAAATATGTAAGTTTCATGTTTCTTGTATTTTTCAATTATTTTGTATGATGTGTTAGTGTTTTATGAGAATTTAATTATACAACCTACTTATGTGATAATAAAGTATAAATTCAAAAGTAACACTCATAATTCTTAGGATTCAGCCCCTTTAGATCTCCTCATAAGGACCTTTGGCGAAAAAAAATCTAACAATCTAAATACATATATAAAAAATATATATTATTAATTATATATATATATAACTTTTTTTTATTGTATTTAGATTGTTAGATTTGTTTCCACAGCCCAAATTTGCAAGCCTTTTAGGTCTGACTCTTTTATAATGTTGAAGTATCATTGACATAAAACTCTCAATGCCAAGGGCTGCTAAAGAGATGTATTTTAGGATGAAGATCGTATCCACTATGCGGTTGTTTAGGGTTTCATGGACGTGAACAAAACAATGGTGATCTCTCATGAAATATTAGATACACTAGAAAAAAATCCCATTTTGCAAGTTGTTTTAGATAATTAAAAATACCTTTTGTAACCATTTTTTTTTGAGGAAAAGAGTTGCTAAAAACACTCTTAATAGTCTAAGACAAGTTGCCAAAATGGGATTTTTTTTTTGTAGTGATACTTGACCTTAACATAAATACCTGAAAGGAAATACAATTTCTATCATGGTTAAGATGCCACACTTTTAGGACACAAAAACCACCCAGGCTGATTTCTGCTAGTGTAGTTGAAAGGCACCCTTATTTGACGAAATTTGCAAGTAAGCATTTAGAACAATGAGACAGCCCGCAAATGTGGACCCAGGTGCTAGCTACCTCCAGGTAGCACGGTATGTTTTTATAAAAGAAATAAAAGTGGTTGATTTTTAGGCTGGCTAGCGGCCTCGGGTGGGGGGCAATTACCCTACACTTAAATGACTAAGGGAATAACCAAGATTTTTTTTTTCTTGGGTTCCCTTTTAGGCTGCGGGTTTTGGGGTAGACAATCCACCTCAAGAAGGTTCTAGATTGAGTACTAAGAAAAGGAGCTATCTAAAGCTTGCATTATCAAAGAGATTACTTTGCGTGAACTACAACTATAGGTTAGGTCTAATTAATCCACCAAAGAAAGAAGATTCGAGGCAGTCACCAAAGAAAAGAGGGACGGAAGGAAGAAACCAGCATATCCAAACTACAGACAAAACCGGAGCTGTGCATTCAACTTTATTAAAAGAAAAGAATCCCCACTTTTCTAAATTGGGCACAAAATAGGCTTGAGGGTCCTTGAACAACAACTGTACAAGCTTGGTGAAATCTCACATGTATAGTTAAGGTGAAATGCAAGAGTAGGTCATAGCTACTAGGTTGCATGTAAGAGGTTACCCAGGTGTCAAAGGCAATTATCCGAGCCTTTGGTCACAATTCATAAGCCATGCCAAGTTAAGTACATTTACCAAAGGTCGGGGACCCAATGTCACTTTTCGTTTGAATCGCATGATGTAGTAAAATATGGTTTTTCTTACTGAAGTAGGCCTTTGCACACACTAATGTGAGAAGAGCATCCCCACCTGTTGGGCTCTTCTTATCAATATTTTTACTACATTCGTTATACAGATTAAGTGTTACTTCAGTGCTTTTGCATCTCATCCATAAACATGAGTTTTGAACAATACTTTACTAAAACACCAAATAAATCTTGATATTTGGACCAATCACAACTATGACCAGCTAATTATAGGAAGTCATTTTGCTGATATTAGCCTTGATAAAAGTGCAATATCTTGTGTAAAAATGGGATCCCGAAGTCAATTTTCACACTATTATATTAGTATTCCTAGCTCTATTTAAGAATACAATCCATTCATAGAGATGCTCTAAGAACATATATTTAAATTTTTTTTTCAATTTTGTGATGTAGTTGAATTGGTGATCTGGAGGACGATTTAGTGGATTACATACTAGATATGAAAGTTTAAAAAAAAACAGAATCCTTCTATATTCTTCACTACCTACTTAAACTTATCATAAAAATCTAACTATTAAAAATTATATATATTGTTCCAAATCTGGCAAATTTGGGTCATTTTTTTCCATGAAATATCCTTTGCATAGGTCGAAATCATGTTTTTCAGGTCAAAATTTCACAATTTTTTTCTATTAATAAAAACACTGCATGTATCACACTAATGTCAACATAGTAAACACATCTGTACGTTACATACAAACAGATGAAAACTGTGAAATTTATGACCACTCATGTTTGTTGAAACAACGCTTTTTGTCAATTTTCAAGTGAAATGCAGTTGAGCTCCCCACTCCAAAATGCCATTCATGAATCATGTTAGAATCTGTGACTTTCTTTGTTGAATGAATGAAATGGGGGAACAAGTAGGTTTTGAAGTTTTCCTGTTTACCAACTGCTGAGCACAATATGATTGTTGTTCCCCACGAGACTTGGGGAATACAGTAGCACAGCACTCAAACGATTTCGGCATAAATTAAATTAATTTTTGTTCTGCTGAATTTTTAGAATTTAAAAAATATTTGTGTTGAAATTTTAATAAAATTAAAAGTTCAACTGTCAGTCAGGTTCAAGACCTTTGGGTATAGAGACTTGCCATGGAGACAGTCTAGACACAATAAACTTTAGTTTATTATTTTATATAACCATTACCTGCCGAAATTTTCAGAATTAAAAAAACCAAGTGCTGAAATCAAGATTTAAAATTTGATTAATTATTTGGCAGTTTGTTGCCAAAATTGTTCAGGCATTACCGGAACATGTTGAACGAATGGAACCGTGAGTAGCACGGTGAATTAGTACAACTCACTTGGTGTAGAAGCAAACAGAGGACTTTTTGTCTATTGGACAACTTAAGTGTAGGATGGTGAGGGACTCTCCCAAATTAAGAGGCATGCATAATAAGGCAGAGCAGAACTTAGGCCTCAAACTCAGAACAGAATGCTCCATAGGTGAGCCCTACCCAACAACAAAAATAACCAGTGGAAATTTTTCTTTCAGCCTTCAGACTCAGAACACTCTATCTGTGAGCCCTACCCAACCTAAAATAACCGGCCGAAATTTTTCTTTAATGCACAAGAGGCGGTGCCCCCCCATCACACAACAAAGCTGAAATTTAGGCTGATTATTTACATTCCAAACAGACTTCTTGTTGAATTGAATGAAATGCCTGCAGAACAGTTGATAATTGTCCTCTTACAGCTTTCCGTGAATCAGCAACCAGACTCATACCATGGCTAAGGTTACAACCCCGAGTTGAACATTTTCAGACTTAAACGATATCTATAGCCCCCAATAAGGCCTCACCCAAAGAAGGTGAAGGTAATAAATAGTGTGGGCGATGTTTCACCCTGGTTATTATTTATATTACTGTGAGGCTCTGGTTGAATGAATCAATGGGTTTAGAATGAGGGTCCAAACATGTGAAAAATAAAGTTGAAAAAGTAAAAGCATTGAAATTATACAAGTATATCAAATGTGATATGCATAAGTTTTTTGGAAAAATGTTGTAGTAGGGTCAAAGTTGAAATTAAAAAATAGTCCCATATCAGATGAAGTGTGTAAAAGTAAAATTGAAACTCTCTCAATGCAAGCAATTTTGATTTATAAATTTAATTTAAAATTTTTTAATTTTATTCATTGAGAGTTCATTTCACATTCAAAATTCCAAACTTTCATATGGATGTTTTTACTAATCACTTGTTTACATATATCTATAAGGTGCTTCGTAATAATTTAACTATAAACATAAAAAAGTGCACATTGAATAACATAATTTGTTAAATGTCACATTGCAATAGTTTTAACTAATGTAAAATTGAGACTCTAAGTACCACCTTTGAACCACATAATCATATTTTCACTCTTTCTAGAAAATTTATATTTTATCATGTAATCAAATTTGAATAAATCCTCTTGTGGATGATTGCTAGTCCACCTACCTCAAAATTTTGAAAAAAAATAATCCAAATTGGAAAAAAAAGAAAATCTTTTTTACATCCATGAATTATAATTTAAGAAAACATGCATATGATGCATTTGCAAATGGTTAACAGCATGTTTTAACAAATTTAAAATATGAATTTCAATTTGCATACATATGGAAAAATAGATTTTAGATGTTGATCCTGAATATATTGAAATTTTACTTTTTAAGGGTTTAACATTGTTATAATCCCAAAAAATTAAATCTAACAATTGAATAATAAGATGTATAAGGATTCAAACATAAACAACACATCATTTGAATTGTTTGATTTGAAAAATATATAATATCATAAAAAAATACAATAAATAAACAAAATAATGAGAATTGCAAAATATATTAGATGAGCATATATGGTTTATCCAATAAGGTTCCTATGTCACAATTATCATGGCATTGCTAAAAAATCAAAAGTGAAAAATCTATTATTATTTAGTGAGAAAAAATCACAAACTGATCTACTTTATTATGCTTGAACTCAAGAAGTAACCACGTGAAACTTTATTAATGAACACACCAATACAAGGAAAAAATGGAAATAGAAAAAGGAAGGACATATATATCCCCTTTGTTTTGCTAACTGACACATTTAAAGAACAACACGGTTATGATTGTAGTTTTGGGGAAAATATAATTTTTAGCCAAGCAAATGGGATGTAAACTACAAGGTCATCCCATTTGCTTGACTAAAAGTCATATTTTCACAACCACAAGGTTACAATAAACCCCAACTGTTTGACAAAAAAAAATCATATATTTCAAAAATCACAAAGTCATAATAAAGATCCTAACTCAATTACGAACACCACAGAAGAAGAAGAAGAACAACAACAAGAGGAGGATGGGAGGGAACTCATGAGTTGGCGGTGGGAATGGGAGGTGATGGGTGTGAAAGGTGGGTGAAAGCCGAAAGGTATCCAACC
>Ga0209611_10010303_pt1 | contig 13809 bp, 10 predicted proteins | sample S1TSphgellanicum_3_FD_187693 | JGI IMG/M metagenome (GOLD analysis project Ga0209611, IMG submission 187693) | Host-associated microbial communities from peat moss isolated from Minnesota, USA - S1T2_Fc - Sphagnum magellanicum MG (SPAdes) (version 2) | ecosystem: Host-associated > Plants > Peat... | reverse complement strand
AGGATTGAACTAATTGTGTTTCAACTAGGGTTTGCACAAAGTTATAGACTTTGCAACAAAGAGTGCAAAGAGATGATGCAAACATGGAAAAATACCACCCATAGAACCAAAATGTTTCCCAAATTGTGAAGCTTTCTGCACAATCATGGAAAATTTCATCCCGATCTATTGTGACCATGGTTCTACAAGGCTAACCCTTACCTAGCAGCTGAGTTGCAAGCTATGGCGAATGAGACTTGCGTGATTGTTGAGCACATTCAAAGCCTCCTTTCGTCAATGCTCCTTTGGCATGACAACTTTTTGTCAATGGTCCTCTTGCACGATGATGCTCTTCTTACACAACAACAATGGTGAATGGGGGTGCAAGTAGGCCTTTAGGGGCTTTTAATTCATTTTGTTGCTTTGACCTCTCATTAAAAATTCTAAACCTAACCCATTCATTCAGGACTTTCACACTTGCTCACTCAAAAACTCCACACCTCACACTTGCAGCTTGAACCTTCACATTTGTAGCTGGAAGCATTTCTCACTCACAATAGCCATTGCTCACTCATAAACTCTACACTTCACACTCACAATTGTTCTCACACTCATAGCTTGTGAAACATTTCTGATTCGCAGTAGTCTTCAAAATGAAACTGCTACTCTGTCAAGGCACATGGGAGATGAAAACCCTACTGTCAAGGCGCACGGGAGAAAAACAAAATAAAGACAAGGTGAAACTCAAGGAAACACTAAAATCGGTGCATTTCCGAGTTTCGCACTGCATTTTTTTCCTTTGTTCCAGGCTCACCTTAGCTTTTTGAGTGCGCCGAGTTTTTGCCAAACTCAAGGTGAGAACCTTAACACTAGGAACATGTCTAGATCTGATGAACTCTTTTTCAAGGTGACATCAAATTTGACAAAAAAATTCAGAATCTGGAAAAGAATAATCTTCTTTAAATTTATTTTGGGTGCAATTTTGCACCAGTTCGCCAAAAAAAAAGGCTGCCTCCTGATCCTAGATTTCAATTTAGTTGGCTTTTTTTTTTATTTCCCTAAGTTGGATCCACGGGGTTTTGCGAGTTCCATTGTGAAAAGTAGAACAGGTGAAGCACAAATGCTGTGTGCTCGCAATTCTCCAAGCAATGGGCTCTAATGGGCCCACTCCATAGGACATTCATTATCTAGGTATGATGCACCAACTCTTAGAAAGCTATCAAATGAGGTAGTGAAACTGTCATAAGGCACAGAGCTAGGATACTCAAGTACTGTATCCCACCAAATTAACATGAGTCATTAAGACTGGGGGAAAATACACACCACACCAGTGCCTTGTTTTCCCAATTTTGTAGTGTAGCAACAGTGGAGTGTCTCCCCAAACAGATTTGCATTTAATTGGCGATGGTTTTGTACAGGAGCATTAAGAAGTGTAGCCAGTATGTAGATTTGGGGCGACAATCTCTGTTGGGTGAAATTGGCGACTTGTTTAAAATGAACCAGTGTTGCCTTTTGGCGTTTATTTTCCCACAAAAAAAAAAAAACTTCACCACAACCACCCTAACATTATATTTGCCCATAGTTGTGAATGCAGTGAGTATAAGATTACTGCTGCAAATTTTTTTAGGAGCATTGAGGTTTAAGATTTTTAAAAAAACCCATTGAAGTTGCAAATAAACTCCTCTTCTTTAGAAATTAGGAGTGAGGCTTTCTTTTTGGGAAAAATTGCCAAAAGGTGACACAGTTTTTAGCAAAGGGAATATTCTGTCTCAAGTGACCTTTTTTAAAAATCATCAAATTGACGAACGAAAACAGTTTTTTGGGGGACGGTGTCACCACATTCTTATGTACTGCGACAGTATTTAAGAGTTCTTTGGAAACATCTAGTCAGTCAAGTCAAAATTTGACACCATGAGATGCTTGCCATGCTGACTCCATGAAGAAATTGGGAAAAAAACACTGGACTGTGGATGGTGACTGAATCAGGAAAATGTCTGATTGACCCTTGTTTGATATGTGATTTTTATTTTGATACTCAACTCACTGCCCTTTTTTTATTTCAGGTTTGGTCAGTGGATTCAAATCATTCATCAATGCCCTTTTATTTTCTTTTTCCTTTTTCTGAACACAACGGCACATCCGCCCACAAGCTGTTGGCACCCCAAGTCAAGCTCAGTGGCAGAGGGCTGGCAGGGCTTTCAGCTGCACACCAGTGGGTTCGAACCAGTGTTGGCCGGATATTGATTTTTTTTCAATATCCACCGGGTCGGATATTAAATTTTTTGAAATTTTTGCTTACACACAGGGTATCAAATATTAGGATTTTAATAAAAATTTGAGACCCGCCTGGTATCGACTTGTTAGGGTGTTGAGTCAATAAGAGTATCAATATTTTAATTTTTTTTGGGCAGAAGAACCGCTTGGTATGCATAAGGGCCTGGTTTTGCAAGAACCTGCAGAGAGCTATGGAGATTATATGTTTTTATGCCGGTTATCAAACATACATTGTAATCATGTCTCATCGAAGTACAACCATTGACATTACACACTAGACACATTGACAAAATTTATGCTCATTGTTCATTGATTACGTGAAACAAAATTACAATATGATTGCTTTACTTCCCAACATACAAAAGCTTATGGTGGATCAAATATCAAAGCTTTCACAATCTTATCCCAATTTTTATATTTTTCATACTAGGATATCACCTCAATGATTTGCTAATCACAACTCAACCCTTAAGTCCTGCAACTCTCTTTCTAGACTTCTTCCTCTTTCTAAGCATAACTTTAATTTGACAGTTTAAATGTCAATCTAATGACCAAATCCTTTTTTGCTCTCTGGTCATTCATGCAATCTCTCACTAAACATAAATCAAAGATTGCATCTATCAAACCCAACTAAATCAATAACTCTATGTAATATGATTATTGATGACCAAGGATCCTTTTCTGCTCTTTGATTATTACATGAAATCTTTCACTAATCATAAAATACAAACCTTTAGATCTTTCAAACCCAATTAATCCTTGATTTCTTGCAATTTTATCTTTCTAAACTTCGTTCTCCCTCTAAATGTAATGTCATGCATAATGAGTTAAATGTAGCATTGGGTTTGACATGAACGTTCCTTGGGGAAAAAAAGGTTTTAGTTGTTCCCCATGGTAGTTTAAACTTCTTTTTTTTAAGGACATGATTGTTTTTCAAGGAAAAGTTGACTTCCCTTGGGAACAACGAACTTTCTTCGAACATATGTTCTTAGTCTTTTAACAATCACACTCATCTCATTTTTGTTTTTATATAGGCTTGCGACTTATCATTGGAAAGGGCTCGAGGAGAGTTATAACTTTGTAAGGCAATCATGTCCTTGGGTGGTACCATTAAGAATGTCACACCTTGAATTTCCTAGATCCATTGAACTTTGAAAAATCATAGGAAACATTTAAATGAACATTTTCATAAATTTTTTTTTGGAATACATTTATTAGGTTCCATAGATTTTGAAATTTCAATAATATCAATGTATCTTGATGTTCGTAATCATTGCATTTAAAAAAAGTTTTAGGAACATAATTCCTATTTTTTTCTTTGAACTTTTGGGTTAGGAACACAAACTTGGAACATGATTTGTGAATTTTTTTATGAATTTTTTTCCTAAGGTAATTTGGAAGTCATTTTATTTTTAGGTTTTTATTTGGCAATTAATTGATTAAATATGATTTAGTTATAAATTTCCAAAGTTGAGGTTGTCGATTTTTTAAGGGGCCATTTTATTTTTCAAATAAAATTTTAAAATTCTCAATTAGAATTCATATGCAAAAGTTATGATCACACAAAGATTCAAACACATTTGTTTTTTAAGGGAACATGGTATCCTAAATTATTGTGTCTATTATTTATAGTTACATTTTAAATATATATTATAATTATTACTAAATATATTTTAATATTAAGAATTAATAGTTTAAAAAATATAAATTAATTCATGTAATCAATGGCTAATTACTGTAAACTAACTACAATTAATTAATTAATATATTAATTATAGTAATTTCATAATTTATAATGGAACTTAATTAATCATGATTAAAAAATCAAATTTATTAATTTTGAGTTTGATTTTTAAAATTTATAGTAATTTTAATGTAATTAACGTATTTCCAGGTATTATAATAAATTAAATTAAATTATTAAATTATTATGATTACTTATATACAATAAATAATTTTTATTACATCATAATAATTTTTAATAATATTTTAAAAATTAATACAACTAATTAATGTAATTCTATATATCATTGTATTTATTATTTATAATCACCATTTATAGTTTAAATATATTTTTACAACTCGAAACTTTATTATAAGTGTTGAAAAAATTGAGCAAAATGCTTTTCAACTTCCATATGCATTAAGTTAGTTCGACATCAATATTGAAATAACCAGTTGCATCTAACAATGTATCATTTTTGTCAATGATACCTATTTCTTCAACCAAGAATTCAATAATGGACTGCCCTTCTTGTGGGCAATTTATCCATGCATTAGTTGGCTAATTTTTCATGATCATCACAAGCTTGTCCAAGTTGTCAACTCCTAACCTACAACACCACAAATTTGTCAACATTCCAACAACATTGAAAATTCTTTCAATTTCAATATGGGACCCAAGAATCCCAAGAACCTATCGAGCCACAAAAGAAAGGTTGGGAAATTAGGTTCATGGGTCTTCCACCAAATCAAAGGTAGAATAATGTCTTTTGGCTTCACTAACAAATGGTGGATTAAAGATAATTCATTTTTTAACAACAAAGTAGCTTCATTTGAGGTCACTGCCCCAAAGATGAATTCTTCATCATCATCAACTATTGTTGGTTCAATAGTGCCATTAACATTGGGATTTAAAAATTGAAGAACAACCATTAGTAATTAATGGCATCAAATTTTCGGTGTCATATTCTACCACCATGTGTATAACTTTGGCCCTTCCAACAAATGCTTTCAAAATATCCAAGGATTTGAACCATGGGTCCAACATTAGTGCAAGCGTATTATGGGCCTTAATAGTAATGTAGGTAGATGCAAATGCTAAAAATGGTACAAAGATTACCTTGAATTCTATCATCATTCAAATGTGTGAGCCCCCAATTCAAATTCAAAATCCTCCCTCACAAAATTGAGGGAGGTAATATTAGATTGCTCCATCTCATTTTGCATAGACACACTAATAGAAAGTGATACATTTAGGGCATCATAAAATAACCAATATCTTCGAGTTTGATTGAAGATAATTGTTTCACAACAAGAAGCATGGTTTCAACAACCATTTTGCAAATTGCCCAAGTGTATGCATTCGGCACATGACCTTGTAACTCTTACGTTTTTTATTTCCCAAAACATAAATTTATGGCATTCCAATATTCCAAAGTTTTTTGGAAAAGAATGCCTTTACTAGCAAACTTGGTCTTCATGGGTGTTTTTAATTTTCGATGGGAGAACCCAACATCAACACATGCCTTCTACCATTCGTTACATCCTTTGTCAGACTTCTTAGTCCAAGTGATTGTTTTCTATAACATAGATTGTGTCCCCTTCAAACTGACTTCACGAAAACCAACACAAACATTAATATCATTGCACACACATTGACACGTTTTGCTGAAAGCATGGCCAAAACAAAAAACCTTGCCAAGGAACTGAAAGTGTTAGTGGGCTAACAATAGAAGTAAGAATTCATGCAAAGGTGGACAAATTGCCATCCTCATCCTTCACATAGGCAACCAATTTTTCTAGTAGATTGTAAGAAGCCAAGAGATCCCTAACTTGCATTGCCATTGCAACTCCAATTGTATTAGTGGCTTCAAAAAGTGCCATTCTCACATGGCAAAGTACCCATTGTGAATTTATCACAAGGGCAAATGTATCATGTCCAGATTTGGACATCCATAAATTAAAAGATGCCATTGGTGTAACACAAGATTCTAGGGTTGGAATCACATATTCTTCCATGGTTTTGGAAACTTGGAAATTAGTACATGGATGGCAAATTGAACCATTTGTTTTCGATTCGAAAAAACAACCTTAAGATTATGATGCAACACCATGCATCACAACCATTGACTTTCCACAATGGAAATGGGCGTGTAGGCTTTGGCAACAAATAATAACAAGTCTTCTTTGAATCTTAATTGTTATGCATCATCCTTCTTATAAGGAGTTGTTGATTGAAAGTGATCTATGATGGCCCCATAACCAACCATGGACCTTTTTTTAGATTTTTCCCATTGTTGTTCTTTCATAACAAGACCTAGATTAGTAATCTTTCACTTGCGCCAAATAGTTGGATGTTTTGCCAAATGTGTTTATTCATAGAAATAGTGCCATGTTATTGGTTATAAAAAATCATACCTTTCCATTTCTTGGTGCTACTACCAACACTACAAGTTTGGTAAATAGAATGGCAAACAAGATAACACATGGTTTGAGTAGTCAAAGGATTAAGCTTCTTGCCATCATTCACCATAAAGAAATACCAAAGCAGAAACAACTTCTGGTGAAGAACCCATGCTTGTTGATTCAAGGTTAGTTGAACTTTCAATACCTCCTGTGCAATTTCAGCTTCCACATCCAAGTTGCTTGGTGTTTCAACGTTTTTTGAAGCATCTATTGCTTGTGATCCAAAAGGTGTTGAAATTGAACCAACCATTGGCCCTAAAACCTTAACCAAGTTCCCCATTTCCAAATCAAACACATTATCAAAATATTGATGTATGTCTTTCAAGTTAAATGTTTCTATCTCTGCCATCTTTGCTTTCAACTATATTCACTCCAAAACAAACAACTTTTACAATAATTTGATTATGAATCTTGTTCTAGGTTTGATAGGAGACTTTTACAACAATTCAATCAACACCAATGACTAAACTTGAAAGAACTCAAAACTTTCAACTCAAAAAGTCTTTTGATTCTAACACTCTAACTTTCATTCAACTATTACAAATTACAAACAATGGCAAAAACAACAAATGTGAAAAAGAATAATAGCAGCAACTTGTAATCAAATCAAGTTGAACAATGTCAATTTTTGCAAAGGTTAACTTGACGCTTGGCACTTCAAAAACATTGGGAGTTGAAAAAAACATTGAAATGAAATCACATGCTCTTAGTAGATCTTCAAACTGTTGATGCTTGCAAAAGCATTGAAAGGACAATCACAACTAGAAGTTATCGGCAACTATGAATTTAAGTAATGCTCAAAAGAATTTGTCCTAACAAAGAAGGACTGGTGTTGTCAAAAGCCAAAAGGAAAAGCAAAGATGCAAATGGAAGACAACCTCAAGTTTAGGGTTTAACACAAAGAATGAAGACCTAAATGGATGAAGAAAGGGATGAACATGATTAAAATTAGATGAAAAAATAATCGACGTAGGTTATTTTTTGAGGACCACCTATAGATCTAGGTAGGATATTTATTCTTCTTAACTTGATACCCTACCAATCGGGTATTCAAGGGTATCACAAATCATTATACCTAGTCGGGTAGGTTACGTACTAGGTATCTCATGTAAACAGAACTGGCAGGTAGGTTATTTGGTACCTGTACTTGGAACCAGGTCAATTTCCAGGTCAATTTTCAATATCCTGCCAACACTGGTTTGAACCCAGAACGTTTTGCGAGCACCCAGGGTTCAAGATAGGATCTATACCTCAAAGACCCCCAGGAGGTTAAAAGAGTGACCAAGTAGAAAGAGACATGAAGCCGAGAGGGGGCAAAGCCCAAATCAAATAAGACATGAAGACCCAGTGAGAACTAGCTAAAAGCATACAAGGTTAGGAGGGGCAGGGGGCTCAAAAGACTTGGAGAACTAAGTCTGGAGAACCTGCTTGGAGAGGGGGCCTTTAAGAGGAGGCCACAAGAAAAAAAGCCAAGTTATTGGAATCGCACGTAAACACGAAAACACATAAGGTAGCTCAAGCTTGGGATTACATGAATTGGCACATGTAACACCAAAATTAGGTACTAATTACCCTAGCTAAAGTTGTTCAAAAAGCTACTAGAAGAAAGTTACATTGGAATTTTTTTGCTTTGAAAACACAAGATGAATTCACAAAATGCTTTCAATATACCTATTGTCAGTTGTGAATTTAGATTCTAAAACATTAAAACTTCCCCAAATGACATGCAATCACTTATGACAGGTAGAGGATTTTGTTTTTAAATCTTTATAATTGCACCACAGCAAATTTGAACCAAATTATAGCTCAGATCAAACCAAAACTAACATATTAGAGTTATCTGTAAAGTCTCGTGATAACGCGATGAGAATGGTCAGTTTCAGCATAATAGGGCATCAAACTCGTAAATGGGAAATGAAAATTAAAAAAAACGAAATAACTGGGACCTAGACTATTTTTTCCAGCAATTTTGGTGGTAAACTAGAGTTACATCTTTGTCTTTCCTTTTTCCTGAGCGCCTGCTCTGCTACTACATATATTTTCACTGCTCCTACCTGTACAACTACTATAATTACTGTCGAACCTTGTGCTGAGTTTCAGCATTTCATACTGATATTTAATAAAATTTCCTTGTTTTGCGAATATCACTAAAACAGGGGATAGGGGTTGAAACAACGCTCAAAGACACGATGACTTTAAGTATAACTCTATTTTATTTTATTTTATTTGGAATAGTTCTAGTTATAGTCTTGAAATCATATAAATTAAATCAAATTGCAAGCTACATTTGCTATTACCTGTACATGTTGAGTTTGCACAAATTCGCAACTAAGATATACATAGCCCTAAACACATCTCAGCATTATATGACTACACTATGACATTGCACCCTAGACAAGGGTTAGCATTTTATGACTTTGTGTTGAGCTTGTAGCAGGGCTGTGTTCTTGAGCAGTTTGAACACGCCATTCGAACCATAGCAAGAAACCAAGAATTAAGATGGTATAACGTTTGACAACAACATGAATGCAAGGTTATCAAAATAGATACAACACTAGGCTACAATTGGAGAAGGTGGGGAATTTGGGTCAGTTTTGCCCACTATCCAACTTTTGTTTTGGAAAATGGTCTTTACTGAGCGCCAGTTTCACATCAATAGCGGCATCCATTTAGTGACTATTTTCTGACAGTTCCAGGTGGACTGGTTGGTCCTCCCATCACACCCGACTTTAATAAATTTAATTATTTCTTATTTTAAACAATCCGTTACTGGTAGCACATTTTTATGTTGACACGTGTTACAGATATTTAGAGGTCAGAGGGTCCATTGCACTCTGTTGAGTTAAGATAAAAAGAAAGGAAAAATGACATTCAATTGATTCGCCACTAAATTTTCATTGATTCCTTAGTGGGTGGTGTTGGATGCAGGGGCAGGGTGGGCCACATGGAAACTGACCCTTAAAACCAATAATTCCAAACTATGAATGCCAGTACTCTGTCTTAAAAACACTTTACTGCATTGGTAGCAACCTCGGAGAAAATCTCTAGTGTATTTGGAGGGTGGATCATTTTTTTTTATCAGGCTTACGAAATGTTCCCTAGGGAAAATAGCGTAATTCCCTAAGGTCTCTAGGGCGAAAGGCATAACCCAATCAGATCGCTGAGAGGGAAGGAATTATTTCATAAGGCATTGATTACCTCAGCTGTTATGCAGTGTAAGTCCCTGCTGCCAGGGATTTATTGTGTGGCAGAGACCCTATACAACACACTGATGGTCATCAAAACTGTGTTTTCGTTTCTTCCTTAAATACTCAGTTGTCTGGTTTGGGGACCTTTGCGCAGCCCTCAAAAGAGGTCCACGTAAGTTTGGCTCCACCTCCCGTTCGAAATAAGGTTTTCGTCTTGTTCTCTTAGGCTGACGTCTTTCTCTGTCAAAATGGAAACCCAACTCAGAACTCCTGAGTCCTGAATGCACCAAAGCCGTGGACTGCGCACTCACATCCCCAAAGTTCCCTGGGGTGGGAGGAAGCGGGTGTTTAGCATCCTGCAAAGGAATGAACCAGTGTTGCGATCACTTACCTGGATATACCCGCTGGGTACGGATAGGTTATATAATTAATCTTATCATATTTTCTCAAAACCAATATATCTTGATCAAATGCATATGCAAAGATATATAATTTTGAAAAAAAAAAACGTGTTTCATAACTTTAGATATATCTCAACAATACCCATACTTGAAATTGGGTACGTTTCTGGAACCTGGGTTATTTTCATTAAGGCAAGCCTCACCCAAATCTTAAAATCGCAGCCTAAACCTTAAAATTGCCGTTGTTGTTATGTGATTGTTGTGCAAGGTGTCCAATATTGAGAAAGAGTGTCTCTTGATGACTTTGGGAAGGTTGAAGCAAATGTTTTCCATCAAATTGAAGAGGAATTTGAAGATCAATTAGATTGTTAAGTTGAACTTGTTGATATGACAGATTTTGATTTGTAAATTTAAATTCATATTTAGTAGAGCAAGTCTCATGTTGTCCAATTTGATCTCAACAGTTGCATTTAAAAGTATGTTTAAGAATAAAAAATAAATATATCTTTATGCAATTTGACATCACATGTTTGCATTGTCCCACTAGATTTAAGCCTATGAAATTTGTTTAAATAAATTCCAAAGTGTGAAAAAAAATCTTATTTTTATAAAATAAAATAAAATAATTTACCCTTTTAAAACTCTAACCAGGTGTATATGATGAAAGATATCTGAAACCTACCTTTATGAAAGAAAATCCCTATATGCCCTGACCCATTGGATAAATAAATTAAAATTTATATATACCCTTATTTTAGGATATATCAAAAACAATATACCCACACAACACTGGAATGAACCTCATAATGCACACCCTATGCATAGCATTATGAGATCACAGGCCTGTTCAAGCTAAGAAGTGAACTTCAAGTTTTATCCTTTCTGGTGACACCACTTGTCACGTTTTGTGTCTTAGAGATTGAGGAATCTAGTTAATACGTACCTATATTGGACGCCATCTAAAAATCAAGCACTTCTTGTTCTCAGCCAACTGAATAAAACAAGGTATCATTAAATATGGTATTGAAACAAAAAGACCTTTTTCTTTAGAAGAAAGGGCGCAGGTCACAGCAATCGCGCCAAACTTCATGAAGCAAGGGAAAGAGACAAGAGACCACATGAAAACAACAAACACACAGAAACCCCATCCACTGCATGGCCTCACAGGTGTCCACGTTCCAGCTTTTATAAGAGACCAAGCACCAGACATAAAGCAAGCAAAGCAACTGGATCAAACACATGGCAAAGATACATACGTCTTTCCAACCCTACGACAAAAGAAAATACCTGAAGTTTGAACCGATGTCTTCTCTTCTCTCTTTTTTTTTGCCCCCCAATTTTGTGATGGGGATCATCTATAAAACAATTTAGCCCAAATTTGACTATGAAAATATGAAAATAAAACATTTATGCATCTTTCTATATTACTAGCTACGTATTGAAACCTGATGTATGATCTGGCAATTTAAAGGAAGTATTATCTTGTTTCAAGATTTTGCAAATCAAAAACCTCAAAAAACACTCTTTTTTGCAAAATTGAACAAAAATGCCAACTATCAAAAATTCACGACAAAAGAAGCACTAACCCCAATGACATTTTATTTTGTCATACGATTTGACTGTTTGACCTTGCATATATACTAAATAGAAAATATTAATATCTTTTTTTAGTGTTAGAATAATTTATATTATTGATTGGTATTTCTTTTTACAAACAAAAGGTGTTGGGTTCAATTTGATCTAAGATAAGAAAACATGCATACCAAATTAAATAATATTCTTTTTACAAAACATGAAAAATCGTGCAATGCAGTTTGATGCAAAACCATAGTATGTGTAAAAAGAGCAGTTCCCAAGTGCGCTGGACAAAGCTTGTTAGAGTATTTAGTGTCCACATTCTTAGTGGGTGCCCCCCTTAACCCTCATCTGGACATACCCATCAGAACAACAAATGTCAATCTCCTTACCTCGAAAATCAGTTGTATAAGTGGAAAATATTCAGACTGCATTAACCTCTACACCTGCAACTGCCAGGTATGGATTCTTCTGCCACTTATGGGTTCTTTCAAGCAGGTTGAGAAATAGTGACAAGAACCTAGAAAACCTTTTGCCATAATTTGAGCAAATGAATTGCAGTTGGACGGTGGGTGAGTGGCAGACATGGAAATGTACACTACCGTAATAATGAGACTATTACATCAATGTATTTCTGCAACCAAACATAAAAACCCTTTGGCCAGTTGGATAGTGGAAGACAGGGAAATGTACCCTACATAGACTATAGCTTCCATGTAATGCTGCCATCAAACCTTGAATGGGATTTGTTGGCTCCCCCCTCAGGGGGAGAGACTATGGAATGGTGGCTACTTCATTTGGTCTGTCTGACACATTGTTCAAGTTTTTGCTCATCAAATCAAAGCATAAATTATTAAAATTTAAAATAGTGATGAACAATTCTCAAAATTGAAGATAAAATATGAATAAGACATTTTGATAAGAGGAGGGATAAGATGGAATTTTGAGAATTTTTTTTTTTTTTCAATGTTGGATAGTTTTAAAATTAAGGATAAATAGTTATTAAAAAATCAGAGTTGGTGATTGTGAAAAAATTCAAAGATTTGCCCAAAATTGATTTATTCTCTTTTCAAAATTTCAATAACCCATACATTCACAACTTAGATTCTTTACTTTAATCTTATTATTATTATATTTTAATAACCTAATACCATTGGATATCTATTCATCCCATCCATCTCAAAACCCCATTTGTTTTCAAAAAAAAAAAAAAACTTCATTGGTTCTATGGAAAATGTATAAAACAAAATTTTAGTGCCCAAATTTAATTTAGAATATTGCCATGGATAGGAACAATGTGAGTGATATTATTATTATTATTATTATTTTATGACTAGTTTTGTGAAAACAAAAATAAATGATGTAAACAAAATGGGACAACAAGTTCAAGTCTACTAATCTTTTTTGGGAAAACCCCTAAAATTCCTAAGAATAAAGTTGAAGATCCTTGAATTCCATTAAAACAAATTTGAAAACCCCCAAATTTTAAATCAATATCCCCAACATTATTTCCCCCCATGTGAAACCTCCAAAATGACAAAACAAAAATTGAAGATTTTGGAATTTCAAAATACAAAACAAAAATTGAAGATTTTGGAATTTCAAAATACAAAATCAAAAACTTTTAAAATTCACATGAAGAAAAGCACATACCCCATTTCCTTGCTTGTGAAAACTTCACACAAAACATTGGAAGACCTCCAAAATGACAAGAAGAAAATTGAAAATTTTGGAACTTCAAAATACCAAAACAAAAGACCTTCAAAGTTTCCAGAAGAAAAGCAAATACCCTATCCCCCACCCTTATGAAACTTCACACAAAAAAATTAAAGACCCCAAAATGACATGAAGAAAATTGAATATTTTGAGATTTCAAAATACGAAAAAAAAAAAACTTTCAAAGTTCACATGAAGAAAGGCATATACCCCATTTCCTCATTTGTGAAACTTCACACAAAAAATTTGAAGACCCCCAAAATGACAAGAAGAAAATTAGAAATTCTGAAACTTCAAAATACAAAAACAAAAAAATTTCAGAAAGAAAGGCAAATATCCCCTTTCTCTCCCCTTATGAAACTTCACACAATGTTTTTTGAAGACCCACAAAATTACAAGAAGAAAAATTGAAAATTTCAGAACTTTAAAATAGTAAAACAAAAAACTCTCAAAATCCACAAGAGCAAATCCACCACACCACCCCCCCC
>Ga0209611_10010301_pt1 | contig 13811 bp, 8 predicted proteins | sample S1TSphgellanicum_3_FD_187693 | JGI IMG/M metagenome (GOLD analysis project Ga0209611, IMG submission 187693) | Host-associated microbial communities from peat moss isolated from Minnesota, USA - S1T2_Fc - Sphagnum magellanicum MG (SPAdes) (version 2) | ecosystem: Host-associated > Plants > Peat... | reverse complement strand
CCATCCATCCATCTATCCATCCATCCATCCACCCATCATCATCATCATCATCATCATCATCTCACCTTCCCATCCCACACACTATTGATCTCACCCTATTGGGGCCCTTATTGGGAGATATGACAAAACCTTACCCAAGTACTTGACTTGTTGTCACACATACCTACTCATCTTCATCTCCTTTGGTACACTAATTCCCTAAGGAAACATTAGAACATATGACAAAAAAAGCCCACCTACTAGGCTAGAAGACTTTTTCTCCTATCCATTCCACAATGTGGGCGGTTGGCTTTGTGAAGAAAAACAATGCTTGAGCATGTGGTCACTACATGATATATATAAGATAGTGATTATCTTCCTCATGTGTATGTACAATGGATATCTCTTTTGTCTATGGGGTGGGGGAGAAAGGAAAGCTTGAAACTTTCAAATAAAGCATGTGTGGGAAAATGGTCCAAACTCTAAACCCTAAACCTAGCTCTTTTCAAATCCGAAAATCACTCGGTACCCTAAACCCTAAACCAAACATCATCAAACATCACCCCATAACCAAACATCATCAAACATCACCCCCATAACCAAACATCATCAAACATCACCCCCATAACCAAACATCATCAAACATCATCCCATAACCAAACATCATCAAACATCATCCCATAACCAAACATCATCAAGCATCGCCCAATAACCAAACATCGATCCAGTGCAGACTAACCCTGGTTAACGGTTGGGTGGTTGTGGGTGTAAGAAATTGGCAGAATTAAGCCTAACCAGTAAACCCTAATCACTTTCTAACCATTGTAAGTGGACAACATGATGGCCAACCACACCCAGGTGAAACAAAGGACTAGTTTAAGGGGTCATTTGGCCCCTAGTTTTAAGGGGGCTGGTTGGGTTACAATAGGTGACATCTACCATGGCCTACTGAAGTAATTGGACCCCTAACCGTAGTCCAACCTCAATCAATGTGTTTTAGTTTACTAGAGATATCCACAAAGCACCCCAAACTGGAGCTACTTGACACCCAGTTTCTCTGAAACTGGGAATGAAAGGAGAAGGCAGGATGAAAACTGTACACATTGAAAAAAAGAGGGGACCAAAAGTAGTTTTTCTCACATCAAAATAATGATCCTCATCAGAGAGTTTCACTCCCCAGTTTTTAATTTGCCTTACTGCTTCTCATTATATGCTTCAAGCCTTGTCAGAGAAAGATCGTGCAAATCTCTTCTGAAGCAATGCCCAATTTCATGAAATGGTACCCACTTTTCACTCACGTTTTGGGGTACCCCTCAATTTGGGGATTAGAAAGGGATTAGACTCTAGAGGCTCAAACTAGGGTCCAAACACAGGGTCACTTTGCAGATAATTTGTAATAATATGTAAGAAAGATCTCCAAGATGCCTAGAATAATACCCACTACTTCTGAACTGATGCCCAGCTTCACGAAACGGTACCCACTTTCACTCACATTTTGGGTACCCTCAAATTGGGGATTTAAAAAGGGATTAGAAGGCTCAAACTAGGGTCCAAAAACAAGGCAACTTTACAAATAATTGTAATAATATTATGTAAGAAAAGATCTCCAAGATGCCTAGAATAATACCCAGTACTTCTGAACTGATACCCAGTTTCATGAAACGGTACCCACTTTCACTCACATTTTGGGTACCCTCAATTTGGGGATTAAAAAAGGGATTAGAGAGGCTCAAACTAGGGTCCAAAAACAAGGCGACTTTTACAAATAATTGTAATAATATCATGTAAGAAAAGATCTCCAAGATGCCTAGAATAATACCCATAGTACGGGAATGGTGGAATGAAATCATCCAAAGGCAAGGCTCAACAAAATAGTTTAGTTTGTTAGTCTAACTAACAAGGAAGGATTCCGTACTTGTTTGGGCTATATGGTATTGTCATTTGGTCCCATCATCTTTTGTTTGTTTGTATTATGGTTTTAGGGTTTTAGTTATCTCCATCACCCAACAAATTGGTCTCCCTTCTCTCTTCTTCCCCCTCCCCCAAGGCCCCCTAAACCCCTTATTGTCCTTCAACCTCATGGCCACCATTCTTTCTAGAAGATAGTAGGTGGGTGGTAGGTAGGTGGGTAAGTAGGTAGGTGATAGTGTTTTTGTGTGTCTCACAATGTTTGCATGAGTCCCTATGTTGTACCCATTCATGTGCTTGCCAAGGGAGATGGCACATGGGTGTTGCATGAGTCCTTCCCATTTCCTCACCTTCCCCCCTTCACTTTTGCACACAAGGTTGAAGATCTACATGTTTTTTTGAACATGTGATTTCATGGCTAGTAATTGGAAGCAAAACTAAATAAATTAAGATATTTATTTTTCTTAACTACCCATTGCAATTGACCACACACATATGATCCCAAAAGGCCAAGTTATATAGTTTATAATGTTTTTTTTCTAGTGGATTTGACTAGGTCTTTTTTTACAAATAGAAATATGCAATTTTTCGTGGACTTTACCTACAATTAGGGTTCAAGTGTTTCACCTCTAATTGTCATGACATTATTTACATGTTTTTCACTCTAGTTTTGATTGTTTTAACAGATGATTAAAAAATAAATCAAATCAAGTCAAATTTAACCATTTGATGACTTTTAGCACATTTTCACGAATGTTTTAAGATTTGTAAATGTATATTTCTAGTTCTTAATTATCACTATGGATATTATTACACACTTAACGAATGGATGGATTGAATAAGTGGAACTACTTTAGAAGAAGGTTGAACAACCTTTTCATTTTAAGTGAACCATTTTCTTTCCTTGCAATATTTGTGTTGCACTTATATTGCATACCTTCCTTTGATTTCATGTTGGTTGTTTTTTCTCTTGTAACTCTAGTTTTGACACAATAAAATTTTGAAAATTTGGGTTGTGTTGCCATAGTTGATGATTTGGTTACTATATTAGTGTGGTAGGTTCAACTAACTTATGTCGAATGTTCTATATATTATTATATAGAATTACCAAAAATATGTTATATATATAATCAATATCATAAATGAGTAAAAAAAAATCAACATAGTTTTTTGAAATATTCAAGGATTTCAACAATCCTATGGAATTTTTTTATTTTTTGAAAATTCATTCATCCATTGTGGTTAACAAATTCTCAATTTAATTGATTTTGTGACTAATGGCTATTTAATCTAATTCATTTTACATAAGAATACAATTTTGAAGTTTCTTGCATACAATGCTAGTGTTGATTGTAGTGAAAGAGTTTAGCAAAAATGGTAGAACATAGGCAAAAAACTTCCATGTTTACAAAGATAAACAAAATGTTAAAGTTGACATAGGACACAAATGGAGTAATGAAGAAGAAACATTGTTGCTCCTATGTTAATTGGTTCACCCCTTCATTTTAGCTTTCTATTTTTGTTGCAATAAAATAAATAACAATCTCACGAGTGCTTTGAGTTATTTGCAAATTTCATAAGAAACCATGAAGAGCTCATGATCTTTGTGTCAAATTGTCAAGAGGGAGTTTCTATGAGATTTTTGCACTTACTAGAGTCATTCAAAATAATTATAAAATATATGTAGATGTTGGGTCTTCATTCACCAAAAGCCCACAACATTGCCCAATTTTAACGACATATTCACATGTAAATCAAAATCTTACAAGAATTTACATTCTTTATATCCTTGCAAAATCACATGTCAAGAAGATAGCTCCTAAATGTAGTATTGGTATAGCCTCTAATTAACACAATTGTGCACAAAAGATTGCCCTATTTGGTAGACAATCCACAACACAAAAGGATTCATTTAGTGTCATTCACATGGACCAAAATGTCAAGGTACCTATAAAGTCAAGGAAAAATAATGGCCCTCAAGTACCTTTTATTAATCAAATTGCATAACATACCAAAGTCCTTGTTGGTCAATTTTGATCATCTAGTACCCAAGGGGGCTGAAGGACATGGGAGAAAGAAGGTGGAATGCATGTACATGTACTAGGAACAAAGGGAAAAAATAAATTCATAACATTAATGTCTTATGTTGCTTCAAGATTAATCCTTCCTTTCCAAGTCATCTTTTTTGGCAAAACAAAATTATCTTTACCACCTCGCAACCACGGTAGAATCTTATGTTTTTCTATGGGATGGATTTTGAAATATTCTTACAATCATCCGATGAACCTTCAAATATGCAAGGATTTTTTAACTAATGACCTAAAACCATATAAAAGAGTAGTTTCATTCACCCATGAAACAAAAGATGGATTGGTTGATTGAAGGTTGGTCAATCCACAAATGCAAGGACTTTCTAGATTGGATGAAAAAAACCATTCAAATATTTGAATGATTTTTCATCCTAACCAAATGTATATCAATTCTACAACCATTGTCCAAAGGCCTTTCAAGTAATGCTTTTAAGAAACAATTTTCAGCTTGGTTGTCAAAGTTCTATTCCATAATTCAATTGGAGTTGGAAGTGGCTCTATGAAAATGAACTTTAAAATATCTTTGATCAAACCATAGTTATACAAATTTAATTGCATGAAAAATGGGCAACATGTGGTCATTGTTAGCTATTTATTTTTACAAGTCATTTTCCTTTTTTCTTAAATAGTTGTATCGTTCTTGCCCTTATATCAATCTTAACATATACCCAATAGCCAAAGCTATATATCCTACCAATTGCACTACAACTATTCATACATACTGATGATATTATCTTTGCTAGCTTTTCATACAAATCATTCAAAATATTGACTACCTTTCCATATCTCCTCTTTGATGTAAACCTTCTTCTAGACACATGCTCTTGTAGATGTTAACAATAGACACCGAATTCCTTGCCTTAGATGTAATTAACATACCAATTACATTTTAAGCACATAGAGATTACATAAAACATCTCCATCATCATTACTACTTTACATTTCCAAGGACCAATCCTCATTACAATTCACATTCCTAGGACAATGAACATCCTTCCACACAAAACTCATTACTCAACTCCTTCAACTTTTTTTTTATATACACATATATAGATAATTGCCAATAGGATCTTTCATTGCAAAAATGCAAATCCAAAATGATGGTATTGTTCCTTACAAATTCAAAATGTGAACCCTCTCCAAGTCTTTATTCATTGTTTTTATGCTCTTATATAATATTTACATCTTTAACTAAGTTTAACAACTTCTTGAAACCATGGACCATTATTGGTTTAACAGGTTGTTAGCTTGCCAAACCAAATGTCACTTGCATGGTAATTGCCCTTATTGCATTTACATGTTAGGTTGCCACATATTGGCTATATTTCAATTTCATGTTAACTTGTAATTCAACATGTTATACCATTGTGATGTTGGTTTGTCACATTCCAACCTAGTAAAACTATCTAATACTATTCATGCTAGCATGCATTAGGTTTCATAGAACTAGTTTGCTTACCATTTTAAACCTTTATTACACTAGGTAATTTTATTTCCTACCAATCACCCAAATTAATATGATCATCAAGGGTTGGGCATAAGCAAGAATATTGTGACATTCATTCCAAAGTTCCAATAAAAAGCAATGGGAGTTGACACAACATCAATCCTTTTTCTAAAATCAAACCAAACAACAAACAAAGAAATTGAGGTCTAAGACTTTTAAAATGACATAAACAAGAACTTCAATATTGATGAGGAGATTATTAAAGTCATGCAAGATTACTCGACAAGAGCATTAGATAAATGATTAAGTATAATCCATTTGTGAGCATGGCTACAATTTGAAATTGTACAAGGGACAAGTAAATGTTCTAAATCCATATGGACAAAGTTGTGTATTCTTGAGTTGTCCTACACAAAATAAGCAATCAAGCAATATGTTAATGTTCAATAAAAATATTGTAGCACATGAAATTGTATAAAGAAACCAAATCATTAATGTAAATGGCTCAATTTTGTGAATAAATGCTCCAATTTATGTTTCAAAATTTTGTTATTTGATTTACATAGATCACATTATCTCAAGCTATATAAGAAATAAACTCAAATTCCTATTGAAGAAAATAAGCTTCAAGGACACAACCAAATGTGGGAAGTGACCTCAATCTTAAATAAATGTGAAAATGGAATCTAATTGTGAACAAAAGACACATTAAATTTACAAAGTTTAGGATGAAATTATATGCATATTTTGTATTTATAATGTTTGATCTTGTAGGTGCACATAATGCAAGTTAATAAATCATGAACACTTCATCATTTGCCTTCTAAAATGTGAGCCTAAATAGTGTTAATGTAGCATAAAACTAGCAGCTTAAAAGCTAGCAACTTGTAGAATTTAATATCATCAATCACAATTTGAACAATCACAACTATCTTGTTAGTGTTTCTTTAGGATCTTGATGCAATTGCACCAACAATTCCAAGTATGGAAAAGCCCCCATTGATGATTTGTTTATATTACAACTAATTAGGGTCAATGAAACCTCCACACTATATGGGTCAAAACCGAAGTTCTTTGGCAAATTGAAAGAAAAATGAAAATTTCAAAATTGATGTTTTAGACAAAATTTTGATTATCTATATCTAAATGACACAATAACATCCACACATAAAAATCTTTAAGAAAATTTCAAGAAAATTGCAAAAAAATCACATATATGAATCTTTGAAAACTCTCAAGAAATTTGTAAATGCATTTACATATAAAAGAGTTTTTAATTCACTTGAACTTTTTGTAAAAGTTTATAAAAATATTTGTGCATATAAAAAATTTCAAGAAATTTGCAAAAACATTCACATACATAGACCCTCAAGATGTCATCTCCAAACATGTCATAATCATTATCATGGACAAAAACAAAAACCTACTTGTTGAATTTGGGAGAATCAATTGCTTTGATATTTACCAGATGTTCACAAGTTGCTTTTGATTGTAACTAAATATTAGGCTTTTATCCAACTTGCCTCACACATCTACAATTTTTCTTTTCAACTTTCAACACATTGATGTTGCAAAAAATCTTTTTTGATGTCGTCTTTCATATTTTTCCTTTATTGTACATCAACAATGCTATTGAAATCTTGTTATTACTAATAAAGTGCTATTACTCCAAAATCATGTTGTGTAGGTTTTCTATTCAATTCTTAATTAAATTCACAAAAAAATTAAGTTTCTCATTAGGTGATTCATTTTTGTTCTAGAATTAGTTTTGTCAAAAAGAAATCCTAGTTGCAAACTTTCCTCTTGCATTTGAATTTTTTTTCCCCTTAGGTTGTCGTGGATTTACGTCACTATAAACATTCAACACCTTCGCATCATCATCTTCCTTTTGGATTCAACAAACATGTGCTATTTGGTAGTACTACTATTATTGCTCATAGTATTAGGATTTAGGTCACATTAGGATTAGGTCCTACATTTTGTTAGACTCATGAAAAAAAATACAAACAATTGAGAGAGTTTGGATCTTTCCCCTCGCTCACAAACTTCAATTTCATTGATTTAATTTCTTAAGAAGAAGAAGAAGAAGAATTAATTGTAGATTCATATATGGAAATCAATGAGCAAGTTCAAAGATACATACATACAAATCATGGGGCGTTGAAGGTTCAATCCCCATATCATTTAAAAAGGTGGTTTTTATTCCCCATTCTAAGAAAAAACATTAAACTTCTCATCAAGATAAGAGAAACTTTGCTTGGAAGTAAATAATAGTGCCATGTTGGAATCCTATAAGAACAACAAATTAACTATCTATTAATGGCTTTAATGTGACTAGACCTGACAATAAAATAAAATTCAAAATTGCATTTCCTTTAACTAGGCATTGACCAATCCTTCTTCATATGGGAAATTAGGGGGACAAATTTTTCTCAACAATATGAGCATCATGCAAATTGAAACTTTCATACGATTTGAATCTTAATTTAAACTCCCAAACCAAAACAAAACAAGAAAAAAAGAAAGTTATGAAAATGAAAGTTTTGGAGTCTTATTTTAATGGGAGAAAGTATGTGAAAGTTAACACACATGACTAAAAATGTATCTCAAGGTGAAATAAATTGAAATGAAGAAATGGACAAAGGCTTGCCTCTTCATAACCAAGATGACAAACCTTGTACACAAATTGTGGTAGGGGATTACACCAATGCTCTCGTAGGAATGGTTGCCATCCTACAACAATCCTATAGTGAGAAAACTAGAATCCTTACAACCACACCAACCCATTCAAGAAAACAAAACCATAATACACAACCCAAGTCACAAAACTCCAAATTATTACATTTTTCGCAATTGACAATACCAAACCATGTGAATCAACTATGAACTTTTATGTTTTTCCCCCGAAGCTACTAATGAAATAAAATAAAATTGGGATTTTTTTTCATAATAATGTTGGAATTAATTTGATTATTTTTGCAAATTAATCTATGCTTGTTCTCTTGTATGTTATCTACAAATTTAGAAAAACTTTCCTACCTCACATTTGAATATGCTTGCAATTAATCAATCTCTTCCGTGTTTTTAGTTATAAAAATTTCAATTTATTTGTACAATAGTTGTGTGATTTGAGACATTAGAGTTCATTCATCCATATGGGTTTTTAATATGCTTCAAGCATTGTAGTGTATAGACCATATATCAAATGGACATGAGAACACAAAAAAAAAATATGGATTTTGATGCCATCATTGAATACAAAGGGAAAAATAACCTTCCCAAATGCGAAGGAAAGTTTTGAACTCAATAAATTTCCTCCACTAATCTTTTAACAAAAACCTTTGAGACCTCATGTTTAAGGTTAATTTTATTGTTGGATTTGAATTCACCAACATTGCAAGCTACTAGGATATAACTTATGCATATAGAAAATACAAGTTACAACTTGGGCATTACTTTCCATAATCATTTTAATTTGGTTTTGAGCAATGAAAATAATACTTACTTACACAAACAATTCTACATAATGAAGGCTAGTTAACAAAACTATTTGGAAATGGGACATCAAATTTATAAATTCAAAACTAATGTTCGAATGTGAGGAATGAGAAACTTAGCACCCTTTATGTTACATCCTCTTGAGGAGGATCAATGAAAGAAAAACACTAGACACACTACTCTTGCATGTAGAATTAGAAAAGAAAATTGCAATTTTGAAAGCACAAACATTCCTCATCTCACTCACCTTGTTGCAATTGAGATTCAATTGCCACCTCTCCACCTGTTCCATGCAGCTTACGAAAACCCTTCCTGCTATGTAACAATAAAATCAAAACCCTAACCATACATGATCCCCATCCCGCCCCATGTGATTGATACAAGAAATGGGCTTTCCTCAGCACACATGCTGATCTGCAAATAATGCGTTGATAATTTTTGGCAAAAAAATTGACAAAAAAAATTATAAGATTACACAACAAAGAGGGCAGCTTTAGAAAGTTGCCCAATACAAGCTTTCTTTCTTAAACAAGCACCCTTCAATCACCAAACACAAAAGGGCATGCAATTTTGTCTGCATGCAGATAAATGCATGAACTGGGTGGGTGCTTATCAATTCTCGTTGTCGACAACCTGCATTGCAGTTGGGCTTCCATTATCCAAAGGCTTCCCATTCAAAGGCATCCATTGTCTCTGCAGGTTGAAGATCACATACATACATTAGGTCAACAATCAAAAAGCCAAAGACTTCAGTACAACAGCCTTGTGTATCGGTTGTTCAGAAAAAGAAACCAAGCTATGGAAACAGAGCACATCATAGTTTACAACAGCAGACCATTTGGAAGTCTTAAAGAGGACCTGAGCTAATGAAAACACTCCAAAGGTTGGTTGTTCTTCTCTGTATATCTTAATCACAGATTTATGGAAATTGGTATCATACCCAATCTGAGGAATGATTTTCTGAATTGCCATTCATCGGCTTCTCATCTTTTGCACGACTGTCTTTGGCCGCCCTATTGTTGATGGGGAGAAGTGGTTGTCCTGCAAGAGTTGGCACTCTCTCTTTTGCATCTGCACAATTCATACATAAACAAATCAATCAGCTGCTGGATTCTAGCTAGATGCAGTAATTTAGTGCCCTGAATCAAAACAATTGGGAGGAAGTTTTACAAGCATACATATAATCATCAAACCCTAAACCATAAAACCGATATGATCATCAGATAGTGAGACACACATATGATGGAAAAACCTACCTGTGTTGGAGAGATGGCTGTCAACATAATTGAACACCAAAAATACCACATACCTGTGGCCCAACAAGACCCAGCTTTCCATCAGTTCAATTTGCCCTTTTAAACCTCCAGTACACAAACTACAGAATTGAAAAAACGACATCCTAGCAGCAAGTACATCTTCTAGTTCTACAAGCAAAATGATGCTGTTTGGATTGGGATTTCCATGACATTTGGTTTTCAATTACTGTTTGTCAGAATTCCTTGAATCAAAACAACAAGAAACATGATGGCACATGCTAGAGATTGAGCAGACCAGGCAATGACAACATCTACAGTGTAATGCTTGCGTGATGCAATGATGAGAAGACTCAGCACCACCATCACCAACCATGCCAGCCTCTTCATCCAACTGATCCATCCCATCCCCCCAAAACCAAAAGCAGAAACCATTCCACATTAGGCAACTCTTTATCTATACCTGTAGGCTAACATGATAACCAAACCGACTGACAAACTGCAATGAAAAACTTTATACAGCATTCCATTTACATTCTCAGTCTCTATCGTCATTGATACATATGTCCCAAAGGAAAAAATGTCCTGAGTTTTCCTTTCTGGGTTCCTCTTTTAGACTTACATTTTGGTGCCATACTTGCAATATGTGTGACAGAATGTGAGCGCAAAGATCATGTGTGAAGAAAATATCAAGTCCCCACATCCATATAGCACTCCATGAGGAACTAAATCACACCCACATCCCTAAAAAGATAAAATCAGAAACAGAAATCAGAACATTCTGTAAATGTAAAGCAACATGAATAACACCCATCCTGTTTTTTGGCCACAATTCATGATACATAATTTGAAGTATGTAACTGAAACACCCAGATGGGCATGGGCATGTGATGTAGATGGTATACATACAATTGAGGAGCAAGACCTCCTGGACACTGCGTGGAGGAGGCAAGGTGGCTGTTGGCTGACCCTACAACACTCAACAACAAATGCAAAGTCACTCAAATCCCCATCTGCATCATCTGCTGACTTCCAGGATCAAAGAAGTATTGGGTGGGTACATGGTTTGGCAGATTAGAACCCCCAGTTTCCAGTTAGTAAAAACCAAACTGGAACTGGGTATGATTTTTTCAAATTGGTTCTGGAAATGGAACCTTAACCTTTTAAGAACTGGACCCAGAACCAAAGAAAAGAAATTTGAGGAACAGAGAGTTTCTACCTCACGGCAGTGATAATTAGGGCCAGGCAGCTGTGTAGCCATAAATGACACAACCCTGAGCATTTGTGATACCTGCCATTCAGACCAACCGCATCCACAAGTGAGAAATACTTGAGGGCCCAAAATGGCAGGCCAGGAGAGAGGCATTATTACCATAGTCTAGGGTCAGTTTCCATGTTAAAAAAACAATTTATTTTTATTTTTATTTTAAAATTCTTATTTTTTCCATGATCTACTATGATATTGTCATACAAGTAGTGAAATTATTCAGAGTATAGCCTATGATAATTGTGATGATTTTCAACATGTCAACTTCATATTTTCACACAAATTCGTTTCACTATGTTGAGGACTATTTAATGCTGAAACGGACTTGAGGGCAAGGTAGTGGTTTCTGGGTGATATCAAACAACTTACCACCAACGTCACAAGTACTCTGGACCAGAGCACTGCAGTGTAAAAGCGCTTGCTATAAAACACAAATGGATGGAAAGTCCACTGCACCCTTCACCATGACCAAATTCAGTTCTCTGTCTCATTATCCTACACAACCCCTTAGCAACATTGTCTAGAAAAAACCAAAAAAAAAAAATCTCCACTATAAATAGTTGTAATAAATACAGCACCAATTGTACAAAACACAGTTGATACTAGAAATGAAACTCAAGAATCATATGAGAAACACCAGCTTTTGTCCATGTGATGAGATCCATTCATTCATCAGCAACCTGGGTAAAGCTTACCAGGAAAAAGGAAACAAAGACGGTGGCAAAGACTGTTTCACTAATGTAAGCATTCTCCAACCCGAGTTCCTATCCAAGACCACCAGCATAATCAACAACCACTCGCTCCAGAAATGGTCAGAAGAGATGCCACATATCTAGGTTTAAATTTGCAGAAAATTTCCAGGATACCCAGAACCTCAAGAAAGTCCTAAGGTAAAGAAAGGGGAATAGATAGCATCTCGTACTGGAAGTAACTCAAAGCCAAGATCATGAAGGAGGGGTCCTGGTCGATGAAGATAATATGCCAAACGAGCTCCAACTCCATGGATGTACTGAGTGCATGCACAACATGTGGAATCATCAGCACGCACTTCTCCACCATCAAGAGACACATATCCCAAACAGATCTCAAATTGAAAACTCCAATTTGAAGAAATTGACACGGCTGTGACAGACATGAGTTTGTTATGTTATGAGTTCTTTCTTTCTTCACCTGGAAAATCACCCCAAATAGGATGTATGGCCATTTTTCAATTAAAATCGGAATCTCGACAGAAACCTCCAAAACTATTCTCCTCCATATCTGTTATGTGCATCCCACAAGTATCCACACTGAGGCCACAAGATCAAGGGAAAGATGCTCTGCTGAAGGAAGGAAGTAAGGAATCCATCCTTTGTGGCACATCATTGGATGTAGGGTTTACAGTGTGACACAAAAAGGACGGAAATGGGTTTTTTTCCTTTTTCTTTTTTTGTGCTTGGTGCACAAGGTCTGGAAACCAGATTTTACATGACAAAAACCATAACATCATGCAGGCATGAGAAGAGCTTTCCTTTGAGAAATTTCACATTCTGAATGCAGATGGCATAAAAAACAGATGGAAACCTAATAAGGCAAGGAAGGGGGGTTCAGTACTCCTCTGTACCTTAGAAACTTCTCGTGTGATGTAAGTAGGCATCATGAGAAAACCCATTGCTGCTTTGTCCTCTTCTCTCTCTCCCTGCTGGTCTTCTCTGCTCACCTTCTCATTGCCTGCTCCAAATTCAGCTGCTGCTGCCAGAAGCAAAAACCTCAAAACACAAAACCCACACATCATTCACTCCTTCCAACCACCCAACATGAAGCCAACCAAAATAAAATAAAATGGCCCGATGTAGCTGTGATCATCTTCTTCAGCAGCTACAGGAAAAGACCAAGACAGAGATCTTTACCAAGAAGAAAAAAAGGAGCTCGCACACAGAAGGGACCGTCTGGCGCCCAGCCACAACAGAATTTTTTGAAAAACGGTGGGACGCAAGAAGGACATGCAGGGGCTGCTATTGCTGCTGCTGCAACCCTTGGGTGTTACTCCTTTGTTCTTGGCCTGATGCTCTTGATCCTTCTTCTCCAGAGAGGGGGGGAGTTTGGGTGGGGATGGGGATCAAACAAAGTATTTTTTGGGGGGGGGGTATAAAATCCCAATAACACTTGGGAATCTGTTAGCAAGCTACTCAAACAAACACAAACTCAAAAAAAACACACACATCTACAAACACATCCGCCATGGAAATTACTCATGCCAAATCCAAAACCTTTCAGCTCCCCAAATACATGATAGCTTAACCCCAAATCTTGTCAAGTCTTCAAAGTGTCTTCTTTCTTTGCCTCGAAAACCCCCACCACCCACCCCATCCACCCCTCCCACTGGAAGC
>Ga0209611_10010298_pt1 | contig 13812 bp, 8 predicted proteins | sample S1TSphgellanicum_3_FD_187693 | JGI IMG/M metagenome (GOLD analysis project Ga0209611, IMG submission 187693) | Host-associated microbial communities from peat moss isolated from Minnesota, USA - S1T2_Fc - Sphagnum magellanicum MG (SPAdes) (version 2) | ecosystem: Host-associated > Plants > Peat... | reverse complement strand
CTCGTCGCGCATTCGGGTCCGTGCCGTGCGGATCGCGGCGTCGAGACCCTGCTGCAGTTCGGACGCGTACGATGGCGGCCGGTCGTTCAAGATGACGAGGTCCACGGCCAGGCGCTTCGACTGCCAATACTCATGTGCACGCAGCAATTGCTTGACGATGTTGAGGTCGTGTTCGTCATCGATGCGCACGAGCACGATCGGCAGGTCGCCCGAAATGCCATAGGGCCAGAGCGCGGACTGGCCGAGCTCGTTGCGGGCGAGCAGGTCGCGCGACGCCCGCAGGGCGGGGTCCGCGTACAGCACCCGGTTGGCAATGCGCTGGAACTGCTGAGCCTCGTCGAAATCCACGCCGAGATAACGCAGCTGCACCTGGGCCTGGGTCCAGCTCAGCGTCTTCACGCGCAAATATGCCGCCGGATCGCTGTGCTTGTCGGCGAGTGCGAGAGCCTGGGCACGGCTCGTGGCGATGATGGTCCAAAATGCCAGGCTCGTCGTCTGACCCGGCGCGATGCGGACCCGGCGCCGCAGTGACAGGACCGGATCGAGCACCGTGCCGGTGGTATTCGACAGCGGCCTCGCATCCATGATCGACACGGCGTCCCGCAGGCTCTGGCCGCGGCCGAGGAAGCGCGCGCGATCGGTTTCGAACTGCAGCGCGCCCTGCACCTCGCCGTCGGCCACGACGACGTGCGCGAGCCACAGCGGCTGCGCATCCAGCTCGTTGCTGCGCCGGGTCGCGAGCAACACCCCGCCCTCCGCGACGAACTCGGTCTGGATGAACATTTTGGAGAACGCCGGATGGGCGTTGTCCGATGCCGGACTCGCGAGCACCACTTCCGCGTACGAGGTCACTTCGATCTCGCACCACTGGTTGCCATTGTTCATGATCGACACGCGCCGCACTTCCGCGTCGTCCTCGGGCGACACGAGGAACTCGGTCGCCGTGACGATGCGCCCGTCCCGGCGCGTGATTTCCGCGCGGTCCTCGAGGAAACACACGTCGTAAGAGTCGGGTTCCCGCGCGATCGGCTGGTAGCCGGCGGACCAGACACCGCCGCCGGCGACGTCGCGCAGGAACACGTAGGAACCCCAGGGATCGCAGGTCGAGTCCTCACGCCAGCGCGTCACCGCGACGTCCCGCCAGCGGCTGTAGCCCGATCCGGCGACCGTGATCATGACGGAGTAGTCGCCGTTCGACAGCAGATGGGTGCGCGGCGCGACGTGATGCGGGGAATCGAAGCGGCGCGGCACGGCGGCGGCGAGCTCCCGCAGCAGCGCGTCGCCCTGGACTTCATCGGCGCGCGGCGGCGAGGCGTCGGTGTCTCGCGGCACGCGCTCCTGGAGCAGCGAGTCCGTGGCGCGGATCATGGATTCGGCGTGGAAGCGCGTGCGAAAAATGTCGTCCTTGAGCACGTTGGCGATCGCGACCAGCATCATGCCTTGGTGATGCGCCATGTAGGCCCGGATCGTCACCACGGTCTTGCCCTCCGGCAGGCGTGCCGGAGTGAAATCGAGCGCCTCGTACCATCCGAAGTGTCCGCGCGCGCCATGGTTTTCGAGCGAGTCGAAGTTCCGCAGCGCCGCCCGCGCATCCACCATCGCCGCGAGGCCCGTCGCGTAAGGGGCCACGACGGCCTCCTCACCGAGGCCGCGCTGCAGACCGAGTCCCGGCACGCCGAAGCTCGAGTATTGGTAGGTCAGTTCCACGTCGCGGGCGTTGAATGCGGACTCCGAAACCCCCCACGGCAGGCCGCGTTCCGCGCCGTAGGCGATCTGTTGGCGCACGACGAGGCGGGCGGTTTCAGCGAGTACGCTGCCGACGGGTTCCCGCATGATGAGTTCCGGCATCAGGTATTCGAACATCGACCCGGACCAGGAGACCAGCACGGCGCCCCGTTCCACCGGCGTGAGCAGGCGGCCGAGCCGGAACCAGTGACTGACCGGCAGGTCGCCTTTCGCGATCGCGACGTAACTCGCGAGTCGCGCCTCCGAGGCCAGCAGGTCATAGCAGGAGGGGTCGCGGAGGCGCTCGGGCATCCGGTAGCCGATCGCCAGCAATTTGCGCTCCGGGTCCACGAGGAACTCGAATTCCATCGCGAGCGCGAGGCTGCGGGCGCGGCCTCCGAGCGCATGGAGGCGCTGATCGAGCGCCGCGGCGGCCCCGGGCGCCGCGGTGACGTCGCGCAAATGGCTGCGGACGTTCGCACGCAGCATGCGGGCGCGGTTGAGCAGCGGAGCGTTCGAGTTCTCGCCGCGATCGTCGCAGAGCGCCTGGCAGGTGTCGACGATCGCGTCGGTCTTGGCGAACAAGTGCGTGAGGAGCGCCTCCGCACCCATGTCGGGGTCGGGGGGGGATTTCAGAAAATCACCGAGGTCCTCGAGCGTGGCGATCACCTGGTCGCGGGAAATCGCATAATTGCGGCGCTCATCGTCGAGGCTGCGCGCATGGGCCAGGGTCTCGGCGAGCGTGTCCGCGATCCCGATGCGCCAGTCCCCGCTCGCGGCCGGGGTGGCGGCCCAGTCCCGGCAGGTGCCCGTCAACGCCAGCAAATGACCGGCGAGATTGCCGCTGTCCACCGTCGATACGTACTTGGGATCGAGCGCCCGCAGGTCCTGGGTGTCGTACCAATTCAAGAAATGGCCCCGATAGCGTTCCAGCTTGTCGAGCGTTGCGAACGTGGCCTCGATCCGGTCCAGGGCGTCGAGCAGGCCGATCCACCCGAAGTCCCGGGCCGCCACCACCGACAGCAGGTAAAGACCGATGTTCGTGGGGGAGGTGCGCGTCGCCACGACGGGTCGGGGAATTTCCTGAAAGTTGTCGGGCGGCAGCATGTTGTGCTCGGCGGTCACGAACGTGTCGAAGAAACTCCAGGTCTCACGCGCCGTGCGCCGCAGGGCATCGCGCTCGGCCTCGTTCAACGGTTCGGCGTCCGGAAGTCTGCCGGGCAGGCTCACGCGCCGTGCGATCAGCGGCGCACAGAGCCACAGCAGCACGATCGGCGCGCCGGAGAGGCCGAAGCGATGCGCCGCGAGATACGCGGCCGCGGGGCAGAGCACGGCGAGCAGCAAGCCCCCGGCCATGCGTTGATAAAACCCCGTGGCAGTGAAGTCGAGACCGACGCGGGCCTGGGCCGCGGTGGTCCATTCCAGCAGGTTGCGGCGGGTAAGCCCGACCCGCAGCAGCGTGCGCAGGATCGCATCCGTCATGCTCCAGGCCTGGTCCGCCAGGAACGTGATGCGCAGCCCGATCTCACAGGCCGCGAGCCCGACATCGCGGCGAAACGCCCGGAGTTTGCCGCGGTTCGGAAAGTCGTCGAGGCTGGGCCGTACGGCGAGCGCCAGCGGCAGCAGGGCCGGCAGCACGAGCGCCGCCAGGATGAACAGCGTCCACCCCGCCGCGGCGCGCTGGCTCCAGGCGACGGCCAAGGCGAGGTAGGCGGTCGGGGCGATCAGGGAGCGGCGCAGATTGTCGAGCATTTTCCAGCGGCCGAGGGCCGGGAGCTTCGCGCGGAGGCCGAGGATCCAGGGGACGAGCTGCCAGTCGCCGCGGGTCCAGCGATGCTGGCGGGCCCGTGCCACGTCGTAGCGTGCCGGGAATTCCTCGATGAATTCCACGTCCGAGGCGAGGCCGCAGCGGGCATACACGCCCTCGAACAAATCGTGGCTGAGCAGCTGATTCTCACCGACCCTCGAGGCCGTCGAGGCATCGAAGGCGGCGACCTCGTAGATCCCCTTGCCCGTGTAGGAACCCTCTGCGAACAGATCCTGATAGGTGTCGGAGACCGCGAACGCATAGGGGTCGATGCCCCTGCGGCCCGAGAATACCGCCTGAAAGAACGATCCTTCGTGCCCCTCGGGAAGCGAGGGCGTCACGCGCGGCTGCAGGATTCCGTAGCCCGCGACGACGCGTTCCCCGCGGTCATCGAGCACCGGCCGATTGAGCGGATGGGCCATTTTACCGACGAGCCTGCGGGCGGCGCCGTGCGGCAGACGGGTGTCGGCATCGAGGCAGAGCACGTAGCGTACGCCCCGGGGCACGGGGCTCGAGTTCAGGAACGTCGTTTCGCCCGCACCCAACAGCAGGTGATTGAACTCCTCGAGCTTGCCGCGCTTTCGTTCCCATCCCATCCAGCAGCCCTGACGCTCGTTGTAGGTGCGGCGCCGATGGAACAGCAGGAAGCGGTCTTCCCCATCGATCAGGCCGTGCGCCCGGTTCAACGCGGCGATTGCCGCGACCGCCGTCGCGAGCAGCGCCTCATCGCCCGGCGCCGATTCGGCGGGGGCGTCGGCCCAATCCGACAGCAGCGCGAAGCGCAGATCGCCGTCCTGGCTCGCCAGGTAATGCACCTCGAGGGCCTGCACCTGCTCCGTGATCTCGGCCGCACCGGTCAGCAGCGTGGGCACGGCGACCACGGTGCGAAATTCCGACGGAACTCCGTCGGCGAGCTCGAGCGCCGGCAGCGCCGATGGCGCGATGAGGCGGGTGACCGCGAGCTGCACGAGAGTCACCGCAATGTCGGAGGCGAGCAGCACGCTGCCGAGCCCCACGAGCAGGACGGCGAGACGATCGAAATCGTGCGTGCCCAAGGCGAGCAGAGGCAATGCGCCGAGCGCCAGCGACAGCAGCGCAATCGCACCCAGATACCCGGTCAGGCCGGCGCGCCGCATCCAGCGCGCCGGGCGCTTATTCCAGGGCACGCGGTAGCCGATCTCGCGTTCGAGGTCGGCCCGGCCCGGAAACAGCAGAAAATGACCGGGCTCCCGGGGGCCAGCCTCGGCCAGCTCGAGCGTGCGCCGCGCGACGTCGAGCTCCGTCAGGCCCGACCCCCGCGCAAGCTCCTCGATGGCGTGGCGATACAGATCCCGCGTCGGGAAATCCAGCAGCGCGAAGGCGCTCTCGGTGCGCAGCAGCGCATCGACCAGGCTCACCTGTTCGACGAACTTTGCCCAGTCCACCGACGAGATCAAACGCAGACTCGTGATCACGTTGCGCACGCTCACGTTCACGGCGCCCTGCCGCTGGTGTTCCGCGTGCACGATTTCGTCCGCCGTCTTGCCGTAGGCGGCGAGGTGGGCGTGCAGCCAGGGCAGCGCCGGAGTCGTCGCCGGATCATGGTCGCGCAGACGCTGGAACAGCTGCGAGGCGAACGCATCCGGCAGCCGCAGGTCGTCGTAGGCGCGCAGTTCGGTGGTGTCCGTCACCGCGCCGGCTGCGTTCTCGCCGAGCAGCTGATCGGCGAGCGCGTCGGCATGGCCGCGCAGCTTGCGTCGGTGCACGATGCCCGCCGCGAGCCGGCGCAGGTTCTCGATCAGGATCACGCGCAGCGTGATCGCGACCGCCCACAATTCGCCGAGCGTGAGCGGCTGGACGCGTTGGTAGGCGGCCGTGAACCGGATCAGCGTGTCGAGCTCGAAGCGGCTGTCCGTGTGGGCGATCAGCGCCCAGATGATGCCGTAGACACGCGGGAAGCCGCGCAGCCCGCCGCGCGCGAGCTTCGGCAGCTGGCGGTAATATTGTGGCGGCAGATCGCGGCGAATGGCGCGGATATGCTCGTCGACGATGTAGTAGTTGTCGACCAGCCAATCGGCGGCGGGTGTGACCGCCTGGTCGATGCGCAGCTCCGAAACCAGGCTCTGATAGGCCTGCTGCAACACCGTGGCGTTCTCGCGCATGCGCGAGTACAGCGAAATGCCCCCGGAGGGTTTTGCGGAGACCTCGTCGGAGGCCGCGATGGCGGCGGCATGGTGCTCGAGTCGTTCTACACTGAAGAGCTCGGCGGTTATCGGTGCTTCGATCTCGGCGTCGAATCCGAGCGGTGCACGCCCGAGGCGCGGCGGCCCAAAATACTTCAAAAGCGCCTCTCCAATGCAAGCTGCCGTCGAGCAGGCCCCGGCGTGATGTCTCGCCTCGGCGGGATGTCTCGTGGGGTGCTTTTACGAGCCGGTGGCGGCGACCGATGCCGTGAGCGGTTTGGCAATGCCGTGTCAGCCCCTAAAATACCGCTTGAGGTATTCGACGCAGCGGGGATTATCGTAAGCCGAACGCTGCGCCGCGCTCATCGGCAGCGCCCCCAAAGCCGCGTAAACTTTCGCCTACAGGGCGGCGCGTCCGGCGCTCCAGCGCACCCAGCCGAAGAGTGCAACCGAGGCGCCGAGCTGCAGCCAGCCGAGCCACGCATGCGGCGCGGCCAGGGCCAGCCAGACCAGGCCGGAAAGCCACAGCACGCCCGCGATGATCGCGAGATCGCGCAGGATCACCGAGCGCTGCAGCTCGCGATGCAGCCGTTCGATGCCCGCGCTCTCGATGCGCATCAGGAAGCGGCCGTCGGCGGCGTCGCGGATCATCGACTTCAGCACCATCGGCACCTGTTTCAGGGACTCGATCGTGTCGGGCAGCTGGCTGCGGATGCCGCGCCAGAGGGCGCGCGGACCGATGCGATCGCGCAGCCACTGGCGCAGGATCGGCTGAGCGGTCTTCCACAGGTCGAGCTCCGGATACAGCTGGCGGCCCAGCCCCTCGATGTTCAGCAGCGTCTTTTGCAGCAGGATCAGCTGGGGTTGGACCGTCATGTCGAAGCGGCGCGCGGTTTCGAACAGACGCAGCAGCACCTGGGCAAAGGAGATGTCTTTGAGCGGCTTGTTGAAGATCGGCTCGCAGACCGTGCGGATCGCCGATTCGAGCTCGTCCGCGCGGGTGCCCGGCGGTACCCACCCCGACTCGACGTGCAGCGCGGCGACCCGGGCGTAGTCGCGGTCGAAGAACGCCAGAAAGTTTGCGGCGAGATAGTGCTGATCGCGCGGTTCGAGCGTGCCGACGATGCCGAAATCGACCGCCGCATAGCGTGGATTCTCCGGATCGTCGATCTGCACGAAGATGTTTCCGGGATGCATGTCGGCGTGGAAGAAGTTGTGCCTGAACACCTGGGTGAAGAAGATTTCGACACCGTGCTCCGCGAGCCTCGGGATGTTGGTCCCGCGCGCCTTGAGCTCATCGATCCGGCTCACCATGATCCCGTGGATGCGCTCCATGACCATCACGTTCGAGCGGCAGTAATCCCAGTAGACCTCGGGCACGTAGAGCAGCGTCGATCCCTTGAAATTGCGCTTCAGCTGAGACGCGTTGCCCGCCTCCCGCAGCAGGTCGAGTTCGTCGAGAATGGTCTTGCGATACTCGCTCACGACCTCGATCGGCCGCAGCCGCCGCCCGTCGGTCCAGTATTTGTCGGCGAGATAGGCGAGCGTCTCGAGCACCTCCATGTCGCGTTCGATCAGTGCGCGCATGCCGGGACGCAGGATCTTGACGACGACTTCCTTGCCGTCCTTGAGCGTCGCTGTATGCACTTGCGCGATCGAAGCCGCCGCCAGCGGCGTGCGCTCGAAAGTCGCGAAAATCTGGTCGAGGCTCTGGCCGAACGCGGCCTCGATCGTCGCCACGGCGATGTCACTGTCGAACGCCGGCACCTGATCCTGGAGGAGCGCCAGTTCGTCGGCGATATCCAGGGGCAGAAGGTCGCGCCGGGTCGAGAGTGCCTGGCCGAACTTGACGAAGGTCGGACCCAGCTCCTCGAGCGCGAGGCGCAGGCGCTGCCCACGCGTGACCCCGGCGCTGCGCTGCCCCCACGTCCAGGGCGACAGGAACATCAGAAAACGCAGCGGCCGGTACAGATGCGTTGCCCGCACGAGGTCGTCGAGACCGTGCCTGACCAGCGCCCGCTGGATTTCCAAGAGCCTCCCGATGACGCGCAGGCGCACCGTCAGCCTGCGCCGGGACTGCGATCGCTGCGCGAGAGCCGGAGTTCGAGCCGCTTGACGCGCGCTTCGAGCCGGTCGCCCGACTCGCGTAATTGATCGACTCCCTGCAGGAATTCATCGAGTTCCGTGCGGCCGACGACGTCGCGGCTCTCCTCCTGGAGATACTCCGCCACGTTCTCTCCCAGGCTGCGGACGGCGCCGCGCAGAAAGACCGCCGCCTGCGTCGCCAAGCGCACGGCGCGCCGCGCGGGCAGGTCACCCAAGAAACGCGACAGCTCCTCCTCCCAGTCGGGCTGCGCCAGGGTGAGCAAATGGCGGTACGCGGCGGCCACCTCCGCGTCGCCGCGGACCTGCACGCCGGCGGGGGCGGGCTCGCGCACGAGCCGGTCGCGCGCCAGGCCGCCGCCGGCGGCCATCTTCAGCAGGGCCTGTAAAGACCCCGAGATCACCGCGTCACACGGCGAATCGTCGCCGGGCATCAGCACCAGCCGTGATCCCAGCGTGGCGGCACGCACGCGCACGAAGCCGTCCACGTCGATTTGAAGCGTCTTGCCCGACAGCCGCTTTGCCGCCGCCGTGGCCTCTGCCTGCGCCGCGATCTGTCGATTCAGCAACGCCTCGAGCGAGGCGAGCCAGACGGGCGTGGCCGGCATCAGAGCTTGTAGCCGCGATGAACCGCGACGATGCCGCCGCTCAAGTTGTGATAGTGGGCCTGGGCGAAGCCCGCCTCGCCCAGCATGTTCCGCAGGGTCTCCTGATCAGGGTGCATGCGGATCGACTCCGCGAGATAGCGGTAGCTGTCTGCATCCTTCGCGACCCACCTGCCGAGCAGGGGCAGAACGCGGAACGAATAGGCGTCGTACAGCGGCTTCAAGCCCGGCGCCGTGGGTGTCGAGAACTCGAGCACGATGAGCTGCCCCCCCGGTCTCAGCACGCGCTGCATCGAGCGCAGCGCAGCCGGCTTGTCGGTCACATTGCGCAGCCCGAAGCCGATCATGACGCAATCGAAGCAATTGTCGGCGAACGGGAGCCGCTCGGCGTCCGCAACGATGCATTCGACGCTGCCGACGATGCCGGCGTCGAGCAGGCGATCGCGCCCCTTCTCGAGCATGGCCGGATTGATGTCCGAGAACACGACGTGACCGGACTTGCCGACCTGGCGCAGCATCCCGAGCGCGAGGTCGCCCGTGCCGCCGGCCACGTCGAGCGCCCGCCCGCCCGGTCGCAGGCCCGTCAAGGACAACGCGAACTGCTTCCACAAGCGGTGCACACCGAAAGACATCAGGTCGTTCATGAGATCGTACTTGCCGGAAACGGATTCGAAGACCGAGCGCACCCGTCGTGCCTTCTCGGCCCACGCGACCCGTTCGAATCCGAAATCGACCGTCTCGTTGCCCTCGTGCTCGGGCTTGCCGTCGTTCATCCGAATTCCTCGCGAGAAATGCCGGCCTTCAGGCCGGCGATGGATAGCGACATGGGCAGCGCGCGCTGCCTCGCAACCAAGACATCCTCATGCGCAGCGCGCGCTGCCTCGCAACCAAGACATCCTCGGACCATTGTACATCGGTCAAGTCGCCGAACCCGCTTCTGCACACCGCTGCAGGTAGCGGGCCCAGTTCACCTCTTGGTCGCGGCCCAGCTCATGCAGCAGCCGCCAGCTGTACAGGCCGGTGTCGTGACCGTCGTCGAACGACAGGCGCAGCGCGTAAGAGCCGACGGGCTCCACGCCGGTCAGGCCCACCCCTTGCTTGCCGACCTGCAGGATGCCCTCGCCGCCGCCATGGCCCTTCACCTCCGCGGACGGCGAGAAGACCCGCAGATACTCGAAGCTGAGTGCGTAGCACGAGCCGTCGTCGAAGCGGATTTCCAGCACGCGCGACTGTGTGCGGATCTTGATGTCGGTCGGCCAGGGCGTCTTGACGCCGCCCGGCGACGGGGTGTTGATCTCGTCGATGCGTGCCTTCACAGAATGTAGCGCGATAGATCTTCGTCGCGCGCGAGTTCGCCCAAGTTCGCCTCGACGTAGGCGCGATCGACGCGCACCTCGTTGCCGCTGCGGTCGGCGGCCTCGAAAGACACGGTTTCGAGCAGGCGCTCCATCACCGTGTGCAGGCGCCGCGCGCCGATGTTCTCGGTGCGCTCGTTGACCTCGAAGGCGATTTCCGCCAGGCGCTGCACGCCGGAATCCTCGAATCCGAGATGCACGCCTTCGGTCGCGAGCAGCGCGGAATATTGCCGGCACAGGGACGCGTCGGGTTCCGTGAGGATGCGCACGAAGTCGCGGACCGCGAGCGGCTCGAGCTCCACGCGGATCGGCAGGCGACCCTGCAGTTCGGGAATCAGATCCGAGGGCTTGGACATGTGGAAGGCGCCGGAGGCAATGAACAGCACATGGTCGGTCTTCACGGTGCCGTACTTGGTGTTGACCGTGCAGCCCTCGACGAGCGGGAGCAGGTCACGCTGGACCCCCTCGCGCGAGACGTCGGCGCCCTGCGTTTCCTGACGCCGGGCGATCTTGTCGATTTCGTCGATGAACACGATCCCGTTCTGCTCGGCGTTCTCGACCGCGCGCGCCTTCAGTTCCTCCTCGTTGACGAGTTTCGCGGCCTCCTCGTCGAGCAGCAGCTTGAGCGCCTCGCGGATCTTCAGTTTGCGCTGCCGGGTCCGGCCGGCCCCCAGGTTCTGGAACAGGCCCTGCAGTTGCTGGGTCATCTCCTCCATGCCCGGCGGCGCCATGATTTCGACTCCCGTCGCGAGTGCGCGCACGTCGATGTCGATTTCCCGCTCGTCGAGTTCGTGCTCGCGCAGCATCTTGCGGAACCGCTGGCGCGTGTCCTGATCACGCGGCATCCCGTCGCCGGCCAGCGCTTGAGCCCGGGGCAGCAGCGCGTCGAGAATGCGGTCCTCGGCGGCATCGGTCGCGCGGTGGCGGACCTTGGACATCTCCTCTTCGCGCGTCATCTTGACCGAGATCTCGACGAGATCCCGCACGATCGAGTCGACTTCGCGTCCGACGTAGCCGACTTCAGTGAATTTCGTGGCCTCCACCTTGATGAACGGCGCCTTGGCGAGGCGCGCCAGGCGGCGCGCGATCTCGGTCTTGCCGACTCCCGTGGGGCCGATCATGAGAATGTTCTTCGGCGTGATCTCGGCACGCAGGGACTCCGGTACCTGCTGGCGCCGCCAGCGGTTGCGCAGCGCGATTGCGACCGCGCGCTTGGCGGCCTGCTGACCGACGATGTGCTTGTCGAGTTCCTCGACGATCTCGCGCGGCGTCATGTGTGACATGGCATCACAGCTCCTCGATGGTGAGGTGTCGATTCGTGTAAATGCAGATGTCCGCGGTGATGATGAGCGCGCGCTCGACGATGTCACGCGCCGCGAGCTCGGTCGCCTGCATGAGCGCGAGCGCCGCGGCCTGAGCATACGGACCGCCCGACCCGATGGCGATCAGGTCGTGCTCCGGTTCGATCACGTCGCCGTTGCCCGAAATCACGTACGAACTGCTCGTGTCGGCGACGCAGAGCAGTGCTTCGAGCCGCCGCAGGCTGCGATCGCTGCGCCAGTCCTTGGCGAGCTCGATCGCCGCGCGCGTCAGATTGCCGAATTTTTCGAGTTTGGCCTCGAAGCGTTCGAACAACGTAAAAGCGTCCGCGGTGCCACCGGCGAATCCGGCGAGCACCTTGCCGCCGTACAGCCGCCTCACCTTGCGGGCATTGCCCTTCATGACGGTCGTGCCGAGCGTCACCTGGCCATCGCCGCCCAGGGCGACGCGGCCGTTGCGACGCACGGCGAGGATGGTCGTGCCGTAGAACTGATGGGGATCTTGATGCATGTCGAGGCTGCTGGGGATGCAACCCGTCAACTTGGGGCCGCGCCAGCCGCGTTTCAAGACGCCGTCGGCGGGGTGGCGCAGGGGGGCCGGAGGCATTCCGGATCGGCGGGCCGCCTTTCTGGTTCAGGAACGGCGGCGCGCGCGCGGATGGGCTGCGTCGTAGACCTTGGCGAGGTGCTGAAAATCCAAATGCGTGTAAACCTGGGTCGTGCCGATATCGGCGTGCCCCAGCAATTCCTGCACGCCGCGCAGATCGCCGCTCGACTCCAACAGGTGGGTGGCGAACGAATGGCGGAACATATGCGGATGCACGTGCACGCTGAAGTTCTGGCGCCGCGCCCAGGCCGCGACGCGCAATTGCACCGCGCGAACCTTGAGGCGGCGGCCCTGCCGACCGACGAACAAGGCCGCCTCGGCGGCACCCGCCGGCGCGGTTGCCAGCCACGTCGCACGCTCGGCGAGCCAGATGCGCAGTGCCGACACCGCATGCCGGCCGACCGGCACGATGCGCGTCTTGCCGCCCTTGCCGCGCGCCACCCGTACGCTTCGGTCGGCGAGATCCAGGTGCGCGAGGTCGAGGCTCACGAGTTCGGCAAGCCGCAGGCCGGACGAGTAAAAAAGCTCCATGATCGCCTTGTCGCGCGCGGAGAGCGAGTCGTCCGAACGGAATTCGAGCAGCCTCGCCATTTGATCCGCGTCGAGCGTGGTCGGCAAGCGGCGCCGTGCCCGCGGCGCGCTCACGCCAATCGCGGGATTGGCCTCGCAAGCGCCCTCCCTCAGCAGATAGCCGAAGAAACTGCGCACGGCCGACAGGTGGCGTTGGATGCTGCGCGGCGCGAGCCCGCCGGCATGCAGGGCGGCCGCGAAGCTGCGCACCGAAGCATGCGTAAGATCACGCCAGGCGAGTATCTTCGAGCGTGTACAGAATTCGCGCAACCCCGCGAGATCCTGACGGTAGGCGCGGACCGTGAGCGGGCTTTGCCGCCGCTCGGTCGTCAAGTGCCCGCAGAATCGCTCGATCCAGTCGGGATCCTCGTTCTCCGCCGGCTTGCTCCGCTGCGGGCGCAGAAGACCGCTGCCTGTCAAGCCTCGCGCGCGAGAGCGTAGGCGGCCAGCTCGCCGATGCGCGACAGAAACTCGGTGCTGATGCCGGGATGAAAGCGGTCGGCGTCGCTCGCACCGATCGCGAGGATGCCGAGCGCACCCTTCGGGCCGAGCGGCGTCAGCGCCGCTGAACCGATCTCGACGGCGTCCTTGCCAAACAGATAATCGCGCTGTATGTCGCGAATCCGGCCGCAACGCGGTTTTCCAGATTGCAGCAGCGTGTCGAACGTCCGCAGCTCCGGACTCGACGCCAGGGCGGCACGCAGGAATCTCGGCGCCTGCGCCTCGAGTGCTGCCGCCTCCGGCGTGAACAGCACGAGCACGGCATGCATCGCGTCGAAGTCCTCGCGCAGCGAGGTTTCAATGGCGCCCACGGTCTCTGCGAGATCACGCGCCCGGATCAGGCGCTGGCTCATGCGGTGGATGCGGTCGGCGAGCACGTCGTTGCCGCGCGCGACGTCGATGAATTCCTTGAGCTTGCGCTCGAGCGACTGATTGCGCTCGCGCAAGACCTCCACCTGGCGTTCCACGAGACTCACCGTCCCGCCGCCGTCGCGCATGTGCGGCAGGCGCAGCTTCATGAGCAGCGGCGCATGGCGCTCGAAGAAATCCGGATGGGTCTGCAGATAATTGGCGACTTCCGAATCGCTCAAGCGGATCGATTTCAATTCCCGTGCGTGGCTCGTTGTCACTGATGATTCTCCGGTTGACTCGAATTGTGCGTCAAATCTCCACAGATCCGGTGAACACGATCGCCGTCGGACCCGTGAGCCACAAGCGTTGTCCCGGCCCAGGCCAGGACACGGTGGCGCGGCCGCCCGGAAGGTCAACCGCGACTTCGGCGTCGAGCAGCTCCTGGCGTCTGCCGACGGCAACCGCCGCGCAGGTACCCGTGCCGCACGCGAGAGTCTCGCCGACTCCGCGCTCGTGCACCCGGAGACGTATGTGACCGGGGCTCAAGATCTCCATGAAGCCGACGTTCGCCCGGCGCGGGAAGCGCGGATGGTGTTCGATGGCGGGGCCGAGAGTTCCGACCGGCGCGCGCGCCGTATCCTCCACGCGCAGGACCGCATGCGGATTGCCCATGGACACCGCCCCAATCTCGAGGCGTTCGTCGCCGA
>Ga0209611_10010297_pt1 | contig 13813 bp, 8 predicted proteins | sample S1TSphgellanicum_3_FD_187693 | JGI IMG/M metagenome (GOLD analysis project Ga0209611, IMG submission 187693) | Host-associated microbial communities from peat moss isolated from Minnesota, USA - S1T2_Fc - Sphagnum magellanicum MG (SPAdes) (version 2) | ecosystem: Host-associated > Plants > Peat... | reverse complement strand
TCTCTCTCTCTCTCTCTCTCTCTCTCTATCTATGGTTTTGTGAGCCCACCACAATCCTTCTCTTTCTTACAACATCTTTTGTTGTCTTTCCATCCTCTTCTTTTATTCATTCTCCCAAGAAAACCTAAACCCCCTTCCCCCCCCCACCCAAAATCCAAAAATACCCAAACCCAAGGTTTTTTAGAATTTTGTTAGATTTGAATCTAAACCATGTATTGACAACTTGTTGAAATTGAAACCCAAAAACTTAGACTAGGGTGTTAACCTTTTGTTTCTCCAACTACATTAAGTACAAGTTATACATACCTATAAGAAAGACATCATGCCAAGCCTTGGTGGTAGTAATGTATTGTTACTTCTATTTCTTTGCAAAGAACCTCACCAAAAAAAATAATGCAAACATTAGACCCAAAAGAAAATTGCAACTCCTTGGTAGATGTACTTCGTTGTGAATTACTATTAGTTCAATGAATTAGCATCCATGTGGTTGTTGCCAATCCATGCCATTGCCAATTCATTGGTTCTACCCTCTTCCTTGCACCAAAAACAAAATCCATGAAAATAGTAGACTATATATAACAATTAATACACTATCTTCTTTTATTCAGTGCATTGTGCACTAATTGGACAAAATTAATATTACAAATGATTTCTAATTTTAGTTGCATGCAAGGTAGATGGAATGTAACTTGAACTTCAACTATATTCAGCTACAAATATTTTGGGAAATTTATAGATTGAGAGGTTTTGTACATCCCAAAAAAATGCTCTTGGAACCACATTAAAGGTTTTATTTAGAAAATCCAAAAATTCCAAAAAAATAATAATAATCTCAAAATCGAGAATCGGATTACACCAATATCATTTTTTGTGATTTGAACATACCATTTAAAATTGGTATTGATTTTTTAAAAAGATTCACTCCACTTGACACTAGGATTGGATTTTTTTAAAACTTTTATATCAACTTAGTCCTAGTATTAAGGTCCAAGGTTGATTTTGGGTTGGTGTGAGCCATTGATGACACCATCCCTCCATGTGCTCCAATCTCATTGGGGTTTTAAGTTGTTGGTTAAAAACAAATTATTGTGAATGCAAATATCCCAAAAAAAACAAAAGTAAAATACAAACATTAACAATGGTGTTTGAGAACTACATACAATGATAATATAATGTCATTTAGTTCATTCACAACCTATATTTTTATTGTCCTTGACCAAATTATTTCTATGATAGTCTTGCTTTACTTATATGATAGTCTTGTTTTAGTGTGAATAATGTTGTATAATTTAGTCTTGTCTTAGTAGTAATGTACATGATTCACATGGAATTGGAATTGGATGAACATCCATCCATTACAATGCTTATAAAAATCATGTAAAGTTGAATGACTTGGGCATTGAATGAGGTGCCATCCCAACAAATATTCCCTATTAACAATATGCATGACATGGCATTTTCCATATCACATCAACATCAATATAGTAAAAGATCAACTTGCAACTTATTTACAATTTACATATAAAGTTGAAAAACATTGACCAAGAATTCATGAAAACATGTTAACATGTTTAAATCTTTGTCCATTTACAACCAAATTAAAACTAGAGGTAATTTCTGACGTGGAACCTTGTCATTTGCAACTACTATCTAATTATTTTTTCACTTGGCAATATTATTTTTAAATGTCAATGTTTATATTGGAAAGTTGCAAATTGGTTGCAATTAGCAACTTATTTACAACTTATTTACAACTTACATCTAAAATCAAATAATGTTGACCAAAAAATCACAAGAATCAAATGACATTGACAAAAAACACACAAGAACATGCTAACATGTTTGAATGTTGACCTTTTTACAACTAGATTAGAACTAAAGGAAAATTTTAACATGGAATTAACTTGGACTAAAGTATCGACACACATTGCATGTGAATATCATGCTAGGTCTTTTGGGCATGGAGTTGCATGGTGGTGAAGTCTTCATAGACAAGATTTTTCCTACTGGAGGTAAATATATACTTGGTATTGATATTAGTGCAACCTTGGTATGAAGTTGGTATTATTCCATGTGCTCACCAAGTAGGTGATAGTATAAAGTTAATATTGCCTCAAGTCATACCAATCTAATTAGTTCAATTTAATTTTAGGACTAATATTAATCTATATATTCATGTTTCAATTAAGCATTTGCCCAACATTAATCAGAACCCATTGTCATTTCATATGAATATTAGACTTCATCCATAGTACAATGTACAACTTGTTTTATTACTGCCAGCATTTTATTCAAAAGAAAATCCAAAACTAAAGGTGAAATTCCCCTGAAAACCAATTTAATTGAAAATATTAATTTTGAATCCTTTTTTTTTTAATGTGTATTATTTGCACATCTTGACTTCTCAATTGTTGCCCAATTTGGGATACTTTTCAAATGATTATAATAATTTGACAATGATTTATAATCACATCTTTCAATTAATACAATGAAATGTCATTTTTAAAATAAATTATATATCTTCATATAATCATTGGTTACAATTTCACCAAATTGATGCAAATATGTTATTTCATTTTTATAAGTGTTTCAAAACCCAACACTCCCAAGTGGATTCTCATTTTGGGAATGGAAAATCACAAGTCATGCAAATGTTTTTAGATCAAGTGTTGGGGGACCAAATCTTATCTAGATTGGGTCTTCTTTAGACCATTGGAATTTCTTTAAAAATATTATAATAAAATGGGGTTGCATCCCCCCAAAAAAATTATGTAATAATAACTACAACCATTTGAAAGATGATAATCAAACTACCAAAACGACTCCTAGCCATTCAAATGACAATTCAAATTATCATATCCAATATTTATTAAGGAGCTTCATATGTTGTTGGAATTTTATTTTTTAGGCACTACAAGTTTTATTCAAAGATCTTTCAATTCGAATGTGACACTCAACAATTATGAACTCCTAAACTTGTGGGATTTATCATTTGTCACTTTTGAAATTTTTCAATTCATGAATTTTTTAAAAAAAATATTTGGATGTAGTCCTTATGTAGAATTGTAAAATATATTATAAGAAAGGAAGATGACATGTTGTAAGCTCCACTTGTGAAGTTCATTTGAATCCCATATGCAATCTCCCACACCTTTTTTCTTTCTAAAAGATGGTTAATCCATAATGAGGATGAATGTTCATCCCCATGTTTACTTTTACATATACTGGTACAACATTCATTTTGCAATAAAATTCATAGGTTTTACTTGCATGTGTACATGGGAAAAAACATTTAATTACCATCCCAAGTGCCAACTTTAGGCTTTAGGCTCAGGCTTTAAGTTCATGCGGTAGCTTGTTTCAAGGTATCTCTACTTAATGACCTCATTTCCTAAGGGACTTTAAGATTTCTTACAACTTATACATTTATTTGTTGATGCTTCACTTCTCACTATTCACAAAACATATGACTAAACTCAAGTGGTCTTAAGTTTAGGTGTAAATTTAATTTTCATCATGTTTTTTTCCCTTTCAATGAAATATGATCATGGGTTGAAAAAATCTTTGTTAATTTCAATCAAACTTAAGCTCTTGATGCACCCTTAGGTTTGTCAAATGATATTGTTAATAAATAATTTCTTCAATTTTCAATTCATAAAATGAAAACATATGGTGCATACATTCATCCAATGTATGGATGAAAAAAATTAATTTAATTTAGTACATGTTTTTAATAAACATAACTTCCATCAAAATTATGAATGTTTTATTTTATTATTAAATTCTTATGAATAATTTGTTTCCCCATATTTTTGATTAATTAGAACTTCAAGAAGCACAATATAATTATATATGATATAACATTTGTTGAATAATGTAATGTAAATTCCATTATAGATGTATTTCATGGCTATGGTTTAAAATGCCATTATTTTTTTTAAAATCTTAACTATATTACCATTATTATGCTAACACACACCCCATGGTCATTGTTGTGTTTTTTAGAAATTAAATTTTTTTTTTTCTTTTTTTTCAGGTAAACTAACCCAATGTCATTCACAATGGGTTTTTTCCTCCCCCTCCTCTAAAGGTGCCACAACTTCTTTCAAACTTGTTTATAATTGTCATTAGCAACAATGGGGTTTTCTTTTTCATTATTCATCAAGGGTGTTATTATTTTCTTCAAATTTAACCAATGTTGTTGACAATAATGGGTTCTGAATGTTTTAAACATTTAAAAACTACGTAATGTCATTAGTGATAACGAGTTTTTGAAATAAACTAAAATTCAATTTTAGGCACCTTAAAAAACTTTATTCAAAAAATTTATTATCATAGATGACAATGGGTTTTTTTTTAATTATTTATTTTCATAGCACCCAATTTTCCATGAAATAAATATATAATGTTGTTAACAACAATTGGCCATGGGGGCTGCGAGGGGGAGGGTGACATTCATTTCATGACAATAATTCTTAATTGTTTAACATTGTTCATGAAAATGATTTCATAAATAAAAAATATTTAAGTCATTTTGGTCCCATCATCATATTTTTCCTTATTATCACAATTTCATTATCCATCATTATTAAATGACATCCAAGTTTGAGATATTAATATTTGGACAACAAATGAAGATGGATATAAATATTTTTGAATTTATTTATCTTCTAATCATGGATGATAATCCAATGATGTATTTATTTAATCCAAATCACAAATGAAATTCATCCATGCAAAATGACATTCATCCATATGAAATCATTTGTCTATGGACATATGGATCCATGTAGGTGGATTAAAATCACATTAAACTTTAAGTTCCAAGCTCAAAGCTTTAAGCTCAGGCTTCACACTCATGCACAAGCCATCCATAAATACCTTTAAGTTTGTTAAATGATATTGTGGATAAAGAAACCTATTGATTCCCAAGTTTATAGTTAAATGCAAACTCAAGGTCATGGGAGCTCCAAGATGGGAGCAAATGAACACAAAAAGTTGAAGTAATTTTTTTAATAATATACACAATTATTTTTTAAATGACAATTAATGTAAATTTGAACCAAAATGATGCACAAACAAAGTCACAAAAGACAAACATTCACATAACTCACCATGACTCAAACTTGGGAGGATTCAACATTTTCATCCATATAATATGACTTACAAATGAAAACAAAAACCACATTGGATTGACATAAAGTTTCAATTCTCAAGTTATGAATACCACTATTTTGTGGGCTCATAAATCGTTCATATGTATTTTAATTCAAAAACTTTGACAAAAAAAAAGTGTAGCCCTTGAAAATATATTTCAAACAACATAGCACAATCCCCAATTGGAGGTGATTTGACCCCTCATTGGGTGTTTTACTAATTAAAAATCGAATTGTTAGTTTGAATTGTCATCATTCAATTGAGCGTAATTTGTGTTTTATATTTCCAAATTCAAATTTTAGATATTTACTATTGAAGGCCTTTCTAACAGTATATATAAATCTCAATTTGGACAAGGCTAAATTATTGAAACCATGTCCCAAAATTGTGGGACACCCCAAGATTTCAAATTATCATGTGTGGAAATCCTCTTGGGAGTTTTGCATTTGCATTGACTTTTTTATCACAAGGGGAATGTGTATGGGTGCATCCCTTGCTTTAATTTATTCCTAACTCATTTTTCCATTATCTTTTCCCAACCTTGGTCGCAACTTCAAGGCTAAGGTTGTGACATAAGTGAAACCAATGAGATGATTATAAAAAGAAGACAAATATAACTATTAGTCTTAAGGCAAAGAGAACTTGAGAGAGAAAATACAAAGAAATTTAGGCATTTAAAAAATTTCAAAGATAAAATAGATATAATTTTTTTAAATGACACAAATTTGAAATGCACAAAAGTCAAACTAATCAAAACCCCAAACTAATATGTTTTGAGAATTATTAAATTGTAAGTTGAAGTTTTGTTGTAACCTCTTCCCTATTTATAACAACCTATTTTATTATAACTTTCCATAACTTGATGTTTGTCATTCTATTTATTTAGCATTTTAGTTTTGTATCAATTTTGTTGGGGCTATCAAGGATTATGTTTTTTTTAATTTTCAACTTCCAAGTTGAAGTAATTAGTTATCTTCATTTTATTTTCCTTCCAAAACTTCAATTTTCATGAATTTTTGTGGGTGGAGTTTTATTAATTGGCTCAATGATTTTTGAAAAGGTGGTTTTTTCTTTGTTTATTTGATCTTTTTTTTTATGGTAGGTGTATTAGCACATGTAAATGGGGTCACAATAGTTGTCAAACTTATGACTCCACTTTTAGCATGGCCATTTGCTTTAAATGCATTTTTAAAACTACAAATGCATTTACGTATTATTGAGGAATTTGAAGGTTTTGTGAATTTTGAAGAGTTTTTTTTTATGTTTTATATTTCTTGTTGTCTTCAAATTTTTATTAAGCTTTCATTGGCTTCGAATAAGGGCTTCTTTTGCAAAGTAAAAGTCAAAGATGAAAGGTATGGCAATATGTACACGCAACATGGGATTATTTACAATGGAATTCCCCCCATTACACTGGAACATGGATTTGATGATTATGATAACTTGTGACTATTGTCCTAATGTGTTCATGTAGTCATATTCTGTTTCAAGTCATGACCATTTTTTCTACCATAGTCAAATTTATGATTATAAAACTATAAATATGACTATAAATGCAAGTAGTTGATTTGCAATTGACCTTGTTTATGTGCACCTTTGTGAAAATTAACATATATTTATATATATGTTATTATCTACATGAAGTCTTATATTCTTTTGGATTATTTTTGGTTTAGACGAGGTTTTGGATTCTTTTGGAAAATTTGGAATTAATTGTGCAAATATGATATGATTTTCAAACTTTTTGCCTACTTTAAACAAATATAGTCTAATTTAGTTTAATTAAGTAGCCTAACTTAACCTAATGTAACCTATTTTAACCTAATTTAGTCAAGTTTAACCTTCTTTTTTTTTTAAATCCCTAATTTAACTTAATTTAGCTTAATTTAATCTAGTTTAATTTAAATGGCCTACTTTAATTTAATTTAACCTATTTTTGCTTAATGTAGCCTAATTTAACCTAATTTCACTTAATTTAGCCTAAGTAGCTTAGTTTATATTAGTTTAACTTAGTTTAACCTAAGTTGTTTTGTTTTGTTTAATTTAACATAATTTTAGTTAAATAGCTTAATTCAACTTAAGTAACCTACTTTAACTTAATACAACTTAGTTTAACCTAATATCAATTAGTTTAATCTAATTTAACCAAACTAGCCTGATTTACCCTAAGTAGTTTAATTTAATTTAGTTTAACCAAAATAACTTAATTTAACCTAAATAACATAGTTTAACCAAAGTAGCCTAATTTAACATAATTTAGCTTAATACATAATCTAATTTAGTTAAAATAACTTAATTTAGATTAAATAATTTAATTTAAATTAGTTTAACTTAATTTAATTTGTTTAGCCTTAGTAGCCCAATGTAGTTCCTTGTCTAAGTTAGTTTCGCTTAATTTAACTTTGTTTAATTTAGTTTACCCTAATTTAACTTAATTTAGCCTGGTTTAACCTAGGGAAACCTATGTTTACCTAAGGCAGCCTAGGGTAACCTAGGTTAACCTAGGCTAAGAAATGTTATTATTTATATTTTTTGGTAATTAATTTTATTATAAAAACATGTTGTGGTGCAATGGTTAAGGACTTAAACCCTCCAATTGAAGGTGAATGGTTGGGTTCAAGTCCTCGCCTTGCAACTTGTTTAATTGTTACATTTTTAACATAGGTAGCTAACGTTGCCTTGGTGCCTTTTTAGTCTAGGTTATATAGCCTAGGTTAGGTTTTTAAAATTAGGTCACCTATCCTTAATGTCCTAGGCTAGGTTGCATAGGCTATAAATTTCTTGAATGTATCCTAAGCTACCATGTGGAAGGAAGAAATTAATCAAAAAATCTATATTTTTATTTTAAATATTCAATTTCAACCATTGGATATGTCGTCCATGAGCATGGTAAATATGACTATAGTCACAAAAGATGTAATTGCAATGGCAAAATAAGGCCCAAACTAAGGATAATTTTATGAATAATTTTAATACATTTGAAATTTATGATATGAATTTGTTATGAATTTAGGATGTGTGTTAAAATATTGGTTCAACCTCTTGTGAAAAGATGAAATATGTTCATTCAAAATGTTACATGTAGATCAAGGCAAACATATCCTTAGGTGATATCATTAGGAACATCATACCTTCATTTTATTATACCCATCATTTTTTTTGAAATATAAGAACACTTAAATAAGGATTTTCATCAAATTTTTTTATAAGTGTATTTACCAAGTTATATAGATTTTGAAACCTCAATAATACCAATAGTATTTTCTTTTTGATGTTCATGATCATTACATTTAAAAAAAAAAAAAAAAACATAATGATGTTGATTTTTCCTTGGGTTTTTTGGTCAAAAAGACACATTTGAGACATGTTTTGATATTTTTCTTGAGTGTCCCAAATTTGGCCAAGTATTGGGTTTTCAAATGATATTTTTTAGTATTTCTCAACTAGGTGCAATGCCTTTGTCATATGATTTTGAATTCAAGCTAGGCCATTTCCAAATGAAAAATAACTAGCTCAATTGTACACATAATCATAATGAGAGGTGAACCTTTTCCATTCACAAAAAATGAAAGGTATTTTGTAATATGGACAAAAATGTGACTTGCTATTTGCATTTATTACAACATAGGGATTTGTCATTAGATATAAATTGAGCAATAAGGTATTCTAAAAATCCATCTTGTTGTCATTTATCAATCCCAACATTTTTTTCATATCTTCATAAGCCATTTCAACAATTCGACTTTAAAAACACAAATGTTCAACACTTCAACAACAAATATTTTCTCATTATGGAATACCACCAAAATATCATTTAACTTTAATTCCTTGAAAATATACATACATAATTTTTTTGTGCCTACCTTGGAATACAAGATTTCCATATTGATTTTGAATGTATTTATGCTTACAGATCTTCAACAAACAATTTACAATCCAAAAAATAGATGGAACATTGCAATGAGGAAATGTCTAAACCATAATTCTCAGCTTTTCTATTCCAATGAACATTTTAGGTCATATACATTGACATGAAATGGATAAACACGAGAAACAATAATTTTATGCTTCTAAAAACATTTCAAGGAAAGGGTCAAAAGTATTATTAACTAGGTTCATTACTAAAGGAGTTTTTAAAGCGATTCCTAGTGGTACCATCCAAATATAATTTTGCCCATTATAATGAATCTAAGATATGGGAACTAATTTCCAAAATTACTAGTGGGTCCTTGTTTTGTTGCCCCAAGTGTTATCATCTTCAAAATAAACACATATTTGAATACATGGATACCTTTGAACCATAACCAAAAATTAAGTATGAAAAGGCTAAGTTGAAACACCACATGGAAATGAAACCATGTTAATATCAACTTATCTCCCCCCCATTTTTTGTTTTAATATAAGGTGTTAGGCACATATGAAAGTCAAGTTCATTTACTCCCACGTGTGTTTAATACTATTTTAAATCATTCAAATAAGTTGAATCACCAAATTCATCTAGTTAAAATTAATCACATATGATTAAACCCACCTTGAACCTAATGTTTTAGGTCTTATCTTATAATTAACCAACCATTTTCATAAAAACTTATTTAATTGTTATAAAATCTAAGCCATGAATTCACTTAAGGATTCATTATATTATATAATAAGGCAAACTTCTTAAAATATTTGCCATTAGTTTATGTAGGAGGCTAAATTATTTCAAATTTGTTTGAATGTCTATTAGTGCCATTTGAACCTACCTTTCCAAGCCTATCTAACTCGCTTTTTTCCCCTACCCACCTACATGGATATGAAAAGGCAAATTAACATGTGCCTCATGTGCCTTTTCATGTCCAAGTTATATATAATAAAATAATTTAATAACCTACCTTTTTCAAGTCTATCTACGATAACCCTTTCCTAGTTTCTAAAAACCCAAGTTTTTAAATACACATAAGTAAAGAAAAAAAAGGAGGGGGGGGAGAGCTAGTGGGATTTTGCTTAGCTTGGAACTTTACCTTTTGGGCAATGACATTATACTTGTCTTTAAACATAAACTTGTTGAGGAGATTCACTAACTTAAAGTTAGTCAATGAGCCAATAAAAAGAATAAGCCCATTCATAATGATTGTTAATGAGATATAGGTTGGTAATATGCCCCAATTTCAATTTAAAAAGGCATGAACCATATGTTAATAATCAATGTTGGAGTCATGTTACAAATTATAGATCAACTTTTGAAAATCATTTGGCATTGAAATTTGTTTAAATTTGTTATTGTGAACATAAAATATGCAATGAAAGGAAGGAGGGATTTATTTTAGTTCAATCATGGTTTCTTAGAAAAAATTTCAATCCTTCATTACTGTCTAATGTGTATTCGAGGAAATGACAATCTTTTTCAACATTTTCAATCATTTTTCGTTTATGATCAATAAAATTTAGCCTTGCACAATTTGTTTTTGTATCATAAAATGTTTTCTTGAATTTAAAAAACAACGAGTATTAGAAAATGTTATAGTGAAACATCCATAGCCTCCTAAGCACAAGAATTTATTACTTCACATATTTTAATGCCTTATCTAGTTTGTCATTCAACTTTCAAATACCAAATGATTTTCTATTTTTCAAAACCTTCTTTAGCAATAAAAATGGTAATTTATGGAATTTGAAACAATATCATGGGCCAAAAGAAAAAAATGACTATCTTAATTAAACATTGCACCTAATCTCCATGAAACTATCTTATTAAAAGAGATGTACTACATGATTTTATCTTCTAATCACAATTCTTGCTTGCAAATTAAAAAAATTGCACTTTATCCAACAACTTAAGCGAGTAATAATAAACATTGAAACTACTATTAAACATTGTAAGTGACTAGTAAATCACCTACCTATTAAATAAATTGAGTAGTGAGAACAAAAAAATTGATAGCCCCTATATATAACCTACACAATTGTTTCATTTCCCCAAAATTTAATATCAATAAGCAAGTGGTTTCCTTAGTGTGTGACTATGTTTTGAATTTGTCCTTAATTCAATCCCCAAAAATTGGAATTATTATTATTATTACTTACTTAAATTAAATAAATTATAAATAATATAGTATTAAATTTTAACTCAATATTGCCACATCAACTTGTAATTTCAAAGTTTTCAATAATTTTAGATAGCCATTTAAATTAGTAATTTCAAGCAACTTAATCATTTGAAATAATCGTCTTTAATCATCTTGGTCAAAATTTTGGAGTAGACAATTGGTTTATTCTAATTAAACAAACTTTTGTCCATTGTTTTGTTGTGACGAAATTTTCAATCTTAAAAACCATATTATGTAACAATGATATATAAAATAATCAGTTTTATCGTACTTATATGTGCATTAGTCACACATGTTTTAGATGCACAACATTCATGCACAACAAATAGGAATTTATGAAAGAATGATGTTTTACACAATTTTCATTACCAAATCGTAGGATAGGAAGTTTGTGATATTGATTTCTATATATACATGATGATGTGATGAAAATATGTCTTGTGACTAAACATTTTAAAAAATGTCTATACATGTATACACATATGTGCAAATCATGTGAACAAGAGTAACTATAAGCTTTTAAAATCCAAGGTGATGAAAAAAAACACACACACACTTGATGACATGTTGAAAAACTCTCCTACAAAACATACATAGGATGATAGCCTTAAGTTAGTTGCAACAAAACTTATAACCTAACCCTTCCCATGTGACAAACGTAAGTTGTAAGAAACATATGACTCAACTTTGAACTCTTTGGTTAAATCTTCACCTTTACTTCAATAAAGGTTAGTACCTTAAGAGATGACCTAAACCCTAAGTCAAAAACAAACTTATGACCTAACCTTGAGTTCTTTACCTAAATCATCACCCTTAGTTCTATAAGCTTTAACACTTTAACATATGACCTAAAAGCTAAGTTGTGACCTAAGTTGCAACAAAATTTATGACCTAACCCCAAAGCTTTTTGCCTAAGGTTTTTGCTCTTATTTTTGTACAAATATTAATATGTTTAACTATGACTTAAACCCTAAGTTGTGATAAACTTACAACCTAAGTCACAACAAACCTATGACAATTGGGTCTAGTGGACATTTCCCCTTCCAAATTGTGTTGTCTCTTTTTCTCAATACACGATAGGTCTCATGGGGAAAAATAAAATAAAATAAAAAATAAAATAAAATAAAAAATATGTATGCTTTACGAAGGGCAACATTGTGAGGGGTTTAGGGTTTGTGCACTTTGTCTACTACACTTGGTACTTGTCTCCCCCAAAGCATGGTACAACATCTCCACCAAGGTTTTAAAATAAAAAATGAAAATGGTGGGTTTTATTTATTTATTTATATTTTCTATTTCTAGATCTGGAAATTTTGTTGAATTTCCCCCTTCCAAAAAACAAAAACCCCCATAAATAGCCGAATTTACACTTTAAAAAAAAAACACATTTCTCCAAAAGTTTCCCAATTTTTTTTTTCCATTAAATAAAATCAAAATTTGTCCAATACAAAGTCACTGATACCCCCACTAGAAGAAGAGAGAGTCAAATATGTTGAAAATTTTCAATTGAATATTAATTCAAAGAAACAATTTTTTTGGTGAGGGAAATTAAAGAATAAATAAATAAATAAATGTATATGTGTGTGTGTGTGTGTGTGTGTATAGAGAGAGAATAATAATAATAATAATAATAATAATATTATTATTATTATTATTTAAAAAAGGATGGAATTCTTCAAAATAAAATCATTATTCCACACTGAACTGTTAAACTTCAGATGGACCTGAACATTTATTTATTTTGTCACTTGGTGACAAAAAGGAAAATCAGACAAAGGAATTTTTTGTGAAAGAATGTGGCAGAAATTGCTAGATTTCAGGGAATAATACATGAAATTCGCCATATAAATTAATTAATAAATAGGATTCTAATGATTCACCAGCATGTAATAATAGGATTTCTAAATTTTCTACTTCTCTATTTGTCTTGTAGCCAAATGTGGCTAAATCCTCTTGTAGCTGATCATGACTTTTGGACCAACATGAGAAAATTTGAAATAAATAAAATTAGGTTCGAGGAAAAATTAATTAATTATATATATATATATATACACATATATAGAGCAGAATTCTTAAATTTATTCTACTTTCCTGTCTTTAAGGGTAGCCAAATATGGCTAATTCCTCTTGTGGATGATCGCCAGTTTAGCCATAGTTAGTGTTCTCCACTAGGTAGGTAGGTACCTACTTTTCTTTTTCTTTTCTGACAAGCGGCATGGGTAGCCGTGCTGCCAAACGCCGCCAAGCCCAAGTCCTGGGACCCACCACACTGCCATTGCTGCTGCTTCTTTTCTTTTTCTTTCTTTCTTTCTTTCTTTTTCTTTTTCTCAACCCACGCCCTTGGGCTTTGCTTTTTGTGAAATGGGGCGCCCCTTAAGTTGCTTCCAATTAGCCTCTACAACCACACCCCCCCCCCCCCCCCCCCCCCAACCCAACCCAAAAAATCGAGGGGTGGGGTTGTGTGAAGGGGGTGGGGGGGGGGGGACTTTAAGGTATATCCAAATAACTAAGTAATATTCATCCATAATTGTTAATGGGCATTTTGAAATTTGTAAAGGTGAATTGAA
>Ga0209611_10010296_pt1 | contig 13813 bp, 13 predicted proteins | sample S1TSphgellanicum_3_FD_187693 | JGI IMG/M metagenome (GOLD analysis project Ga0209611, IMG submission 187693) | Host-associated microbial communities from peat moss isolated from Minnesota, USA - S1T2_Fc - Sphagnum magellanicum MG (SPAdes) (version 2) | ecosystem: Host-associated > Plants > Peat... | reverse complement strand
TGTGTGTGGTAGGTCCAGAGTAGATGATTTCAGCACTATGAGTAGTAGTAGGTATAGTAGCTCCTCTTCATGCAAAGATAGATTTCAGAAATAAACAGTTTGCAGTTTGGTCAACCCATTAGTGACATACACTCTTCCTAGCAGCAGCTGCAAGCTCATGCAATTTCACTGAATTTTTGTTTGGGGTTTGTCAGAATTTGTTGGTCTATTAGTTACCTAACTACTTTATTCTGTTTGTCTTCAGTCTTCTTTTTCTTCTTGCCTTGACACTCAATCCTTAAAAACTTAGAAGAGGAGCCTTTCTTTGAGCAGGGGAGCAGTTTATTTATTATTTATTTTATTTAATGAGGAAAAAGAAATTGAATGAAAATTTTCCAAAAGAAAAATTGGGGGAAAAAAAAGAGAGGTGAATTGTGAGGTTTTTCTGTCGCCCAAATTAGAGAAATAATTCAGAAAAAAATTGCCAATTTTGTATATAATTTTGCAGTAGGTAATCAACAATATGGAAGGATGCGTAGATTTTTTAAAAAACTTTCATAATTCATTTATAGCCAAATTTGGCTAAACCTTTTTGTGGATGATCACCACCTTATATAGTAGCTCCATCACAAAATTGTTTTTTAAAAAAAAGAAATGGGAGAGGAGGTCAAAATAGGGAGGAAAGCAGAGTTCTTTATACCGTTCAACTACTACATCACTGATGCTTATTTGTAAACGACCATGGTTTGCGGGACAACCCAATCCATACCTCAGGTGAACCAGCACCTACAATGGTACCGTGATAAAAACCCCAAATCTTTTGGAATTGCTTCTAAACATTAAAAGTATCACATATTCTAAGACTAAATCATGGTCTCCGAGTCCAAATTTAACATTTATTGATTTTTTCCATAGCCATTGCAAAAGTTTTCGAAAAAAAATTGGGTGGCAGTTAGGTTATCAATATCAATAAAAATTGGGGAGGGGGGTGTCAATTAGGTTATCAATATTGTTTGGGTTTTGGCAGATTGATATCAATAGCTGTTATCAACCTGGTTATCAGGTATAACCGGCAAACACTGGTTCACACTGGTCCCCCCCACCCAAACCATGGTAATCTATCTTACCTGATGCAGCCAGAAACATGAGTCCAGGATCAATGATGAAAATTTTCAAGATGAAATTTTCACTAGCCTTTTCTTGGTGTGCCAATCTTTGTTTGCACGGTTGCACTAGCATTTGCAGTTCTGACACTATTCTAGTGAATGGGATCATGGGACTCTAGAGCATGAGAAAAGTAGGAAACAACTTTGTTCTTCCCACTGATCTCATTGGCAGCAAATGAAGAAAAGTGGAAATGATGAATATGTCTTCAATCAATTTTCCACCAGCAAAATGGATGTTAAAAAGTATGAGTCTTAGCTAGTATTATCAAGTGCCTCTTAGGTTAAGTCTAAGGAGTCCATAGAAGACTCTCTCTCTCTCTCTCTCTCTCTCTCTCAGGGTCCAAAGGAAATGATGAGGGATTCCAGATGATGAGTCTCATGACACAATTGTGCACACACACACGTGCACTTGTGGTAGCTAAGTTTTGTTGATTGTATAAATCTGGAGCTTTCTTTGGGACTCATCATGATCTGCCATGGATTTTTCATGAGAGTCTTGTGTTGGGTTGTTGTATTGCTTCTGATCTAGGTTCTCAAATAGAGCTTTCAGTGCTTCTAAGGGTTTTACTCTGGTTTTACTCTTTCATGCATATTTGTTTTGTACTGCAAGCCCTTTGCATGCTGCCAACAAACAAACAAAGGACGAAACCCAATAGGTGTGGTTTAGTAAGTATCTTAACATCATGATCTAAAATTGCAAAGATTGAAGAACAAAATCTAGACCTTTCTACTTGCAAAATCTAAGTACAACCCAAAAAGATGTGCATGATGCAATGCTAGAGATTAAATACTGCCATTAGGATTTCACCCACTCAAAGGATGGAACAAAATCCTTCCTAATGGTCCCCACTTGAATCAAGTTGTGTTCAATGATCACAAAAGCTGGTGGGATGGAAAAAAAAATAAATTCATGAATGAGATTCCCTTTGCTTCGGGGACAAGTCCATTTCACATTACTTCTTCATTAATTTACAACCCATTTGACAATCCTAACACAACTTTTTATGGGGGGGGGGGGAAAGAAAATGATGAGGAGAGAGTTAAATTGTTGCAAACTCTATAATGAATGATCTTTATTGTCATAGATGATGAAGAGCATTATGAGATCCATCCTCTCTCTCTGGTCCCGGTTCTTTGAAAATAAAAAAGTCATAATCAAAGAACCAACGGTTCCAGTTATTTCAAAACCATTAAAAGAACGAACAGTTTTAATGAAAGAACTGGCAAAGATCTGACAGTTCTTTGGCTGGTTATTTGACTTTTCAAAAAAGCTTTGAGAACCATGGTTATATATCAGCACGGTTCTTTGAATATTTTGAGAAGTGATGAATACGTGAGTGTATATACCCAAGTTGATAACCAGCAAGAATCTGTCCCTCATTCCTAAGAACTGCCCAACACAGGTCCAGACACACCAAGGAAGGAATACAAAATACGATGGTTAAAAGCCTATTGTGAAGGTTATCATGAATGTAAACATACATAGATCACACAAGGTGTAAGAAGGGGAGAGTTCTTACACCTATATTGGTGTAAGTTCCCTAGGTGCAAGATCCCTCCCACTATTTTCTAGGACAGATATTCATAGATATAAGGTTCTCTTCAAATACACTATGACATTTCTCCAAGTGCTTAATGGGGTTTATTATGCTCAGGAGGAGGTGCATAAGTCATGCTTGAATTGCTGGGTCGCACTTCATGTCACTATTGCTATCCTTGAAAACCCTAACTACACATTCCTAATCAATTTCCCATATATGTTCCCTGTGGTCGTTGAGGTGATGCTTCTCTTTGGTGCCCAAACCATGTGTTAAATTTATGAAGTCCCCAACAGTTATTCTATATTGTGTTATTAGAAGCTCCCCTAGTCGTATGTTCCAAACTTACTTTATGTTGAATGGTGTTTCTAGCCACATGAATCCAAAACATTCCCAAAATTCCATTCTCTAGACTCCATCATGGTTAAGTTCTAAACTATTTAATTTGGCTACAAGTCTTTTCAAAAATGTGGTTATAAATATTGATGGGTAGGTAGGTACATAATACCCAAAATGATGTATTGATAACTTGGTCAAGGACCATCAAAAGTACCTAAAGGTGAGAATCTGATTCAAACTGGAACCGTTTTCCTCAGGGGATTCCAATTGGAATGATTCGACTTTGGATTGCCTTGGGGTTTAGGTGTTTAAGCAGTTTTGGGGTATCTTAGATTTGGGGTGTTTATTTTTTTTTTGGGGGCAAGGGGGTTCCCTTAACTTTCTCCTCGAGAGTTCTCAAGTTTTCCTCTTTTTCATGATCTTCGTTTATTAAGTTGTTTTTTGCTGCCATGACTTGCAGGTTAGCAGCATCGCCTTCCTCATGTCTCTGAAACTACATCAACAAAATGTGACAAAAGAAGTGTCATTTTTTCAAACATGTACTTCAATTTGTTATTGTCTTGTTGTGATTTTTGGACAATTTGTGTGATAAATAAGAAAAGATAATTTAGTTCAAAAACTCAATTTCAATAAAATTGTCATTTAAATCAAATTTAACCCTAATGTCAAAGTAACCCAAAACAACATCCTTTTCAAAGTAGCCTTTGTCTTGAGACTTGATAGTTGCCATGTTTGGGGAAAGTGAAGGGATTTGTACCCAAAGGTTTTAGCATATAGTTTTAAACGTCAGAAGCTTACCTCAAAAGGTTATCAAAATCTTAAAATACATAAGATCTAGGACTCCATGTTTTCCTAAAAAATAGATACCCACACAAAATTGGTAAAATCTCATCCCATTTGCTTTTATGGCACATTCACATGTTGTTCGCCACATGAGTTTTTAACCTCATGTAAAGATTGATGACAAAATATGCACAATATCTGTGTTGAGGTTGAATTTGGTGTCCCTTTGAACAATTTGGAAATCATTAGATAGAAAAGAGTCAAACAATAATTCAATTGCCAAACCCTAAATGGTTGAACTAACTTCCAAGACGTGATATTGGATGAAACATATACATAAGATATTTCACTCCGCCTTTGGATATTAATCCAGGAATGTTTACACCAATGGGTACATGCCATTTGTGTGCGTATATGTGTTTATTTATATGTCAATGTGGATCCAACCAACTAAGTTTTGTCTTGGAAAAGGCAAAAGAAGGAAAAAAAGGTCAGTGTGTTATGCACCTACCAAGAATGTAGCCAAAGGGCTTATGATCATGTGTTTGTTGCAATGACAACTATAATAGCTAACAACTGAATATTTAGGGATATGGTTCCCATATGTGTATTGATCTGGGAATCTTTTAATGTGTCTTAGACCACCCACTAGGTGAAGAGTAGTCCAGTAGGCCAAGAAGAGCCAAGACCAGCTATCACTATTATTCTTATTATTCTTCTTCTTCTTCTGTTTGGGTAGTTTTGCCCAAATGTTAGAGTTGGGTTGGTGTATGGAGATATGTGAAAACTAAGGTTGATTGATGGTTAAGAGATCGGAAAGGGGTGAAGTGTGAGTTGGTACATAAAAACCAGAGAAGCACAAAATGCTCTTGAGTATATAGTATTTGGTCTAATTGTGTAAAATCCAAAACTTTCGCTAGTTACCCAAAACCGACCATTACAGATGAGTTTGAAAGGAGTGAAATCTATGTGTGAAGAAAGGCGTTTGGATTGATGTCACCATGTTGTTACCTTCCCTAACTATGAGCCCTCCTCTTGACTTTGTATTGTTAGGAAGCCTTTGAAACATGTTGGTGGGCATGTTTGTCATTTCACAATTTTTAGACCAACGAAGCATAAGTTATTGAATTTAGAGTGAATTAGAAATTTAAAAATATGGAATTTTCATAATTGGGTTTCATAAGAATTCCGAAGTTAAGCCCACTTCAACTGGAGTCATATTGTGATGGGTGACCTTACGTGAGGTTTAATATGCTTGGGCCAACAAACAACATAAGGGGGTGTGAGGGGGGGGGAAGGCATTAGTATGAATGACCTAAACTTGAGAAGAGTTAGAAAATACACACAAGAAATACCTAGTAGCATGAGCTTAGTTTGCAACAACTAAAAGATTCTGACAGAGGGGAGGGATGTGTGCCATGTGGGGTATGAGTCTGCTGCTACTCCTCCCCTTTCCATGAAATGATGAAATTTTATATTCCCTAAATGGAAGTGATAGGATTTCATCTACTGTATGGGTGACAAAATACACCACCCAAATGAATTATGTGTAGAGTCAAACTAGCATGTTCCTGCTTGCTCATTTGTTAGAACTTTTCTGATTATTACATGCAGTGCAAATGCGATGGAATGCCCGACAAATCATTGCTACCAAAAGAGCTCTTTCCCGCAACAAAAAGCTGAGCTTTGCTGGGTAGAAAACCTCTCATGTCCCATTTGACTGACAGACAAACAAATGAACAAACGGACTAATGATAATATTGTTAACAATTTCAGATTTATAACAAGAGCTCTCGCACCCATCACTACATTTCTTTTGCCATGACAAGCTTCTTCCCCAATAGCATGCCTCTATTTGACGCCACAATACTAAATCCACACAATGTTGTGCCACTGGTTATCAGCCTAGGCAAAAGAGAGTGAGTGCTGAATAGAGCTAAGGAACTTTTTCTAAGCATCTAGTAAGGTTAGCCAACATGAGTTCAACAAGCCCAGCTCTTTTCCTTCATAGAATAGGGGGAGGAGGAAACTTTGAAGAATTTTCAAAGCTTAAGGGTTTTGCTCTTCTCCCAGGCGTGCTTCCAATTGTGATCCTGATAAAGCTCCTGAAGTGTTCCTTAATTTTACACTAGATGCATTGTCAAATATTCCTTACGTTGTTCCCATTAATCTCATGTGTTACTACCCCATGTTGATCATAGTAACCCACTTTTATTCCTTGCTCCCAACTGTACCTAGTTTTGTTTCCAGCATCCTAATTCATGCAAAAACCATTTCCATAGCACTAGAGATTTGCTTTGTGAACTTGAACTTAGTATCGCTGTGAAACAAAAGTTTAAATACGAAGTGCAAATCTTCAATAATTTTTCTTAACAAAACTCTCAAGTAAAACTTGGAACTGATGAAGTTTCTCAAGTTGCTGAATGAAAAGAAGGAAAAAAAGTGCCTATAGTCCACAAACAGTCTGAGCATTATGGGATGGATATGCTTGTCTAATGTTTGGATTTGGATAACAGTTGCAAAATTTGTAAGAAGGCTTTCCTCTTCCTCTCTCCCTCCCTCCTTCCCTCCCTGCCTCCCTCCCTCCCCTTCTGCCTCTCTCCAAAAGTGCTCTGGCAGCTTGATCTGCACAAGACAGGATGCAGTCCAAATCCTTTTTTTCCCTCTGCCAAACTGATGTTGTTGTTGGTTCACAAAAACTTGATAGGCCAGTACTTTTGCCTTCTGACTTTGCTTGCAGTAGCAAAAACTGCTTTTTTTCCCCTTCAGGAGCTGTTGTGGGAGAGATGAGAAAGTAAGTAGTCACAGAAATTGGCTGCCAAAAATATTCTGCCCATCAGTTGGCACCAGATGTAAGTAAGCTAAGTAAATTTTATTTACTTATTTATTTATTTATTTATTTTAGGGTTCACACAAACAAAACCCTAAAATCCAACACCCAAAGTCTCCAATCTTTCAAAACTAAAATCTTATCAAAAAACCACACACATAAATATACTTTATTATCTTAGGGTTCATACACAAACAAAACCCTAAAAATCCAAACACCCAAAGACTCCAATCTTCCGAACTTAATTATGTATCTTTTTCAAATCTTTCAACAGTTAGTCTTTTTCTCCTAGAGGGGGAAAAAAATTTAAAAAAAAAAAATCCTCCCATCAATCTTTTAAAAGTAAAAACAAAATTATTTAAAAAAAAATACTCATAAATCTTTGGAAAGTCACTCACTTACTTCCAAATAGATGAAATTGAAACAACATCAACTACCTAATTATCTCTCCAATATTCATCACTCTTTTAGTGGTTTCAAAAATCATATTATTGCACTCAATTAAGCATATCTGCGACATGCCCCCCCTTGCAAAATGCTCACATATATCAATTTTCATCGATTTTATGTATTAAAGGCCAAATAGGTCTAAATGTTACAAATGTTTTTATTTGTGACCATCCATTCGTCCTTAAATTCATCCATCCATTCATCCATCCATCCATCCCCTTTTTGCCCCTGTTTTTTCCTTTTGGAATCACAACAGCAGACCCAACCTGACAAGCCATTGGCACCAATCAAGTCAAGCTCATTGGCAGAGGGCCAACAGGAGTTGCATCAACCTGAGGACCACCGGATTTGAACCCAGGACCATTTTAAGATCTAAGGTCCAGCAAAATAAGCTATACCAGTGAGCCATCACCCATGAAACGACTATCCCTGTTTTTAAAATATTAAAACTTTTTTAATTAGCCTGGTCTTTACAACTAAATATGAATTGATAGAGAGTTGACTACTTTACTAAAAAAAATGTTGCCTACTACTAAACTTACCTTGTCATTTTTATAAAACTTCCTTCCCTCAAGAAAAGCACTAGAAAAGAATTTTAAAAATTTAAAAGTAAGAAAAAATAAATGGTGGCATTCACATTATTCGCCACTTGGTTGACTCTTTAGATTTTATTTTATTTTTTCCAATTTTTGATTTTAAATCATAAAAAATAAATAAAAAATAACAAAATGAAACCCTGGGCACTGGAGGGGGTTGTTTGGCTCTAGTGGAGCCCGGCCAACCGAAGCATGATGGGGCCAATAAAAATCAATCCTTCAAAATAGAAAAAAAAGTAATAATAAAAAAATAAAATAGCATTGATCAAAGGTCCCAAAACTGTATGGTAACAGCAGTAACAACAGCAGGTAACAGCAGTAAGAAGCAATTGCAGTAAATAGTGAAAACAATTGGCAGCCTGCCCGGAGGCGAAATGACAATACGGGAAGTTAGGAAGGGAAGACGGACAGACGGGTAGGCTGGGAAAGAGCAGATGGGCGGACGGGCAGGCGTGCGCTCGGGCAGTTGCAGCGTCTGCCTGGGCGACGGAGCGGAGCGAGCGCGCGAGCTCCATCGCCATCGCTGCTGCTGTTGCTGCGGCCGCGTGCTGGACCCCACGCTCCGACACCGCGCACACTAGGATACCAACCGCGCGCTGGCTGTTGCGACGGGGGTGCAGCTGTGCGCCATGGAGTGGATCGGGAAGTGCTGCAGCACTAGACGTAGTACTGCTGCTCTTGTTGCTGCTCATCTGATGGAGCGTTATAAAGCTTGTAGCAGCAGCCGTGGCATTCGCGTCGCGGAGTCCCTGGACGCAGCAGCAGCTACTAGAAATAGTAACTGTGTGCAGCAGCAGGTGGCTATAGAAGTAGCTGCTTTGCAGAGCTCTCATGATTAGATAACTGGTGGCTCGACACGAGTACTAGTTTGTAGTTCTGGTGTCATGGATTAGCAAGAATAGCAGCAGCAATAGTCAAGGTTGGAGAAGCTGAGATTTCAAGAGTTTCGGGAAATTTGCAGCATGCAGGGTACACACCAGTGTTATCCTGCAGTTTTGGAGGATAGATTGTAGTTCTAGATTCTAGTGTTCATGATATTGTGTATGAGCAGCTTGTGGTACTTTGGTTTCCAGCTGCACATCTCCTCACAGCTTTGATCCCCCGCCGGCATTTCGCCGTAGATTTGAAATAGTTGTAGCAGAAGAATTGCGACGAAAGCAGTTGCTGCTGCAGGAGGTCAGTGATCATTCGTAATGTTTGCTGATCTCGACTCGAGCTGGCTAACAAGCTAGCGGGATCCAAACATTGTAGCAGCAGCTGGGGAGCTGCAGCAGGTGATCAAGGACTTAGGGAGACCCCGGCCGGAAGGCGTAGCGGGCCGAGATTAAGAGCCCTGGCGCTGTGGTCGTGGTGCGAGTTTTGCAGCATCAGCAGCTTCTCTGCAGGAATCCTCTCGACATCTTGAAGCTGCGATGATCAAGTTTTGTTTTGGTTGAAGGTGTGGTTGGAGGTAGAATCTGAAGCAAGCTTGTGAGACTACGGAGCAGCAGCCAGCTAGTTTATAGTGGCCACTGCTGCAGAAGATCGATTCTAGCTAGTGGACCGAGGTCTGAAGGTTTGGAGTGAGATCAGTTGAGGAGCAGCAAGCAAACAAGCAAGCAAGCAACCTGGGCTGAGCAGGCGCAGCTCTCATTTTGTTTGTTGGTTTCTTCTTTCGTCGTCGGGGAAAAGCTGGCCTTGTTGGGGCAGCGATGACGTTTAAGGAAGGATTGGAGCTCATGGTCGACCCAAACATGAATGCCGCGGCTCCTCAAGGGGGACTATTGTCGAAGTCGACGTCGTTGCAGCAGCAGCCATCGCGGCTTTCATGCAATGTGCAGCAAGGAGCTGGTGGAGTCGATCTTCTTCTTCATGAGCATCAAGATGTGCAATTGGGCCCCGGGGGGGATCCGGAAGCAGCAGCAGGAGGTACTACTGGTACTCCGGGCTCCAGTACCACCGGCAAGTCCGTCCGCCCACTGCCGGTGTCGAGAGACACCGTCCATCGCGTGGGTCAAGGTAGAAACTCTCTGGAATCTGAATCTGAATCTGAATCTGAATCTTCTCAACTCTTTGGGCAGCTTTAGTCCAGCCTCAGTCTCGGAGGTCCCAGAATCTTAACATTGCATAAAAACAACTCCATTTGTAATTTTCTCTATTCTCCGAGCTCTCAGAGTCTTAAGATTGTTGTTATGTCGAGTGCAGACTGGAATTCTTGTTCCTTTCTTCATCATGGGTTGGTTGCAGCAGCAGTCTGAGAATGAATGATCTGAACTACTACCAGTTAGACTGTATAATGATGATGATGATGATGATGAAGATGTTGTTCTTCTTTGAAATTTTATGTGAAGGTTTTGTAATTGTGCTGTGCAGACAGTTGGTGGGAGGTGGGTTTCCATTTCATTGCAGCACTGGACAATGCCTTCATCCTGGGCTATCCAGCTCTCATCATGGCCTATCTGGGCTGGGCAACTGGCACCATCTGCCTCATTGGAGGTGGTATCGTCTCGTTCTACAACAACTGCTTGTTGGGCAGTCTTCACGAGACTGGTGGAAAGCGCCACATTCGATACCGCGACCTTGCTGGTCACATCTATGGTAACCAAAAAAACAATTCAACCGAAGTGCTTTTTCTCCTCCTCTTTCAAGGCCAACCTGGCCCACAGCCCAATCCCCATAGAAAGCTGCTTAATCCTTGTGTCTCAGAGCTTCATGGGTGTAGTTTTGCAAACATGTACCAAAGCAATTGAAACTGTTGCTTGATTTTGTGTATCCAACATTTTAAAGGAAAGAAAAGAACTACAAATAATATTTCCTCATGCAATAGTACATTGTTGATGGAAACATTACTGCAATAAAACAAACGTTTCAACTAGAATCGGGTCCTCCTTATTTCAGCCTTGCTTGTGAAGAAGAAAGGGGGGCCTTGAAATCAAGAGTTCTAGCTTCATCTCTGATGAAGCTGGGTGCCTGCCTGTGTTTTTGTGGGCTGTGCTTTTTTCAAGGTCGCGGCATGTACAGAGCAACATGGTTTGTGCAGTACTTCAACTTGAGCATTGCAAATATCGGAACCATCATTCTGGCTGGTCAAGCCCTTAAGGTATGTAGTATGTACAACACAAGAATTGCTTCAATCTTCCTTCGTTGGAGAACTTGTTTAGACTTATGATGCAGGACATCATGGGCTCAGAGCTTCTTCTGGTGTGGAGCATCATCAAATTTCAGTTTACATGTGAAGAAATTAGTTGAGACAATTTTAGCATTTTACTTTTCTGTTGTTGGAGCACAGTGTCTTGGCTCTTGAGGAGAGAAAGCTAGCTAGCTACATGTATGGGTACCTGCTAGATTTGAGGAGAACTTTGTGGGTGTGGATTAATTGGGTGGCATTGGTGCATGTTGCAATTTTTTTGCAGGCAATTTTTGGGGCTTTCAGTGATAACCCCAGTGTCAAGCTGGCTACCTGGATTGTGATTGCGGGTGTCTGTTTCGGCTTATTTGCCTTTGTGGTTCCCACTTTACATGCGCTGCGATTCTTCTCCAGTTGCTCGCTGTTTCTGTCCCTCATCTACACCTGCATAGCCATTGGTGTTTCCTTCTCTGATGGTAATATTCTCTTTCTGCCTCTCTCTCTCTCTCTCTCTCTCTCTCTCGGAGTCTCTGAGCCTGCTTCATGTACAGTTGACAGGGCTTTTTTGCTTCAGTGTTTGAGGTTTCTCAGCTCGATGGGCTAGTTAGTCAGTGCCAAGACTTGCTCTAATATTACAATTACAAGAACCTCCTCATCTGACATATGCCATTAAACCCATGATCCAAAACTGCGTTGACAGTTCTAGAGAACAACATTACAGGTAATCGAGTCTAGCTCAAGAGATGCAGTGTAATTCAAGGATTCTTCTTCGTTTGTTCATTCGTGCTTGTAACCCAAAAACTTATTGTGGGAACCTGGCTGGTGGCGACACAGGTCTCAAAAGTCCACCACGGGACTACTCTTTGAAAGGGACAAGAGCTGATCGAACTTTCAATGCAATTGGAGCTCTAGCAACAATCGCATTTGCATACAACACTGGCATCCTCCCTGAGATGCAGGTACTCACTAGTACATTGTCCTCGATTCAGATGCAATTCTAGTCATTTGTTTTACATGGGAAAAATGTACCATTGTTGTTGTGGAAAGACCACATTTGTCTTTTCTGATTTTCTTTTTTTTCCCCTGTTATTTCACTCCTTGTTCCAGGGTTGAAGAATGCACTATTTGCATTATGGCAGGATTGAACTTCAGGGTTTTTAGTTAACACAATTTAGTGGCAATTGCACAGGCAACAATCAGGCAGCCGACAACTACAAACATCTACAAAGCTCTTGGAATGCAATTCACATTGGGGACTTTCCCTTTCTTATTGCTCACCTTTGTCGGTTACTGGGCTTATGGAAATACAGCCAGTATTTACTTACTGTCGTCTCTTGGTGGTCCAAAGTCATTGGTCACCATTGCCAATGCTGCTGCCTTCTTGCAAGCTATTGTCTCTCTCCATGTAAGTTCACAATCCTGGAGACTTCACTGGTGCCCATTGAACTGCACTGCTTCTTGTGTATAGACTTTGTTATAGTACCTGCACGATTGCACACATATATACACCCAGGGACAAATCTTTGTCACTGCCTTGCAGAGTTCTTCAACTGGAGTAAAATTTCTTGGACTCAATGGAGAGTGAGTCATAAAAAAATTTATTTGTGTGCACAGGTCTATGCAACACCCATGTATGAGTTCATGGACACACATTTTGCCAGGAAGGATCGGAGTGAGTGGTCTGTGCACAGCATGCTTGTCCGCTTCATCACCCGAGGCACCTACATCACTATCAGTACATTCCTTGGAGCTTTGCTTCCTTTCTTTGGGGACTTCATCGCTCTCACTGGTGCCATGGCTGCCTTCCCTCTTGAGTCTGGCCTTATCCACCACATGTACCTCAAGGTCTTCTTTTCCTCAACCAAAACTCTAACTCAATCTGATTTCCATCGCATCCATCTCTTCTCATCACAATAGCTGAGCTTGTCATATTTCCAAAAGTGTACTAGTGTAAGGACTGAGAATGGGACCATTCTGGGAATGACTGGGGCCCAGTGCAAGGTGGGAAACTTAGCGCAGGACCCAAATTCCCAGAACTGGCCATGGTCCCTACCTGTTATAAAGAACCAGTGGCATTTTGCTTTAAAAACAGACACCTGTGATTTTATTTGAGGAGGAGAAGAGGCACCTTACATTTAAGGTTCCTCTTTCTCTTACATGTAAGATGTCATCCTCTATTGAGGCAGAAATTTTACTGAGGGTAAGGCGGCTGCCCTCGACAGAAGCTAGAAATTTAATTCTACCATCTCTTTATGTCCATGGGGGTGATGGTATCGTGCTGATAGGGACTCTGGAATTTGCAGAAGTCTCCTCAGTAAAATTCTGAATGTTCTAAGCCATTTGTGAAACCAATCTCAAAAACATTGTTCAGCTGAAAGTAGAACTTTGGTTTCCAGCATTCCACTTTTGTGACCGACCCAATTAAGATTGTCTTGATGCTTGAGTGAGCTGATGATGGGTTCTTTTGTGGGGATGTGAAATTTTAATTTTTTTGCAGGTGAAGGGGAAGGGATTCAGTAAATGGAGACTAATATGGCACTGGTTCATTGTAGTTATTTCAGCAATTCTAACTGTAGTCACATGTGTAGCAGCAGTTCGGTACATCATCTACGATTCAACAAACTACCATGCTTTTGCTAACTTGTAAAAATTCGGCAGCTGTTTGCACAATGCAAAAGCCAAGCCAAGCCAAGCCAAGCCAAGCCAAGCCAAGCAAAGCTTAGCTTGTATGTATGTAGCAGCGAGTAGTATCAGCAGCATAGGCAGCCTCCCCACGATGGAGGGTACATAAAAACACCCACGAAAAAAAAAAGTTTACAAAAGTCTCACTTTAGCCGACTGTTTTTGCTTCTTCAGATTTTATACACAGTGAATGTGCTGGGATTTGATAGAACCCCAATAGATGCACTAGGCTAACACAACAAAATCAACAGGTGAAAAGACATTTTGATTGATTTCAATTACCAACTTGCTCCAATGCTTCATAATAAAAGCTGGAGAAAAAATAGGTTTTTTTTTTTTTTTTG
>Ga0209611_10010295_pt1 | contig 13813 bp, 11 predicted proteins | sample S1TSphgellanicum_3_FD_187693 | JGI IMG/M metagenome (GOLD analysis project Ga0209611, IMG submission 187693) | Host-associated microbial communities from peat moss isolated from Minnesota, USA - S1T2_Fc - Sphagnum magellanicum MG (SPAdes) (version 2) | ecosystem: Host-associated > Plants > Peat... | reverse complement strand
TAGGACGGGGGGAGGTAGGTGGTAGGTAGGACGGGGGGAGGTAGGTGGTAGGTAGGACAGGGGGAGGTAGGTGGTAGGTAGGACGGGGGAAAATTTTGGGGTAGAGAAAAGGTGGAAAAAAAAATAAAAATCGGGCAGGGAGGATGGGATTTTCGTCCATCCAGAAAACGGCCTTAACGGGCTCATCCGCAACTAGTGCATTGGTGGGTGCTAATTCACTCCAGCCATGTTTAGGTAACAAGCTGCAATGGGGTCTGATTTTCAAAACTGGAACTGGGTTGTACTTTTTAAGAATCAAAACTAGAACCAAATTTTCAGGTTTTATTTTTTAAGAACTGGAACGGAAATTGAATTCTCAAGTTTTATTTTTCAAGAACCAAACCCAGGACTTAATTTGGGGGCTTTATTTTTGAGAACTGAACCTAGAATTGCATTCCTGAGTTTTGTTTTTTTCAAGAACTAAATCCAGAACTGAATTCCTGGTTCTATTTATGCCTGAAATTGGAACCCAAATTGGAATTTGAAATGCATGTCTTTGAAAAGAAAAAGTGACCAGAATAGGGGTTGACTGGCAGGTGGGTCAGTAAGAACTGGATTGGAACTAGGTCTGATTTTCAGATCCAAAACGAGACTTTTTAAAAAAAAACAGAAACGGACTGAGAACTGGATTCTTGGTTCCATTTATGTGTGGAACTGGAACCAAGGAAGGTCTGATTTTCAAACCAAAACCAGACTTTAAAAAAAAAAATAGAAACGGACTAAGAATTGGATTCCTGGTTCCATTTATGTGTGGAACTGGAACCAAGGAAGGTTCTAATCTTCTTTTTATAACTGCAACTGGAGGTTCTTCGTAAATGTAAATAACCAGTGTTGGGTGGTTATTGTTCCATATCAACTTTCTACCAAGTTACTTAAGTTACTTTTATCAAGTTATAATTATTTGAGATATTTGTGTTACATGCACATGCTTTTGGGATTATGAGATATGTTAAGCAAATTTATTTAAATATCTTAAGTTAAATTTAATGTGAAATATTTCAATGCATGAGATGATGGCCTTGTCCATGTGTTTTTTAGGGTAGGCAACATCTGCATGAGGTGTTCACCTCTTATTTAGATTAGGCAAGAGATTGGGAGAGGTGTTGTGATGTGTAATGTTGTGATGTTCGGTGTCGTAAAGGTGTAAATCCATAGTAAACTCTAATGAACAAAAAGACTAAAACCAGTCAAAGGTATAAATTAATTAACCAAAAAGATATGCACGCATATGTATATATACAATGCACAAGAGGAGGCTGAAATGAAATTCTCATGTATTCTCCTCCAGACGTGAGCCGGAAAAGCGTGGCATGGTCTCAGTAGAAATCAAGGTGTTGTAAGAGAACATGATGAATAATACCAAATGCTGGCGGGAACTTAAGTGAACTCCAGCTTAAAGTAAAATAGATGGTATCCACCATTACAATTATTGCAAAGCAGCATCTTATTAGCACTGTCTATCCTTTGACATACTTGACATGAACAGTCAAGTGGAGGAATCCAAGTCGACGTGATGATGGTAAGGTCCAAGTTCGGCAAGTGGCAGGGTGCACAATTTTTGGAATGATCCCAAATTGTGCGGTTGTTAGCTCTTTGTAATTCCAACACATTTGAAGGCTTGATCACCTTGATCCTCAAGATAGTGCGACCGTAAGAAATGTCTAAAGTATCATTAAGTTGCCATTGGAAATACACAAAGTCACCAACATCAAATTGTTTCACCTTAGGTTTATATCTACCACCTCGTGTGTGTGCATATCGTAAGGTGTCTTGATGTTGTGCAATGGACAAGTTCTCCATGGCCATGGGCATAACCCTCATGAATAGAGCAACCTTCTTTGCAATGACCCTAGCCCAAGTGGCTAGGGAATCCAAGTCCATAACCTAGTCCATTTGAACAGTGATGGAAGAGGGTGGAATGGGATGTCTCCCAAAAAGTAAAAAGTAAGGAGCAAAATGAGACAAAAAGGCGTGTTTAGACATCCTATAACCCATGGCGATGTAAGGTAGGGCGAGGTCCCAATCCTCTTTATTCCCAGTGAGGCAAATCTTTTGAAGTCCTTTCTTACATGTGTGAACCATCCTCTTTGCAAGGCCATCAGCTTGGGGATGATCCCTTGAAGTCCAACGATGGTCAATGAGAGCATGATCAAGTAGGTCTTGAAATTCTCCTCTAAATTTTGATCCTTGATCAGTAAGGCATTCATCACAAGCCCCAAACCTACTTATGACCTGTTATAAGAAAACTTAGTTGGTGCTCTGTGATGACTTGTCCAATAACGTAACAAGTTTGATTCACTTTGAAAAATGCTCAATCATAATCATGATGTAGACATTACCCCTGGAAGTCTATGGTAACTTTCTAGCTAAATCACATGACCAGTGATAGAACATGCCCTAAATAGGGAGTGGAGAAAGCGTGAACTATTGAAAGGAGAAGGAAGTTTTCACTCTATCACATTTTTCACACCTAGTAACGACGTTTCAAACTTGAGCATACATACCTCTCCAATGGTAATGAGGAGCGAAAAGGTTATAAATACGCTTAACTCCAAAGTGTCCAAGCTCCGAGTGTACCTTCTAAATAAAACTAGGTTGTTCATGTGGTGGAGGAACCACTTTGTCGCCTTGTGGTAAGCATTAGATGGGGTGATTGTCCCTCCATGAATAGCGTTTAAACAGTTGTTGTATGCAATCCCATTAACTTGATGTAATTTGGAGAGGGTATTCCCCATGCTGAAAAAACTTCAAAGTGTCCGAGTCCTCCCATATATCCACAATCGGATGTTCAACCAGGTTACATTGCAGTAGTGTAAGATAACTAGATGCATAAGATACATGTACTGCTAGAATCTGGTCGAAATCTTGCCTGGCTTCTGAGAAATCTTCAGAGGTAATGAGGGGTCTCCGCGACATGGTATTTGTGTTCTGATGTGTAATACCAGGTCAGTGAATAGCCTTGAATTCATAGTCCTAAAGTATAAGTGCCCAACGAGCTAACTTAACAGTAAGATTGTCGTTGGTCATCAACCACTTGATAGGCTAGTGGTTGGTATATAAAATCAACTTCGTGCCATAAAGATAAGTCTTGAAATGTATGACGACCCATACAACAACAAGACACTCCCCTTCGTATGAAGAATAGTTACTCTAAGCCTTGTTGCTTCGGGATGCATATGCGATAACATATTCCTTGCCTCCTCATCAAGTTGGCCAAGAATAGCACCAATACTAAGAGCACTCCAGTCAATGTGTAGAATAAAAACCTTGTTGAAATTAGGTCTCCTCAGAATGGGGAACTTTGAAAGCTTTTCCTTGAGTGTGTTGAAAGCTTCTTGCCTTTTCACTCCATGTCCAAGCAACATCCTTCTTTAACAATACATAAAGAGGATGAATAATAAGTTTTAAACATAATTCTGTAGTAATTACATAGTCCAATGAAGCTCCTCAAAGTGTGAACATCAGTAGGATTAGGCATCTCCAACCTGAGATGATGAGGTCCATGGGGCCAAGTAATTCCATATGCTTTTTCTGAATTGGTTGTATGTTAGAGGGCAAGAAAGTGAAATTGGCTTTCCATGCGGTGGTTACAAACTGTTATGGAAATCTGGTTATGAATTCCATCATTTTCGATGCTGCCACTTGCTTTGCAATATGATCAATGTCTACGTAGAAATACCTCTAAACCACCATCCTTGACTATAGTAAAGCTTCGAAACATGTACCAATACCACCAAAGAGCTCTAGTTATGTAATCCCTTCTTTAGGTGGTGTCTAGGTGATTAGCTAACAAGGTACTGGCTTAATCAGTCCACCATGGCTCTCCATGTTTTCAAGCCTAGACAGAGCTTTGACCAAGGGCTTGTGGGTTGTTTTGAACCTCTATAAAACCTTTGGTCCATGTTGAATGTCCGTAAGAACCACCCTCAAGCTTTCAGTAGCTTGGGCGTAAACTATTTCTTCTTCATTTCCTTTTATCCATTCGATCTAAGAAATATAATGGTGAGCCATATGATTGTGGTTCCAATGTAAATCAAGGGGTATGTATCCCAAGTGATGGCCATTAGTCTCCTAATCCACTAGGTAGTACGCATGCTCGAACTAATTGTCAATTATGAAACCTGGTGGAAACATGGCTTCTTGCCTAATGAACACATTGTAACTGGTGGCATTGATGACTAACATTTAACCTAAGGCAAAACTCCTAATCTGTACCTTCATTGAAATTAAGTGTAATAAAATCCGAGCTACCCCCAAATACCTCTTCTATGCTCCCACTAACGGTGTGAATTTGCCACATACATTTCCATAGTTTGGAGTCGAACATGCCCATCTTTTTGGCGAATTGAATTTCAAGAATCACTAGTTGGGCACCTGTATCAAGAAGTACCACTTTGGGTGTATGTCCTCCCACCTGGATTGCTGACTTAACAATGGCAACTCTGGTGGTGATGGAAGTTCTTTCATTAGGCACCACCTTTGGAAATGAGTGAGAGACTTTGTGGAGAGAATGGCTATCCACAACACCTTTGTTGAGTAACAAATTCACAAATGAAGTGTTCTTAGCTCCCTTTTGATATGTGAATGTAAAATCAGAGGTAGGAGAGCCCATTAATTTAACCATGTTAAAACTAATGACTAGATTGCGAACGCTATTTGCAACACGTGAGCTAATCGAGTGTCTCTCCAAGGTGGTGGATGGGACCCCTGTAGCATGTGGATCAGGGATTGGTATAGGACCTAATGTAGAGTTCATGGTATCCTTTAGTACCACAATTATGTCCCTGGTGCTTAGCTTCAAATCTTGAAAATTAAACAACAGTGTATTCACGAGCTTTTGCACAACTTCACGCATTTGAAGTTGGCATTCCATAAGCTAATCAATGGAAAATTATGTGTTTTCCTGATGTACATGTACTCCTAGGACACGAGAATTTGATGCCCTAGCAGTTTGTGGTGTAGTAGTTTCCTCCCCCCTTTCCAACAAAGTGCGTTCTTCTTTTGTGTTGAGAGGATGAAAATATTGTGGCATGATTGTTCGAACTCCTCTAGCCCTAGTAATAGGACTTGAACCAGATGCGAGTCCATCGGTTTGAATTACCTGTCTAGTGGTAGAAATTATGGGTGCCACACTAGCTTCTTGTGCCGCGAAGTAGGAAGGGCAAAAAGAAGTGGCAAATTTTAGTGTGAGATTAGAATTGTGCGCATTGGAAAAAACATACTCCCCAACCATGGCATCGTGTGAAAGGCCATAGAATGACCTAGGAGGTCCCTTGTGTGATCCTGAACCCTGTACAAATTAGGCATGACTAGCTAGTTGGGAATAATTGCCTTTCAAAATTAACAAGTTGGGCCCTCAATGATTTGAGTTCATTTTGTAGAATTTGAACTTGAGTGGCATGGGCTTGAAGCACCTCCTTGTTATCAACATTGTGTTCCTTTTTCTTAGCATTCTTACTAAAATTATCCTTGGTGGGGAAAACCTAAGTGGAAGGTTGAAGTGCCCTGGCTTTTGGTTGAGGGGCAGTAGAAGATGTTAGTAGATTTTGCCATGGTAATCGGAATTGCTTTCGTTTTAAGAACTTGGCAAAACAAACAACTTCATGATGTCTCTTTTTCCCATAATAATCACAAAAGATATCCTTGAAAGGAATGTTGCACTCATTAGCTTTGTGGGTAGGATTATTATAGTAGTTGTAAAAAGGTAGGATGGGTGTAGTCGAGTGCACTGCTTTAGCCCTTGAAGAAGAATGTGATGATTTGGTTAACGTAGCTGGTGGAGGTTAAGGCCTTAAATGTGATGGAAGCCTCATAGTACTAGCCTCATAGTGTGCATGAACCAACTCCAACTTTTCAGAAATGTTGTACACATCCAGCAAAGTGTACGAGTATCTAAATTCTGCAAAAACTCGTTGCAAAACCTACACATGGAATGTTGAAGTACCTTCCAATGAACGAAAATATCGATGGGTAACTTTCACGTTTGTGATGCTTTGAGTATTTTCTTTAAGCTTGAGAAGCCTCTTGTAGAGCATCTTGAGGGTTTCATCTTTCTGCCGAAAGAAGGTGGCGAACTGCATAATTTTTTTAGAACTTTTAACTGGAAATTCCAGCTCAAGAACTCGAAAGAATTCCCCCATTGGATCAATAAAAGCTGGTGCATTGATGGTGGGAGGAATGTTTGCGGTAGCAACAATGAGTTGTTGAAGGGAAATGTTTACTAAAGTAGGTACCAGATCTAGATTATTGGGCATAATCCCATGATGTGCAATGGCAGCTTACAGTGTAGCTTGAAAGGCAGTGGCAATGGTTGTGGCATAAGTTAGATTAGGGATCTGGGTGACGCCCAAAATCCTTAGAGAATGTTGCTCATAGACATCCAATGCTTCATAGTGCACATAATGGGCCAGTTGTTTGAATGCAAATGCATCGGTGTAATTAGCACCATACTTGAACCCCAATTCACAAACCACAGTTGAAAAAGTTGTCTTGAATTCCGTCAAAGAAATGGTACCTAACCTTCCACTGAACTTTTGAATTATCCCAGAGAAATTATTGACCTCCATGGTGTATATGGGTGTAGAAATCACGACTTGCAACGAAATATACGATGATGGTGTGAAAGCTGGTGCGATAGTAGGTGTACCCCACTTATTAACCCCTCCAAATGGACTCTGATGTATCATTGATGTAATGTAACCTGAACTTGAATTCCTGGTAGGAGTTGTACTAGATGACGATGGTGCTATAGATGCTTGATGATATTGTTGTGAAGATTGTGAACTCAAAGAAATCGGCTCAAAGGATTGTGTGTTACTTCGTAACTGATACCTTGGCTCTGGCTGAGCGGTAGTGTTTTCATCATCCGAAGACATGATGTTGTCCCATGCCCCAAAATTTTGTAGCAATACAAAGCACTAGCTACAAAATTCTAACACAATGTACGATTTGAAGAATATGGTGCTTCGACAGGGATGAACGACAACAAGTGGATGGACGTTTGTGGACGGAAGGGGCCGGACGAACAAATGGCAATGGACGTCAGACAAAACGGGGATGGATGTTGGACGAAACGACAATGGATGTCGAACGGAACAACAACGAACATTGAACGAAACATCAATAGACGTCGAACGGAACAACAACGAACATCGAACAAAATAGCAACGGACGTCAGACGAAATGATAACGGACATCGGACAAAACAACAACATACATTAGACAGAATGGCAACGGACGTTGGACAAAACGACAACACATGTCGAACGAAACAACGACAAACGTCAGATGGAACGACAACGGAGTGAAAGAACAAAACAACAAAATAGACTACGTTAGCGATTACACTGGCAGAGGCGCTACAGAACAATTTGCATTTGCGAGCTCTGCAACGATGGCATGCAGAAAAGAAAAAAGAATTTTTTTTCTTCTACTTCGTGTTTTTGTTTTTTTATTTTATTTTCTTCTTCTTCATCTTTTTCCAAAATTGCTACAAGGGTTATTCACTACATGACTGCAAGCTCAAAAACACATAGGAGTGCACAACCCAAATGCTAACCTCAAAACCCATGTACAAGGAAAGCAAGTGTATGTGGGGTTGCATCACCTGGTGTAGATCTTGTACTGCAATCAAACCTTGTGTGTGTGCGCGTGCTCCCAAGACCTAAAGCTAGTAGTAAAACAAGCTCTGGAACTACTCGTTCCTTCCTCCCTCTGAAGCTCTAAAACTCAAAACTTCATAGCTTGTAGCTTGTTTCCAATGTCCCTTTTCCCTTGCTTATGTTGTTGCTAGTTATGGTTGTTGTTGTTCCTCTTGTAGCTGCAATATAGGAATATAAAAAGAAAAAAAAATAGCAGCAAGCAAAAGAAACCCAAGAAACTCAAAGCTAGGAAAAATTTGCCGCTTTTAACATTAAGTGATAGAGAACAATTTTTCTAAAATTAAATTATAAAAAAGGAAAGAAAATGTAGTGTATGTAAACAGTGGCCGTGCAATAATTGCTGTGAGCATCTAGAAATCCAATTTGACTATGGAGGAAACTTTCCCTAACAAAGGAATTCTATAAAAACTAACAAGAAAAGGGAAGAGCTTAGCCTTTTATACACTGTCAACAAGCTGAAACCCTACACAAGCCATAACCCTAAAACACCTACTAATGTACAATAACTTAAGAACGTACATTAACCCTAAAGGCATGATTAAAACATGATTGACATGCCCATAACCGGCCATCATGTATGAGGCCATGCATACGGGCATGACAGAGGATCACACGTTTGTAACAATATCTGTGTGATCCTAAGGTTGAATGAAAAGCTCATGATAAATTCAGTGTTTTCATCATCTCTATTCTTTCATTGATCCATTGTCAATTTCCAACAATTATCAAGACATTCATAATAAGTAATAACCCCCCTTTCCAGTTTTTGAAGTTTTGAATATCCAAGAACCTCTGCTCCAACTTTTCTTGAATTTTTTTGGAAATTAAAGAGGTTTTGGATTCTTCTTAAAAAATTCAAAATAAAAAAACCTCTGGTTTTGACCTTTTTTGAAAATCTTCAAAATCAAAGAACATCCACTTCAATTTTCTCAACATTTAAAAAAAAAAACCTGGCAATTTTCCCAAAAAACCAAAGACTGGCAAAGATTTGGCAGTTCTATAGAAGGTTATGTGACCAGTTCTTAGATTTTTTGAGGATTGCAGGTATATATCAGAACTGGTTCATAGATTTGTGAGAATCATGGTCATATATTGGAATGGTTTTCAGAACTATGGTTATATGTACCTTTGAGAACCACAGGATATCAGCTTCCATTTCCCATAGCCACCCAACACTGTTAAAAACTGGCGGATCTTTGACATTATTGTTTTTAGCTCTAATCAGTTTGAAAGTTGTGCTCTACAACAATTTAGACCACAATTTCCATGTTGATTTTTCTACTGAACAATAAGTCTTTTTCAAAAGTAAAAGTTTTACTTGGAGAGTATGAGCATGCATACAACTATTGGAAAATAAATAGGTTCATAATTTAAGCACCATCTTGACCAGTTTCTTGTATGCAGTTTGTTGCAGAGAGAACAACCATAGTTGCAGAGAGAACTACTTTATCTTCTCCAGCTTCTGATTACGGAGTGTTAGTCAGTACCTAGTTCAGGAACAGAGACTTTGTAGAAAGAAAATGACAATTTCTCACTCATTGAATTGAAGTCATCAAATGAGCAGCTTTGAACACCCACCACCCCAGCAAAGGAATTGTGAGTGGGTTCCAAGAATTTGAATGGACAACAAAGTCTGCAGGTCTGGAGTCCTTGAGCTGGACAGGTGTGAAGTACAACTAAAGCTATTGAGAGAGAGTGCTGTTCCCTTAAAGGTGTTTTGGTATTGCCGAAGAAGTGCAAAGATGTTTTGTGTCCACTCGGACTTCCTTTATAATCATCTCCTTTGAACTAAAAGGCATAGTACCACCAATCAGACCCCTGCATGACTTGCACCCACAACTCAAGGCTCAATCTACATATGTACTGAATGCCAGAACCAGTTTTTCCAGTTTTCTATTCAGAAATGGCCCAAACTTTATTCTTGTAATTTAGTTCACATGTACAGCAGCTCTCCAACAACCTGGAGAGCCTCAGAAGCTTTTGCACCCATCTACAGAAATTAAATATCTATGAAATTGCAGAGAGACCTCCACAACAACCATTCAAAGGTAACATGACAATGAGTGTCAGGCATATCCTGAGAGTTTCTGACAAAGTGTCAGATAATATACGAAAAATACACTCTATCATCTGTTGCCAATGCATTTTGCCAGTAAAACTACTACTGGTGATATGTGCCACGGGAGTTACTCAGTGGTCCACCAGGCCCTTGGTTGAGGCCAACAGGATTCCACACTTTTGGGTTTGCAGGGTCAGGAACCCATTGAATCTTGCTCATGTTGATGTTCTCTGAGAAAACCATATTAAACTCACCAATCTTTTCCAGTGTTCCTTTCTTACCAGCACGCAATACAAGGTTCAATTTGTGAAATGAGAAGAGCCCACCTGAGAGGCGGACTATATCACCAGGCTGGAAGGCTTCACACTCATTCCCAAGCAGTTGCAAGTGTACAGATGCACTTGCATCTGCAACCAGTGCAACACACATCAAACCCTCCCCAACTCGAGTTGGTGCCCCTTTTTCCAGAACTATGAATGTGACACTGAAATTGGTTGACAGAGAAGGTCGCAGATCCTGATTAACCAACTAGATATTGATTAGAACAAGATCAAATTTTGACAAGCTCACAATTGAAACAAAAGAACATGCTAACCCCAAATCTCCAAACATATCACAAACATCAAAAATTTGAGTTCAATGCAATTTCAGCATGAAACACATGCATTTGAAGCCACAATGTCATAATCAAGAGCTTCTCAGATTTTCTTAATAGAAATTGGACAGTGTTTAGAAACCAGGAGCATCATATGGTGGTACTAGGGTTAAGTGTTTCCTCAAGTGTTCCTCAAAGCAAGATTTTGGAGGAATACAAGTCTGTTTGATGCTGCAGAACCTTTGGGCTTCTTTCTATGAGCAATTTTCTTCTTCACTATGGGTGCATTTCTAGAGCAATCACCTACCTACCCATCAATCAAAATTGATTGCCGAAAGCGGGGGTTGCTAAATGCACTCCAATGCTAATCCTGATTTGCAAGCAATTCATATGACAATCACCCATGTTCCTGAAAACCTAAAACCTTGTGAAAAAAAGAAAAAGTTTAGAGGATTTCGTTGCAATGATCACCCATGATCCTGAAAACCTAAATCCTTGTGAAAAGAAAAAAAAGTATAGAGGATTTAGTTGCAATGAGCACCCATGATCCTGAAAACCTAAATCCTTGTGAGGAAAAAAAAGTTTAGAGAATTTAGTTGCAATGAGAACCCATGATCCTGAAAACATCAATCCTTGTGGAAAAAAAAAGTATAGAGAATTTAGTTGCAATGAGAACCCATGATCCTGAAAACATCAATCCTTGTGGAAAAAAAAAGTATAGAGGATTTAGTTGCAATGAGCACCCATGATCCTGAAAACCTAAATCCTTGTGAAAAAAAAGAAAAAGTTTAGAGGATTTAGTTTCAATAAGCACCCCATGATCCCCAAAATCCTCGTGAAAAAAAAAAAAAAAAAGTTTAGAGAATTCAGTTGCAGAGCGTCTGTACCTTGATGAGCAAAAGAGGCAGTGCAGGGGATGATGCTGTTTGTTGTTGCTGCTGGGGCGACGCAGGTGATGATGACATTGCTGCTGCTGCTTGTGAGCCATTTGGTTGCTGCATTCCGCTACTCGAGTACGTTTGTTCACCTACGACTCTGCACCCGAACCCCAATGAAAGATCACAGAATCGAGAACATGACACTCTCTGAACGTGTCCTTGTGAAGAAGATGACAGATCCCGGAACCCTAAACCCTAACCCTAAAATCCTAACCCTGTTGGCTTGTCTTGCAGACGCAATTTTATTTATTTTTTGGTACTGGCGATGGCGAAATTGAAAATTTGAAAATTTTGAAAATGGAATGATTGTGGAGGTTTTCAATCGCCAGAAGTGAATATTTTAAAATAAAAAATTGACAGTTTTTAATATTTGGTTTTCAGTTGTAGGGAAAAAATATAAAAGGATAATTAAAAGATTTTTACTTCGTAATCTAGTTTATTGTAGCCAGATGTGGCTAAATCTTCCTAGGGACAATCACCAACAATCACCACTTTGGCTACAAACAAAAAATCCTCAAAAAAAAAGAAAAAAAGCCTTTGTCCAAAACTCAATATCATTCCTTCACAAAATATACTGAGAAAATAGTACTTGAAAGGGCAAGTCAAAAAGAAAATAAAAATAATTTTGAACTCTCCTTACCAGATTTTTAAACATTTGAACTTTGCATTTAGCACATTCAAGGAGCAATACACTTGATAATATTAGTACGTACTATGTACACGCCATTGGGTTACCACAATAAACTTTAAAATATAATGGAGACCTTGCCTACTTAATACTTGATTGTTGAAATTGCAAAAATATTCAAATTGGAGTTGTCGAACTTTATATATATATATATATACTTTAGCAAAATATGTTGATTATTAGTTGTCATGGGTAAGAGTATGAGGTATTTGATATGGTTAATATTTTTAATTTTTAAAACAATATTTAGGTTTGGGATGGCAAATTATGTATTAAAGAATTGGCATGCTCTCGACCATTGTGGTGGCACACATGCTTCGCCCTATTTGGCTCACTTGTAAGTGCCTAATACAATGGTGAAGTGCATGCCCATTTTCTTATGTAAATGATTTCGATTCCTTTGGATCATTATATTTTTGAAAAAAAAGAGAAGGAAAATTGTGATTTTCTTTTTGAAAATAAACAATTATCTTATGAAAATAGTGGATTATGATCCCTAACAATAATTGTTGACTATTATGTCAAATTATAGACAAGAAATATTTAATGATGACCTTGGGTGAGGGATTTGCCATTTAAGAGACCTTCAAAAGTGATCAAATCTTCCCACAAAATTGTTTATGTGATAAGAAAATCACACTGTATGACATAACAAAAGGCATGTTGATCTTCTCATTAGGGTCATATACTTGTAATAGTGACCAAAATTTGTTTGTTGAGCATTTTTTTTCCCCTTACATCATTGAATACACCATGCCAAACTTTAATGTCATGGAATGTCCTTGCCCATTATGTTGGGTTTGTCACCTAGCTCACCCTAATGGGTTGAATACATGACATCTTACCCAACATAACAAGCCGGGGCTCGATCATTCCATACTACGATAACATTCATGGGCACGTTTTTAAAAAAAAACTAGGTTGGGTAACTAATTTCGTCCTTTTTAGCCTACCATATGTCATTTAGATCATAATTCATAATCTATTTGTCAATAAGATTCATAATCTTTTAGGATAGAAAATTATGCTATGTAATTTTCCAAATTAAGAAGATTACGTGTATTAAACAAAAAGGTCCTCATGTTTTGTTTTCACAATCCCATGTGGCATTGCAATGATGGTCCCTTGTTGTTCCCATAGTCATTTTATGGTACATCATAATCATTCATGAATGATCCTATATAGTAAAGGACGTCGGGGTGAGAAATGAATCCTCCCCTGAATCCGTGCGTCCCGTCATCCGTCCTGTCATCCATCCTCTGTCCATCCGTCCGGTCGTCCATGCGGATCGACACCCTGGAAGCTCCGAGGTTGCCGGCTGCACACCATCCCTCTGCTGAGTCTGACACTGCAGCTTTCTGCCCACCAAGAATGGGAAGGAAATAAACCAAGAATGAAATAATAATAATTTAAGATGATGATGTTGTTGTTGCAGCAGAAATGTTGCAAGTTAGCCAATAGCACCTGTGTGTTTAACCCATATGCTTTGCCCAAAGTTCAAACTCCCCTATAAATAAACTATAATCCAAGGGTGCACATTTGTTTCTATTTTGCAACTGGGGGTCCAAAAAGGTACTTCTATTGGGGGCATGCCCCAAAGCTCCAAAACAATTGCAGGTGGGCCAATCAATATGGCTCCATTAAAATAAATAAAAAAGTCGTGAGGGCACCCATGATGTAATTAATATGAATCACACTATGACATTCCTAAGAACACCCTAGCTATTCACCTCTTTTATTAATTAGATGAGGTGCCTCCCAATTTTGTCGTTTTTTTTTTTCACAATGAACCAATTTGATTGGCCCATCACACAAAAAAATGAAACTTCGGAG
>Ga0209611_10010294_pt1 | contig 13814 bp, 5 predicted proteins | sample S1TSphgellanicum_3_FD_187693 | JGI IMG/M metagenome (GOLD analysis project Ga0209611, IMG submission 187693) | Host-associated microbial communities from peat moss isolated from Minnesota, USA - S1T2_Fc - Sphagnum magellanicum MG (SPAdes) (version 2) | ecosystem: Host-associated > Plants > Peat... | reverse complement strand
CTTCCAATAATGTTATCACCATTAGATTATGTAGGTAATTCAATTAGTCCATTTCGATCCATCAGCTCATGTGAACACCCCCCCATGTGAGACTAAAATGAACTCCATGTATTTCAAATAGTCAAAAATCATACAATATCCAAAACTTACCATTAAATCAAATGTTTCCAAATGGCCTCAAAGACAATTGTTTCTATATTTCTTTAATTGTTTCGTTCATTAAAGTTAAAGACAAAAAAACTCACTAATGGTTCATTGAAATTGAGGATGACAATCAAAACCTAAGATGGAGGAAACTCAATTTGCTTCCTCAACCCAACATGATTAGAGTTTTCTCTTGTTTCATGTGTTTTGCTTATCTCTACTAAGGGCTTATTGAGGTTATGGCGTACTTAAAGAGGATTTAGGAGATCACACAAAGTTTACTTAAGGAATTACTTAAGGAATTAAATGTTTTAAATTTTAGTAGCCCCTTAAAAAGACATTATGTAACTTGTTACGTAAACTTTTTAACCCATAATTTGTTAAAGAAAACATTTAAAAGCCTACCTAAGTTACGAGATACTTAAAGGTTATTTTGGTGGTTACATAGAACCTACCTATGGGAGTAGCTAACATTTTCTTAGGTTAAGGGATACCTAAAGATTATTTAGAAAGTTATTTAAGGCTATTTCATAACTAAAAATGAGATTACATCAAACCTACATAGGGGACTACTTAGGGACTAATGGTTACCTAGGAACTACCTATGGATCTACTTAAGCAACTACTTAGGGTTCATTCATAATCCCTATGTAAACTCTATGTAACTCTTTAAATAGTCCTTAGATATCATGTAGCCCAGGTTGGTCCCTAGGTAGCCTTTATGTATCCTTTATAAAAAATGCCTATGTAACCCCCAATGTAGCATCTGATAGTTCTTATCTTAAATAGGCCCTAAGTAGGGCTTAAATGTGTTTTAATGCTTTTAAAATACTCTCTTAAGTAACCTTTAACATAGGTAGACCATAGGTAACCCCTAAGTAGGTCCTAACCCAATTAATTCCATAATCTAAATGACCATAACCTAAGTAGATTGTATCGTGATTAAAATACAAACTATGGTGATCACTTGGGATGTTCATTTTTGGTTTTGAGGAGTGAACTTCACTTAAATGAATACCTTGAAAGAGAGGGTGGGTTGGTAGTATGAAGCCCATGTGAGGAGTGCTTATGAATAAATTTATTGTCTATTGTCACTTGCACAAAATCTAGCTTTACTAATCAATGATAGGTTGCAATGTTCAGTACATCATCTTCATTAAAGAGAAACAACACTTGGTTAAATGAAATGTTTTTGTTACAATCATTGTTCCAAGTATTTGCTCTTGGGTGCAATCACACTAATAAAAGGTGCAACAACAATTGTACTAAATACATGATTTTTAAAAATTTTAATGTTAAAAATGATATTAATATCTTAAGCTTTTAATATTTTCATATAATAATATTCTTAATATAATATGATATTTTTTGAATTAATTTGTACTAAATCTAATAAGTATAAAATACTCAAATTAAAACATTGTGACTGATGCTTTTGCTAGGTTTTTTTAAAAAAAAGAATGATTTTAAATGCATAAAAATAACATAATCATGAACAATGATTATTCACACCTTTGCAATGTGCATAGTAAAATAATGTGAGTTTTTTATTATGAGTATTTTAAAAATTTTAATCCATCCCTTTTTATTACCAATTCTAATCTAGTTTGTCATCGTGACAAGTAAACTCATTATTTTCTAAACAATCACCCTAAGTGCTAGTGTGACTCCATTTATCATGTTTACACCATCTAACAAAACAAAATAAATGTATTCATGAAAATAAAATTTCAAGAAAATTAGGCACAATATAACCACAACTCAAAGGAGTATATGCAATTAACTTTAGTGGCCTAAATCATAGACTTTTTTTTATCAAGAGCATGAAAACCATTGTGACTAAAAACTTAACACTCGGCATGAAGGATATGACAAACATAACCCCACAATAAAATGTTCACAACCAAGGATACAACATGAAATAAATCATTATATAAAAAGTCTTCTTTGTTTTATACATTTATTTGAGCAAGGTTTTCTTTTTCAAATTCCTCAAGTAGGTCTATTGGCAAGGATCCTCGGCATTAATTAACATTAAATGACAAATTGTCCTATTTTTACAAAATTGCCTAGGTCTAGATGCGACTAATTTAATTATTTATGTTTCAAAAAATGGCAATAAAAAATCCCTAAAAGTCACAATTTTTCATTTTTTTCAAAAAAAATTCCACACAATAAATAAATAAATAAATAACACTGATCTGCCATTTACATTTTAAAAAGTATCTAAAGGCAAAAGAAGAATTATGGAAATTCAAATATTTCACCATGCAAAAATATAACCTTCAAAAGAAATCCTCTAAAAGGAACCAAGATCCTTCAAGATATCATAACTCTATAACTAATCTCAAGTTTCAACACAAGCCAAAATCTCATCTTTCAAAAATCCTCCTATAAAAAGGCAAGGCCCAAAAACTCTCAATTGAATTTTGGGCTCCGCACATCAGCAATCAACTTCTTTTTTTTGCCTTATGTTTTCATATGGTTTTCAATAATTCATCATTCCACAGTACTCTTACGTGTTCTTACTTGGCGTGTTGGATTGGAACATTGTAAGTGTTATGGTTGGAGATTCTGATCGGTGGGGTTCTTCTTTCACCACATTTGATGCAGTTGTGAAATTCATGTCAATTCTTATCTACCTTGAGTTCAATTGCTTGAAGGTGACCATGTTCAATTCAGTCTTTTGGCCTCCTCAGCATCCTTAGTATCAAATCACCTTCGAATCTACAAATTTGTTAGTCACTAGCAACGTGCTCTACTGCATATGAACTTTAAGGATGGGGTTGTAGATCCATGTCATGCTTGCATTTGGAGGTGCATATGTGATCAATTCCATGGTATTAAAAACTTGTTCTGTTTTTAACCAGGTTAGTGAAAGTAGGAAGATGAGCTGAACTGATGTGTATATCATGCTCTGTAACTCATCATTCCTTCTTTTGCGCTCATGCTTCTAACAATTATCTTGCAGCACTAGTGTAGGTGTGTAAAAGTTTAGCCCTTATGTCTTCATCTTTGTGTTGCGCTGTGTCATAGCCCTCAGGGCATCCATCTTCAACTAGCATGTTGTGGCACATCTATCTCCTTGAATCCTTTTGGGACGAACATGAATCCAGTGGGGATCCCAGCAAACAACCCATTTGGTCCACAGCCATTTGGAAGTATTGCAACACCATTTGGTGGGCAGACAGGGAGCTCTGTATTTGGAAGTCAAATAGCAACTGGTTTCTTTGGTGGCACCAAACCCTTAACATTTGGGACCTTCACCAGTGCCTTTGGCACCTTCTCCTCAACCCACTGCATTCAGAAATGGTAATGTTTTCATGTGAGATGCAAGTTTTTGTGATATATGTGATCGGGTTTTTGTGATTGTTATGAGCTGAGAATTCTGTGTATCCATTAGCTTTCAGTTCTTTTAGCCCTGGATATGTTGAGAGGTGCAACTTTAATTTGGAGGATGACGGCTCTCAAGAGATCTAATTATCCTATTTGAAAGAATAAGCACTCTGTTCTTGCTTGGCAGTTTCATCCCAAACATAGAACATGAAAATCTGTTCTTCGGACCTTTTTTTCTCCCATAGAGATAGTCTGTAGGTTGAGAATATACTTGCATTGTAGTTGGTCACCCATGCGTGATGGGGTTGCAACTTGAAACCTGTGTTGGCAGGTTCTTGGTCTGATTTTTGGTTTGCTTCAAGGTACCCCAAGAACCATCTCCTTCCAAACCTAAACCCAATTGTGAAACCAGGCTCCTACTGGAACCTGGACCAGACTATGTGACCATCCCTGTGATGTGCTTAACTATGTGCTCAGCTAGTCATCCTGCAGATCCTCTCCTCTGACGACCTTGCATCTTGCACCTTTCTTCCTCCATTGCCTCAAAAGCTTCAAAACAATATTCTAACACTCTGAAGTTACTAGCATGCTTCCTCAATTAGACAAGAAAACTGCCAAATGTGATTCTGAGTGAATGATACCATTCATGTTGTGTAGCTCAAGTTGTGTGGCAGGTATGATTCTTTGCTGAATATGATTCTGAGTGAATAACCATTCATATTGCATAGCTCAAATTGTGTGGCAGGTATGATTCTTTGCTGAATATGATTCTGAGTGAATAACCATTCATATTGCATAGCTCAAATTGTGTGGCAGGTATGATTCTTTGCCGAAGATGATTCTGAGTGAATGATACCATTCATGTTGTGTAGCTCAAGTTGTGCAGCAGGTATGATGTCTTTGCCAGATATGATTCTGATTGAATGATACCATTCATGTTGTGAAGCTCAAATGGTGTGGCAGCTATGATGTCTTTGCCAAAGATGTAATCTTTGTTGAGAACTGTGAATCTGCTTTGAAGTGCATCTCAAAGTTCTAACCTTCTCTCTCACTGTTGGTGGTGGTTGAAGCAAATCACTCAAAATGAGCTCTATTTGTCAAGTATCAAAGTAGAGACTCTGATATGTTCTGTTGGCCCTTCGGTGCTTTCTGGTTTCTACTTTCCTGAGACAGTGTCAAAACTTGAATCTCCTGCCTTGTGTCATTCAGATCCTTTGTTATTTTGCTGTCTTTCTCCCTCTTACATTGAACATCATGTGAGGGATGTTAGCAACTACTGTGGAAGCTTGGAAGCTTCATTCTAGCCAGCAATTCACATCAATTGCCTGCTTGTCGTTTCCATAGTCTTTTGACAAGCATTGTTGCACGTTGTTGCAGTTGCTGGAAACTCTTGAAGAATGAACTAAATTCCAAAGAAGATCTGGCTTAGCAAAGTGCCTTTTGTCTAGTGTATAAGATGGAGTAGCAAAGCTTACCTTATTCAGGGTGGTCAAAGGTGTTGTAACTGTTGTCATAGGTTTCCTTCTCGGGCCACAACAAAGTCTCTGTTTCTGGCACATCTATTGAATGCAGCTTGTGAAGAAACATACATACGAAGCTTTCAGAAGCACACCTTCATCATAATCACGCACCAGTGTTCACAACACAAGATGCAATGCAATGAGAGGGATTCTATTTGTATTGATCATGCATAGAGTAAAGGATTTTACAGCAATTGGTCTCAAGAAAGCTCAGGCATGGACAGCAGCAATGGCTTTCTCCCACTCACATAACAAAGCCAAATCCTGTGCTCAAATCGGAGAAATCAGCAGGACACAAATTTCACTGTCTGTTCTGTCTGTCTGTCTGTCTACTCCATGGTTCAATTGCAGTGCTGTTGTTTTCTTCTTCCTTTTCGAGCTGGTTTCTTCTATGCATCTTTCGTATCCTGAAAAAGCTCACCCGTTCCTGATGCCTATTCTCAAGATTAGATGCTTAAGCAACTTCGCAGTTCATCTTGGCTACAATTGTTTCCACCACAGATACGTTGCACCTTGAAAGCAAGAAAGGCAATATCTACGGGATAGGAAAGAGCTGGAGACAAGGAGATGTATGGAGATGAAGAGTTGTTGTGTGGAAGGGCGTGTACGCTTGTGTGCTCATCATGCTGAGTTTTTGTGTCTCTTCTTTTGATGTACCTATCTGTTCCTAGACTACTACTGTCTGTGGTTTCTTTTCTCTCTTGTGCAAGTAGTATTGATGTATCTGTTGCTCGCTGGTGCTGCTCCGATAGTGCCCGCAGTTTCTTTTCGCTCTTGTGCCAGTATTGATGTGTCTGTTGCTCGTCGGTGCTCCTCCTAGTGCCTACAGTTTGTTTTCGTTCTTCTCTCTCTCTCTCTCTCTCGTGATTTGTTTTCTTTGTGGCTTCTAGGGGTTATACCAGCCAGCGATTGCTTCGTTCCTGTAGCTTAGAAGAGATGGCAAACGTCGCCTTGTACCGCCAGTGCGCCAGCACATGTTTGTGCCTGAATTCTGCAATTCCGAAGAAGAGACATGTTCGGCCCCAGCGCTCATCTTGTCTATCGTTTTCTCTCCAGCTGGAGACGCGCTTGAAAGAGAGACGACTCTCGCATTCGGACGGGCTAATGACGCTTACCGCGAGTAGGATAATCCAGGTGACACAAGTGATGCATCCAAAGGTTACGTCCCAGTGACAATTTTGTTTTCGATTTCGTCCCGTTTATTACTTCTTTAGATCGGATTGGATTGCAAGCACAGAGTGCGCTGAAGACCTTAACCCAGAGAAACTAGGGATAAGCTTGCGAGCTCAGAAAATGCAGGGTTTTCAGTTCCATGAACATCTTGCATCATTATAGGAGCAGCTTGAATATCTTTGCTTGATTCAGTCCCCTGTCAGGTTTATGATCTCTCGATTTGTTCAACAGTCACGAGATGATCATCATGTGGTATTTGCAGATCGCATGTGATCCTTTTCATTGCAAGAACTTGCAGAGCTTGGAAGAGATGCACTTACATCAGGGTCAAAATTGTTCATGCCAAAGTCTTTAAATCAAGTCTTTCATAGCCAATGGTGGTTGCAATTTTTGCAATTCTTGGAGCAAGTTTCATTTGCAAGAAAATAAGTTTGTGTTGAAAGGGGAATGGTGTTGACTTCATACCTAACAAGCAGAATTATGCAAGAATTCTGTAGAATCCAAGTTGTTGAACTGGATGCAACAGTTGAGTTTTACATTTTTCTTACAGCTTGCTACTAAAAGATTAGGCATATTGATGCAGGTTAGGGCATTGGCTCCTGATGATATGGTAGGAGACGTGAAGACATCTCAACAGGGACAAGAGCTGAATGCATCAGACAATTCTTCTGGGATAGAATCCCTTGAAGGAGCTGATGCAAGAGATGGGCAGACAGTTCAGACAGTGTCCAATTCTGTCCACTGGTCAAAGAGATTGGAGGCACAGAGAGATGCAGTGGAGACAAAGCTAGGTGGGATGAAAATCAAGGAGACTTTGGAAGTAGGGAGCCCTGTTGTAATCATAGAAGCACCACCAATGCTCAAAACAGCAGAGCCAATGCCTATGATGCGACCCAATACTGGCACAATAAAGCATGGAGATGCTGGCCGGTACTTTTTTCCCAATATCTATGAGTGTGGTTTCTGTTTCCCTGCAGAGAGAAAACTGCTGAGTTTCTAGGGTGCAAATTGATTTGCCAAGGCACAGTGTGTTCTCTTGCACAAAGAAAATTCGTAAGGGGCAGTTCTGTTCTGATCAGGATTTGTTGTCTCTGCAGGATTATTGATAGGAGGCCCAAGGATGTATGGGCAGTGCGCTTTGTAATTGGGGCCTACCTTATTGACCGAAGATATTTTGAACCTTTGGAACTGTAGTGACTTTGAGTCCATCCTTTGCCAATGAGCTTGTCAAATATGTTTTGTTCTCAAAAGAGCATCATGATGGCAGCAAATTTCCCTCACAAATTGAAGGACACTGCTGGTGCCAGGTGTTGCAACATTGAGCAAAAATAAAGCAATTGACTTCTTTTTCCTGCAAGGTTTGGTATGCAACCCCATCTTGTTTGAGTGGGATGACTGATATGATGGTGTGTATTAGTCTCCTAGGTGACAAGATGACTTGCACATGACAAGCATGAGATACTTCCAAGGTATGCCTCCAGGAGCCCTCTAGAATGTTATGAACATCAGAAGGGACACTTACCTTTGTTTATCAATACAAGTTGTAAAATACACACATGATAGTTGAGAACTTAAAGATGTTGTGACCATTTGCTAATACCTTTTTCATAGGTGATGTTACAGAATTATGCACTTGGGACTTGAAGTTCTTCTGACTCAGATAAACCACAGGACTTCTCCAAATGCACAACTGTTTCTTGCAACAAAACAGGTGACCTTCAACCTTTGAAACTTTGGGTTGAAAGTTCAGACCACCTTTCTTCAGTGATGTCATCTTACTGCCCCAGTATTCATTATGATGACAAAAGGGGTTACGAAAGGCTTTGTTGTCACGATGCAGGATTGTGGTCAAAACAGCACCCTTAAGTGTGCTTCATTTCCTAATACCACAGATCAGTGCACATTGCTACATTTTAGTATTGGTAAATAAGAAAAAAAGAGCCAACCCAATAGCAGAGCTTGCAAGTTCAACAACTCCAACTTGATTGTTTGCTTGTCAGGAACCTAGATGGTCAAACCCCAAATAGTTGTAGGCATATAAGAGGTTTCCTAAATTGATGTAAACCTGTGAGTGCAACAATCTCACAAAGGAAATGGCAACAATGGAAGTATAATCTGTTCAGATCACAGTGCATTTGAGAGCCCACAAATAGCTTCCTTTACATGAATATTGGTATCAAAGCTGTCTGATGAGGAGGATGTAGTCATAGATTTTGTCACTAACTGAGATCTGGTGCCCATTTTCCTTGCAGAGCCTTAAGTCTGAAACAACTACACCACAAGCAAAATATCTACCCAAGGTAAACGGAATTCAATATGCACTAGAACTACTAGCCTGTGAGCAAATCTTATATGGTTCAGAGATCTTGTATGGTAGGGTTCCAATGATGATCTAATGACCTCAACAGAACATCTGGGCATGAATGGCCTAAGTGTGCATGAACAACCAAGAAGTAAATGGGAGGGAAGGAGGGAGGGAGTGCACCCTTACACAATGTGAATGCCTCTAACATGCTGTAGAAAACGTTATATTATGTAAAGATGCATAGCTTAAGATGCATTTGGATTGCAACAAGGCTTGCAAGTACTACAGGAAATAAGATAATTCAAAACCAGACACTAGATATGAGAGTGATCTCTATTGTATATAATCACATTGACAATGTTGTTAGGAAAAATGTCTTTCATAATGTCTAATGTATTTTCAAGATGGATGGTGAGCATTGTAGGGTTTTCAGATGGGTGTTTGCTAGTGTTAGTTATAAATATAGTTATTTAATGTACCTTGTGTTAGTTGCAACATGGGATCATTTGCTTCACCACCATGTTTGTTATTTGCAAGTTAACATTACATCCATTGCTTTAGTTGGAAAGTACTACCATGTAATCACTACTACAAAATATGGGTGCAGTTCACGAGTCCTTGTTCACTAAACTAATTATTTCATTACATCCTCACTAGGTCCTTTTCATTATAACCATTGAATTCACTCAAAATCCAATGAAATCATTTGGAAAACAAGGACACTTTTTGTCACATTTACAAATGAAAATATGTTAAATGCAATTGATTATGTCACATGATTATGCATATTATTAGTGATTACAATATGATATCATTGGTACATTTTATAGTCACAAGATAATAATCATATATTCATTTAGTTGAATAACATCACTAAAAAAGAACTCAGCACATAGTTGCAAACTAAGGACACTACTAACAACAAGACTACCACCATTCCAACACACTGGCAAAAATATCGCAAAAAAGTATTTACACTAATTTCGACAATCACACTATAATATTAATATTGACTATCATATGATTGTTTTGGACCCAAACTTTCAATTGCAAAATGATATATGCACTACAATTGCATTAGTTGCAAGGTAGGTCCATGTTAGTTGAACTATTTCATCCATGTTGAATGAATGAAGATCAATGGATTTGCCATGTGACACAATTTTCATTGTCTTGTAAAAAACAGTTGGCAAAGAGTTATACATTTTGACACTCTAGTTGTAAAATAGTTGCACTCAATTGTATGTGTTTCATTCATCATATATGATGATGCGAAGCATCATATATGCCACATCATGTCCATTGCAACTAGTGCAACTTGTTTGATGCAATTAATAATGTGTTTTTACATTAAGTTTTAAATGGTTATTACAATTTTATAAATGCATTTGCAAGCCCAATTGCAAAACCCTTTTTTTCATAATGTTTCAAGATACACAATGTTTGATCATTATTCTAAAAATGAATACAAAATGTCATTATCAAAACATGTGCATTTGAATTGATTTTGTACATATTTATAATATCATTTTCATTTCATATTCATCAAACAATGTAATTTGAAAAAATAATTGTGATACCAAATTGATCCCCACTTTGGATTTTTCTTATGCATTGTAAATTTTGTTACCTTAAAACATAAAAATTACAAAGTTTCACATTTTGAAGTACCTCATATTTTAATAAATTAAATGTTTCATCGTCACTTTACATTTTCTTCATAATATTTTATAATTGTTAAACATCTATTTCTACAATCACATTATGAAACAAATGCCATCATCATTTTTTTATTGATATACTTTCATTTTATAGTTATTTGTTAATGCAAAGTTGTGAATGTGATTATTCTACAACATATTCATTTTTTAAAGATTGTTTAATTTTTATATTTTTTTGTATAAACCTTTCATTACTTTTGAAACATTTTGAACTAAAAAAATGTTGATTTTATTCACAAAACTTGTTATTTTTCTTTTACACTACATGAAAATTTATCATTTGCAACCAAATTTAAAAATGATGTTTGCAGCTAAAAAACAATTGCAAACAACAATTTTTCTTCTAGTGTTCACTTTTTAAACTTAAACATTGATTGAACATATTTACGCATACGCAAATGTGAAATTTTCTATGTGCATTGTTAATCAAGCAAACATATTGATTAGAATTGTGTATAACATACATATCATATGAAAGAACTTTCATTTTATATAAAAATTTCCTCCACTCAAACATGCACATTTTTGAACTTTGCATATTGTTGTCATTGGCATTCATATGCATTGGATTCAAACCATTATATATTTGTTATATTCTTGAAAGTATTAGGAATGACATCATATATTGAAATTCTTGAAATGGATATTTTAAAAAACAATTCACAAATATCATAATCAAAGTCTCCAAGTTGTAAAAGTGAAATACCTTAACTTGAATATTGTAGTTTATCTAGAACGGTATTTTAACATATTTTCCTTTGGATATATTTTCAAATATGTGACAATTGGCGATATATTATATCATCAACTCAAAAATAAAATAAAATAATTTCACCCCATTAAATCTCTACAAATGAACATGTGCAAATTTCTCCTTTCATACATATATATTACAATGTTCATGAATAACATTATTTTATATCCTTTAAATTGAATTTTTTTTAAATCATATTTTTTTTTATTAAATGGAGTTTCAACTTTCTTTTTACAATTTTCAAACCATATTTTATTTTGAAACTGATTTATTATGTCAAAAATAAATGATTTTACATTGCAAATGATTTAACCAATGGCCAATGAAGCTGTTTTAATAAAAAAAAATGACATTATGGCAACCTTTAAAAATGTATATTGCAAAATATAATTACCCAACACATGAAAAAAAATTGGATGACATGATCAAAAAAAATTTTCACTTTTCTAATGTATTTTCACCAACAAGCATTCCAAAAAAAGACATAACATTAGTTGGTAACACGTTTGTAAACATTATCCACTATTTTAAGCATCATTTTATATTATGGTTACTTGGTTTTTTTTTTTTTTTTTTTTTTAATTTTTTTATTTTTTTTTTTTTTTTTTTTTTTTTTTCAAATTTTATGAATGTTTTGAATGCTTTTGTATTTTTTGGGGGTGAAAAATGACGAATTTTATTGGGAATTAGTGATGATGATGTGCATGCGTGCATGCGTGTGTGGCTGTAATGCAAAAAAGCTCCAAAAATGAAAATTGGACATGATTCATGTTTTGAAATTATTGAATATTTTTTATATGTATTTATGAAAATTTGAAAAAATAAAAACCATATAAACTTCAAACTTTGAGTTTGTAATTAATTGTAAGCAATGTGAATGGGTGGAGTTTTTCAACTATATTTTTATTATGTGTTGTATATAATTACATGTGGTTAAGAATTTGACCTAAATTCAAAAATAAACTTGACAATAAAAAGATATTTGAAAATGATAGAGTAAAACACTTTGGGATATGCCACACAAAATTTTACAACTACCATAATCCATAATTCCAAGATGATTGTTTTGGTAAAATATCTTTGGAGAGAGGATTAAACTTATAGGTTGAATAATGGGGTGATTGTTAAATGAATAATTTACTTTGCTTATGAAGGAAAATGAAAAATGGGATGGGGTTTTAGAAAAATTGGTCACAAGCTTCCAATATATTTTTCATTATTACAAGGTGGAACATGAAATTGCCATTGCATGTTGCTAGTAAGGTGGAAGGGCTAATAAATCAGGGAGTTACAATGGACAAAAAAAAAGATAAAACTACAACTTTAATAAGTCAATATTTGTAGCCCTGCATGAACATGGTTATTAATACAAAATACATGGGAACCCATCAATTAGAACCCAAATCCAAATGAGTAATTGGTAGGTAAGAATAAAAAATGAAACAAATGAAAAAGATCATAAGGTTTTAAATACAAAACAACAAAAGTTTAAACCCAATGGGGGTGTGACCTAAAAACAATATCCAACATTTTCTATGGATGAATGAAGCCAGGAACCCTAATTCAACTGTGTGGCAACTAATGCTGAAGCTATTGTGCTTCAAGGACGCCAAAAACTCAATTAGTTATTTTTTTATTTTTGACTTTGTTTGTTGTTTTGCAGGTTATTGTGGAGTGGCTTAGGTGAGCTAGTTTCAATGGTGGAGCGGGACCTTCGTTGCTTAATTGAAAAAACTTTATGGGGAATGTGAGTCATGACCGATCGAAGGAGACGATTAGTGCTGGGCTTTCAAGAGAATGGAGGGAGGTGGACAAGGGGTAGATATATGAAGTTGGTTGAACATAGGAAAAGGAGGTAATTTTTTCTTTTGGAGAGTGGGAAAAGTTAAGTTCCGATTTTGTTTGTTAGGAAGTGTGGCATTTGTTTGGATTGGATTGTATTCAATTTAGGATGAAAGTCCCTTTGGATTATTTTTTCTTGAACCTAGCACCTAATTTTCCAATGTGCCAAAAGCGTCAAGAAGGAATTAGGAGGTCTAACATTTGCATTTTAAGGACCAAAGCAAAAAGAAATGATGAATGAGTCTAGGATTTCAAGAGTGGTTGTTGTGGCAACATCATCTTTGATAGTTTGGGGGTCTTAATGTGAATGTGTAATGTGGTCATTCTAAAAAGAAAGCACCTACAAAATAGTGGGAGCTCCAGGGATTTTGGAATAAGAGGATACTATGAAGTGTAGATCACATCCACTTGTTCTGTTCTTAGTCTTTGTTCAGCTTCTAAGAGAAACCATGTAATGATATTGGGGTTGCATTTGTGGGATTTCTATTGTTGAAGTATGAGCTACCACACTCATTAAACAACCATTGGTTCCTTGAGAGGAAATCAAGAAAGGTCTGATCCCTTGAGGTCCATAGAACTACAATAACAAAGTTTGATGCCTAGAAGGATTTAGATTTAGAAATAACACTTGTAATAACCTTCTTTCTGCTACGTGAAAATTCCAGCAAATCTTGTTGCATTTGTATTCAAAATGATTTCCATCCCAAAAATCATCATACCTTTTCTTTTGGTGGCAAGGGTTTATCCTTATTTGAAATTTTTACTTCCTCATGTTTTTTCAATCAATCCAACAAGAAAACCAAAGAGGTTGGCCCCTCCAAGCTTGCTTTTGAAAAGTGCCTTATTTTTGCTATCTCCAGAAATGTCCTATTTTGGCCCTTGGGTAACCTAAGGTCCATTCCATTTTGTCATGTGGGCCCAAACCGCCATGTGCTGGTCCTTCAATAACCAACAATTATTTTTCATAAGCTTTGGGCCACTTTGTCTTCGGCCCCAAACAACCTAACGTCCTTTTATCA
>Ga0209611_10010293_pt1 | contig 13815 bp, 13 predicted proteins | sample S1TSphgellanicum_3_FD_187693 | JGI IMG/M metagenome (GOLD analysis project Ga0209611, IMG submission 187693) | Host-associated microbial communities from peat moss isolated from Minnesota, USA - S1T2_Fc - Sphagnum magellanicum MG (SPAdes) (version 2) | ecosystem: Host-associated > Plants > Peat... | reverse complement strand
AAAAGGTCTTGAAACGTAGATATCGAAAATGGCCTCGCATTGGCCATTCGGACATCTGCAGCCCAAGTTATGGGCAAAAGAAGGGCCGGGAGTCAAACTGGCAGTTTGGCTCCCGACCACTAAAAGTCGGGAATCGATCTCTTCCCGACGTCGCTTTGAAGAGTGCAACACAGCGTTGAAAAGCTCTCAATGAGAGCTACAACTTTGGTTCAGGACTTGTCTCGATCCGAGTTTGGGGCGAGGAGCTGTGGCCGTCCAAAGTCCTAGGACTCCAACCCGGGACAGTTTCGGGACTCCATTTCGGGAGTCCCAACAAAATGTGCCATTCGAATGTAGCCTCCGTGGTGAGACGCAAAGAATACTATAAGGGGGAAGGTGGTGGCTTCCCCCGAGTCCGGGCCGTGGTGTGTCTCGTGGTCCAAAATGCCCGTGGCTTGTCCCAACACCCAAGGGTGTCCCGGAAATGTGAACTAACCATTTTGTGGTTTGTTTTGATGCAGATTCAAGCTTGATCAACTAATACCTCTTCCTAGTCTAATCCCTGGGCTCCCAACTCGACCCTCTACCCTTTTTTAGAGTTGGAATCCGGGAGTGTGCCTCCAAGTCTCAACTTTCCGCAACTTGACTTTGTGAAACCCTCAAGTGGGTTTCACCCCGTGACTTGGGAACGCATCACCATTAAGAAGGTTTGTAAACTTTAATGAAGGTTAGGGTAGGTCTATTTTAGTTTTTAAAAAATGACACATTCATAAGAGATGGATTTAAGTTTTTAAAAAACAAGAAGACCATTAAGAGGGTTTGCAAACTTGAATAAAGGCTACAGTAGGTCTATTTTAGCCATACATACAACATAACAAGTATAATATATGAATTTTGTTTTAGAAAAAACAAGAAGATTATTAGGAAGGTATGTAGACATGAATGAAGGCTAGGGTAGGTTTGTTTCAATTAAAAAGACAAAATGTCACATGCATAAAAGATGGATTCAAGTTTAGAAAAACAAGAACATCAAAAAGGTTTCTAGACTTAAATGAAGGTTAAGGTAGGTATATTTCAACTAGAAAGACAACATCAAATGTATAAGAGATGGATTTATCTTTAAAAAAACAAAAAGACCATAAGGAAGGTTTGTAGACCTTGTTGAATGTAAGGTTACTAAGTTTGTTTCAACCGTAAAGAAAACATCAAATGGATAAAAAATAAATTCATAAGAGGTGCTTCAAAAGAAAAACACAAGACCACCACTAAAAGGGTCTATAAACTTTAGTTAAGGTTTGTTTTAGTTTGACAATATGTTTTAATTTGTAATACACAACCAAAGGGGTAAGAGGAGGACTTAGAAAAATGAAAAACAAAACTATCATAAGAGGGTTTACAAACAAGAAATAAGGTTACATTCAAGTTTGATTTTGTATTTAAATGCAATCATCATAACTATCACCATAATAATCATATGGGGATAATATTGGGGGTTCAAAATGGTTTCCATGTACATTTCACTTCATATACAAAAAGTTAGTTGTTGAGATCATCCAACTTTAGTGAATCACCTACCATGACAAAAGATTGTAGACATTTCAATTCAAATTGTAATCAAACTTTAAGAGAATGTTTCCACAGTTCATGTTTAACAATTATGCAATGGTAATAAACATTTTTAACTTTCTTAATTTCAAGAATTCTTCACACAAGTTGGTATCATTCATAATTTAAACCAAAATTTGTTTACTTGACATAAATGTCATAACATCAAAATGTCCATAGGCAACCTAGTGATGATATGTTCAATGACAAAAACGATTAACGAGAGGAGGGAATAAACAATCAAGGTTTTTACATAAATTTTTTAAGATTATGGGATTCGGGGTCTTGGGCTTTTCAAATTTTGGTGTTGTCAAATTTTTTGGCTATGGTCAATAATGTGTTATGGGGTTGAAGGTTGTTGAAATCTAATTTCTTTAGGAGGTAGTTTTTGTATTTTCTTCAAAGATTGGGCAAGCCATGAACTAATTAGGGCTTGTAGCATTTCAAAAATATTTTAACACACATTTAAAATAAAATTTAAAAAAAACACGAAAAATGACAACAACAAGATGAGAAATTTCTGCCAAACGACGAGTTCTTAAAAAATGACAATCATAAAAAAGAAATTTTTTCCTGAGAAGCATTGGAATTAATGGATACGCACACCATTTTTTAGGTAGAACTAAATGTCACCTAAACGAAAGACAAATGTGTCATTGTTGTTGTTGGTGCTTTTGCTTTTAGAGCACACCATAAACCATGCATTTGCACTACTCCAAGATGTTAGTAATTATTTTTTTCTAACTCCTCATTGCTCTCCAAGATACATCTCAACCTTGGCTTGTGTCTTTCTCAGCTTTCAATTTGCACCTCACCAACATTTATGATTTCAATCGTTTGTTCCTTTACACATGTTTCTAACCACATTTGTGATTCTTTCTAACTTTTGCACACTCCCTTCTATGCATTATGCTATGCACTTTGTGTTCTAAACTTTTCAATGCACTTGTGTTCATTGTTCACAATTGCTCATTAAAACAAAAAAGAGGGCATTAAAGAAAAAAAGAAAAACCTTTGCATAAGCTTTGTTTTTAACATGAAAAAAACAATTTGGCATGAAACTACTTTCATGTCGAATTGTTGACAAAAAACCAATTTCAGCCCATCTTGGGGGGGGTGCCCTTTGTTTTTTTAATGTTGAGTTTGGAATTACAACCTTCAAATTGGGCAAACATGGGCTTTTGGTGTTGTGTTTGCTCAATTTTACAAATATCTTTAATAACTTGAAAAATGCATAATGTAAAATAACCTAGCTATTTCCAACCATGTAAAACATCGTTGCATTTTTTTCCTTTGTATATTTGGATCCCTCATTGGGTTGAAGAAATCTTGTCAATGATATCATAATGATGTTACAAGAACATTAATTTACACAATTTGAAATGTACTTTTTAACTCCGCATCATTCCACATTAGAAAAAAGCCTCAAGAGAAGTAGGTTGTAGGTATCTACTTGTAATTGGGAGTGTAGGCATGGATGCTACTTTTGTTAGAACCACTGCATAGTAAAATCAGGCGTTTCCCTTGAAAGAATGCATTCCGTGCCGGAAAAAAGCCTCAAGAGGGGTAGGTACTAGGTACGTCCGTATAATCGGTCGTGTAGGCATCGATGCCACTTTTCGTCGTAATCGAGCCGAAGTGAAATCGAGCGTTTCTATCCAAAGCCTTCATTCCGCGCCGGAAAAAGCCGCAAAAGAGGTAGGTTATGCGTAGAATCGGTACTGTGTCTGGCAACCCAGAGAGATGCTTTTCTCAGGGTTCGAGGTCGCTAGGGTTTGGAGCTCTCGAGCTGCGCGGGAACACGATCCGCGAGCCTAGTGTTTTCCTGTGTGAGCGAGCGTTCTCGCAACGAATCTACTCGAAGGCGGAGGCAGGCAAGGTTTTGGTAAGTAGATTTCTTGTAGAACAAATTTTTATGCGTTTTTAAAATCTATTTTTCCCGAACGTCACACATATGCATGCTACTACTCCCTTGTTGTTTTTGGGGGTTTTCGTTCTGATTGCAATAGCATGCATTCGGTCTTGTACATTCACATGTGTGCCTGCATGCACAGTATGTTCAAAACATCTCCCCATACCTCTCCTGGATGCCTGCTGAGCCGTCTGGCATCCACAGTTTGTTTAAAACATCTCCTCATGCATTCAGGTGTTTTGCGTCTCCTATGTGTTTCTGCATCTACAGTATGTTCGAAACGTCTTCTTATAGATCTCCTTGATGTACGCTCAGCTCTGTCGCATTCGCCGTCTGTTGAAAATGTTTCTTCATACATCTCCTGGATGCATACTCAGCCCTATCACTCTTTTAGTGAAACCGCTAGCTATCGTTCTTGTTGCTACATATGAGTCCTGACTTAGGACACAGCTTTGCAAGGGGGGTTTCATGATTGCTCTGCTTGGATTATTTCTTTGGGAATTTTTTTTATTACAGCTAGAAGTTTGTTGAGATTCGGCTTTTTATCTTCACTATGGAGATGGATATGTCGTCCTTTTTTGGTGGCAGGACCTTCAGAAAGTGATGAGGCGTCGCAGTCCCAGTTACTCTCCACCAAGGAGACGGCGATCTCCTAGTCCGCGGGGTAGAGGAGGTTATAACAGGGCTGTGGACCTGCCTACAAGTCTTCTGGTTCGCAATATCCCGCGCGACTGCAGGTACCTCCAAACAGATTTGTGTAATATGAAAAACGGAGCAAAGATTGTATTGCTCACTTTGTCACTAGTTTTGCCCATGTTGTATCGCTATCTCTTTTGCTAGATTATTGTTTCTTGTATTTAGATGATTATGTGGCAACAGAAAATTACACCTGTTGGCCTCACACCCTTGCATGTTTAGTAGTTGCAGAAAGGCATACTGTAGTTTTTTGAGTGTCAAAGACAGGGCTGCCTATATTGGTTTTGTGATTTCTTCCTGGTCTTCTCTTCAGTGCTTGATAAACAGGATTTACTGGCCAGTGGATATTGTTTATTTATGGAAATGATCTTCTCATGCATAGTGTATGTTGGATGATTAACTCATTTCTAATGACTGTATTTGCAGGCCAGAGGATTTGCGCATCCCATTCGAGCGGTATGGAGTCATAAAGGATGTGTATTTGCCAAAAGACTACTACACTGGGTAAGTGGTCTATCATCTAAATTGTGGCAGGATCAGTGATAATCAACTCATAGGGAGAGGGCCAGTTCAGATACTTGCCAGACTATCAGAACCACACTTCTCATCCTCTACTATCTTTCATTCTCTGCTGTGCAAAACTTCCCATGTCTCCATTAGACACTTTCACCTTCCCATCTTTTCTGTGTCAATCACAGATAGAGGGTTAAGGAGCACTAATATTACTTCTGGATTCAGGCCAAACATACACTCTAAGATCGTATATCTTTGAGGATGTCAGGGGTCTAATGTAGGCACTTGATGTCAGAACTCTGCTTACAGTGTTGAAGGCTCACTACAGTCGTAAGAGAGAGGTTGAAGTTACTATGCACTGTATGGTGGAAAAGCAGTAGTCTGTTAAATTTCTGGTGCTATTTGCATTCAAGGATATATGGGAAGCCTGCCCTTTGGACTAGGCTAGGAAGAGATGTCCTCTATTGTGGTGTGCAGTTCTGCTCTCATGTGATATGCTAATTCAGCTTCTCGTTAGCCTTGATTTCTTACAGTGCAGAGTTGAAGTGTGTTCTGTTGTCAGCAAGCAAGATAGAAGACTCATTGTGGGGCCTGATGGCATATGCTCATCTTTAGACTCAAATGTGGGTTTGGGTATGGTTGTGAGGATCAAAGATTCCCCATAAACTTGTGGGGAGCAATTGATCACCCTGTGCTTTGATTAAAGCTTATCACTCAAATAACTTGTTTGTAAGAGATGGCTGGCCTAACACTTTGGCTTCGGAAAGGCTGTAGAGGTGATGATCACATCAGGCCAGTCTGCAAACAGAAAGTTCCAGAAGTTTCCAGAAGACCCTGAAGTAGTGAAGGATGGGTTCCCAAGAGAAGATAGAGTTCTACGGAGGCCCAAGAAAAGAGAAGAGAAGAGAAGAGAAGAGGTGGAAGGTGTAAAGAGGGTTTATGAGGTCTGGGCAGCTCATTCAAAGTTGGAAGAATGGGCCACATAATCCTCGAGAATTATTTGAAGAAAATGGGGAAGGAAAACTGAAGAAGAAAGATGTTTCTCCTTTTCCAATTAAATCCGGTCAGTAGTGGGCTATTGTTGCCACAAGGTCAGCGACCAAATGCATCAGTGGTTCTGTACGTGAATGTCTTTCATTATGAGTGCCTTTAGAGAAGACTTGTTTTGTCCAATAATCTCTCACAGTGCACTTTACAGCATGCCAGCACTTAATGAAAGACATTTTCCATAGTTTTGATTGCAAGTTTACAACAGGGGTCCTTGGTGGTTTTGTGGAATAGAACTCATTAGTGTTTGATGTGCATCTTTTGATGGGCGCACTGCCATGTATTGGTGCATGAGTTCGAGTTGCATACAAATCTGTCATTTACAAAGAGCTTGACCTTACTAGTTTAAGTATGTCTTTTTATTTTAGTATTTTGCCTGCAAACAGAAGGTAATGGTCAAGAATGCAGCCTTTCACTGCTTCATAATTGAGCAGTCTGGGGAGAAATATAGTGTAGATAACCACCTCAGCATGTTCATGATGTTTGTACTGGAGTTGGATCAGAAAGAGAATGACAAGGTCTGGATTTCAAACTCTGGTCAGCATCTGGTATCAGCAAGGTCTCAAAAGCTGCAATCATTTCTTGTTAGTCTGAACAGAAAGCAAATGCTCAGGCAGCATGCAAAATACAAATGAACTAAATCTCTGGCCCCTGTACTTTTGTGGTGGCAGAGGAGCCTTGCCTACTTAATAATCTAAATTGATGGTAGATTTAGTTAGGGTATGTCAACCACCTGTGTTTCTGCTTTATTATCTGTGTCCATTACTAATGCAAATCATTCTGGTTTTACACCAGGGAACTTCGAGGGTTTGGATTTGTGCAGTTTCTAGAGGCAGGTGATGCAGCTGAGGCACAGTACAACCTTGACCGTCAGGTTATTGGTGGTCGTGAGATTACTGTTGTGTTTGCAGAGGAAAATCGAAAGAAGCCCCAGGAAATGCGTTCTAAGGAGCGCATAAGGTACCCATTTTCTTTTGTTACAAAAATGCTTTTGCATAATTTTACAGTGTCCATTTCAATCTGTAGAATGAACATTTTGCCAAATTTGGATAATGCCGTTAAAACATCCCCTACTTGATGCAGAGGCCGACCAGGTTATCATGGACGTCGTCGCTCTCCATATGGTGGTAAGACAAGCACTTCTGTACAAATGAGTTTGGAGGTCAGCTTGGTTTGTCCTGTGGGTATCAGTACTGGAGAACATCTTAGTTCAAACCTGTGATTATACATTTTTTGGTAGGACTGTAGATAGTTTTTAGCAGATCATAATGCCCCTATCAATACCCAAGTTGATTGTTGATGAAGTCAGTGGGGTGTAATTGGAGCTAGTCACAGCCATTTATGATGAAGGTGATGGTCTGATGCTTTGTGAGTGACACTCCACAGGTTACGATGGCACACATTCTTGTCATGTTTGCTGTTGATTGGGTGGAACTGAGACAATGAGCAGTTTTGAAGTGTTATGTGGAGTTCTTTCTGTGGTCTCAGATATGCTTCTGGTTGGATTAAATAATTTTGTTTGTGCAGCCCCACGTTCGCGCTCTCCTAGATATCGCTCCCCTTCACCAAGAGTTGCTCACCACTCTAGGTAAGGTTTAAAAACCTTTTCTGTCTAACTTCAGGTTTTTATATTACAAAAGTGGTTTTGCAATTGAGAAAATCTCAGAGCTTCCACTGCCTTGCATCACAATGTTTACCTTTTCTGGAGGTTGTCTATTGTGTGTAAAGCTTGCCAATTTTACCTACTGTGAACTGTAGGTCCTAAATCATACAGGCATTTGGGTTGGATTTCTTTGTATAATAATCAGTTCAATGTGTAATTGATGTGGGAGATCTTCTCTGTTTTCCATAGTCTGAAACATCATTGCTGATGAATGTCACAATTGATTGCTGATGAATTTTGTGAACTTGGATCATGGTCCAAGTTGTGATTGGTACACTGGTCCAGTAAGTGATGTAAGATCCACATGATGAATTTCCCTGCCCTCATCTCTCCTGAAGCACATAATCCTTATGATGGATACGCTTCTACATGTGATTTTATGTTCAAATGCTGTTCAGGTCATACAGTCCAGACCGAGAATATCATCACTCATACACTCCATCCCCAGCACCCTATCAGGATGTCTACTCTTCTCCTGTAAGGTCTAATAGCAGAAGGAGGCGTGACCGTTCACCTCCACCTACAAGAAGGTCCCCAAGCCCACCTCATGCATCACGAGATTATCAGCCGCGTTCAAATGACAAAGATTATTACCCTGACCAGTATAGGTATCTTTTCTTTTGATGAAATGTGCTTAAGTCTGGTGTTTCCTTTTCTGAGCGCACTGGAAGCTGATGAGTTTATTTGATGGTCACTTTGTCTAATGCTCATTGCTCTTTTCCATATCTGTAGACTTTTGGATTGTGATTTCTGCTTCTGCAGATCACACTGGTAGTCTCACACACTCTCCCTGACTTCTTCCTCCCAGGAGACAGCAGTCCTCATCACACTCTCCACCATCATCTCACAGACAGGGCAGGGAGGCAAATTATGAGCGCTCTCCTGTTTCAGAACACAGGTACCAGGCTTTTTGTTGTTATCTTCTAGCTGCAATTATCTGCTACTTTCCTGCTTACTTTGATTTTTGTTCTGAGAGAACAAGACTGTATGTGGTGTGGCATAACTTGAAGGGCACAAACATTGAACTTGATGCATACTTTTTTGTTTGTGCAGGCGGTTGCGGCATTCTTGAGGTCTTTGATGATGGGGGTTAATCTCAGATAACCCCTGGGGGCTTTGGATAACAGAATTGGCTACTCGACTGGTTGAAGGCATCACATTGCAGGTTCTGATCCTAGACAAGTATCCCTTTCCCATGATGAGGTGAAGGCTGATGGGAAACAGGGAGCACACACGATTGTTGAGCATCGGAGGTTTTTGCCAAACTATGAGTGAGTTAGATACACATTTCCAGGAAGTGTTTTTGTGGAGTTACTGTGGACCTAGAACTAGACATCCATCCACTACTGGGAGCTATTAAGTTGGTGGTGATGTTTATGGTAGCTTGTTTCAATCTCACTTCACTGGTTGTGACTGTCACTGGTCTGCTCCTTAGTTTGTTTTCACTTTTTGAGGGGTCAAGTCTTTCTTTTCAAACTGCTGATGTGTTGTAGGACGTGAGACTTCTGTGACCGTATCATTACAACATCTCTCAATTCCATTCTGCTTGACTTAAATTGTAAGTATGGAGGAGTTCTCAATACTTATGATGATTTTTAGGGTTTGTGAGATGTGGTATTGCAACACCTGCTTGTGAAACCTTTTGCTGCACATCAATGCCACTTGTCTTAAAAGCCTCATTTTCAGTCGTCATGTGGATTGTGGAGGAGATGCTTGGGGTAATATAAACTGAGCAAAGAAGATTTCTTAAAAGGGAGCTATTTAAAACTCTAGTGCATTGGGTGGCCAATTAGATTGGGGTGGCTTTCAACGAAGATATACTGGACCTGTGCTATAAAGTGTATGTGGGCCATATGTACTTGCTACCTGTAGGTTTTGGTTGAATATGTCAAACCAAGGACTTAGTCTCAAGGGAACAAGCAGCTCATAGTGCAGCAATGGCTCTGCCCCTGATGGCGAATTCAAACCTGCAAGAAATAAAATAGGAATTGTTCCATGAGCCAGAGTTGCGATATTCAAACAACAGATTCTAGTCGGTGTGTGTGTGTGTTTATTTTGGGTCGAATTTTCTTAGCTTGGCAAATGGTTTTTCATACAAATGAAAAAAGCATGAAAAAATTGTGAATTTTGTTTGGCATTTTCGCCATTTTTCGCGATTTAAATAATTAAATTAGCCACATCTTGACTGAGGCACTTCCGAGGTCTCCTCCACTTGTAGCAGCACGTTTGTAAGAATGTTGTCACAGCTCACTTAAGACAGTCGCCATTTAATGGTAATTAAATGTTCTATTTTCCTCTGACATGTAACAAAATTTGGCTAGTTCCTCTTCTGGTTGATCGCCAATGTGGCTACATCACAAAATAGGAAAAATAGGGAAAATAGGCATATATATATATAAAACCAATAACCGAACCTCCATTACCAAATCTACTCCAGTTGTAAATTATGCTTTCCGAACCTGGCAACCCCCTACTATAGATGCGGTTCTAGGTTTCCGAGTCTGATATCAAATCTATTAAGGATGTAGATTAAAATTTCCGAACCTGGCAACCCCAATCTATTGTATTTGTAGATTTAGATTTCCGAGAAAAACCTCAGTATCAAATCTATTAATGATGTAGTTTAAGATTTCCGAACCTCGCCACTAAAATCTACTCCAGGTGTAGATTTTGTTGGAGGAAATCCGCTCTGGACCTGGCGCTCATTTCTGCCTTCGTTTTCATCGCCTCTCTTGTGTTGCATCTCTCTGTCTCTCTGTGCCTCTCTTCTGTCTCTTCCCTTTGTTTGTCGCTGCTTCTCGGCTCTTCTTTGTGCACCTGCGTCGCTCGTGTTTGCGTTTTTCTTCAACTCTCCGTGTGTCATCTGCGGCTGCCAAGATGCGAGAGATTCTGCACATCCAAGGGGGACAATGCGGAAACCAAATCGGAGCCAAGTTCTGGGAGGTTGTGTGTGAGGAGCACGGCATCGACCCGACTGGAACGTATCAAGGCGTCTCTGATCTTCAGCTTGAGCGTGTCAATGTGTATTACAATGAGGCTAGTGGCGGCAGGTATGTGCCGCGCGCTGTGCTCATGGACCTGGAGCCTGGCACCATGGACAGCGTGCGATCGGGGCCTTACGGGCAGATTTTTAGACCTGATAACTTCGTGTTTGGACAGACGGGAGCTGGAAACAACTGGGCCAAGGGTCACTACACTGAAGGCGCGGAGCTGATCGACTCTGTTCTTGATGTTGTGCGGAAGGAAGCGGAGAGCTGTGACTGCTTGCAAGGTATGTATGTGTGTGGAGTGATGCTTCTTGTTGTTATTGGAAACCCGCTTGGGGAGGCAGACCGATGTTTTGCTTGTTGTCGATTGTTGTTTTCTCCGTTCCATGCATTAAAGGAAGCTTTGATGCAGCGTTTGCCTCCTCCCCCCTATGACGTGTTTTCTCTTTGCCGCGAGGAGGTTTTTGTTCGGGTTTGTGACACACTCTTCTGTATGTATGCCGTGTATTGTTGTTTGTAGGTTTCCAGGTGTGCCATTCATTGGGAGGAGGAACTGGATCCGGCATGGGGACATTGCTGATCTCGAAGATCCGCGAGGAGTATCCTGACAGAATGATGCTCACGTTTTCTGTTTTTCCTTCCCCCAAAGTGTCGGACACTGTTGTGGAGCCCTACAACGCGACGCTTTCCGTGCATCAGCTGGTAGAGAACGCGGACGAGTGTATGGTTCTGGATAATGAGGCGCTTTACGACATCTGCTTCAGGACGCTGAAATTGATCACACCTACATGTAAGCTAGCAATCCCAGGTGTTGTTGTTGAGCCTCACATGTGGTTGTTTTCTGCTTTCTGCTGGAGGTGGTTATACACTGACTTCTGCGATGTGTTTTGCAGTTGGCGATTTGAATCATCTTATCAGTGCAACAATGAGCGGTGTCACCTGCTGTCTTCGATTCCCTGGTCAGCTCAACTCAGATCTTCGAAAGCTTGCAGTTAATCTGATTCCCTTCCCACGGTTGCACTTCTTCATGGTCGGGTTTGCACCATTAACATCCAGGGGCTCACAGCAGTACAGATCCTTGACAGTTCCAGAGCTCACCCAGCAAATGTGGGATGCCAAGAACATGATGTGTGCAGCTGACCCAAGGCATGGAAGATACCTTACAGCATCTGCTATGTTCCGAGGTAAAATGAGTACCAAGGAGGTGGATGAGCAAATGATCAATGTACAAAACAAGAACTCTTCCTACTTTGTGGAGTGGATACCTAACAATGTGAAGTCCAGTGTGTGTGACATCCCCCCTATTGGATTGAAGATGTCGTCAACATTTGTTGGAAATTCAACCTCAATCCAAGAGATGTTCAGGCGAGTGAGTGAGCAGTTCACAGCCATGTTCAGGAGGAAGGCATTCTTGCATTGGTACACTGGTGAGGGCATGGACGAGATGGAGTTCACCGAGGCAGAAAGCAACATGAATGACCTTGTGTCTGAGTATCAGCAATACCAGGATGCCAGTGCAGAAGAGGAGGGCGAATATGAGGAGGATGCTGAGGAGGCATAGTGTTGATGTTCTGTATTGTTTGCAGATGTTGTACTATTTTGAGCAGATTTGTCTTCTGTTTTCTGGTTTGGATAGACAGACGGTTTTCCAAGTAAACTAATACTTGTTTCTTCCTTAATGGTATTAAATTCAGGTAAGGAATTTGCAGACCAATGTATGTTTGTGACAATGAAATTGCTATACACAGTTTACTTAATACAGTGAGGAATGCTTGCAGTCTTATGGGGGTGTGGAATATTTCAACTGACTGCTGCTTTTCAGAAATTTGCTGTTTCAGAAATGCAAAGAGAGAAGATAGTTTATTGTTGTTGTCCACATTCTGTGATTTGCTGCCAACCTTTTGTAGGTTCAATTTGTGTGACTTTTCTAGTTTGTGTTTGAAGTGAGGTATGATCTTCCTAGTATATTGCCAGTTTGTTGTGCTGATTTGTTTGACATGTCTACAATTGACAGGTTAGTTGTATATTAGTATTTATGTCCATTTTTTCCTGAGTTTTGAGTTGGTTTTGAGAGAGATTTTCATGTTCTTCTCTTGATCAACTCTTGACCACTACTAAATGAAACTTTGCCTCAGAATGCACTTTGAAAGCAGTGTTAAAAATTCACCATTTCTCTTTCTTTTTTCTTGCAAGAGAATTGTGAAAACCAGCACCCCAGTCATGGTAACTGATCATTCAAATCTAGAAAGGCACAAGTCACTGTTCTTAGTTCAAGAGGAAGAAGAGACTGTACAAAACAATTTTCTTTGGATGCAGCAGTTATTATATCTTTGCATTTTCAACACACTTTTTTGGAATACAGATTACACTGTGAAGTTGGAACAAAGCTGGAGATATGGAGAATTAGGAAAGCTGCATGGAGAATTAGGAAAGCTGCCATCTCCATGTACATTGCCCTGACAATAAAGTGTTCCCTCTGAGAAGCTTTTGCAACTGTATGAAACTTTGCAATGCTCCTTGGTCTCCCACTAACTCCCATTTTGGTGTGTCACTTTTGGCGACCATTCTCTCTGAAAGCCTGGAGCTTAAAACCAGAAAAACCCAAATGGACAGACTTAAAAAAGAAATGGTGAATTTTAACAGCCTTTTTATTAAAGCCTGTAGAAACTTGTTTAAAAAAAAGGCAAAAGAGTAATAGCCAGTAGTCAAGGGTTTAAACTTACGAACGGGATTTTAGAATAATAATAATAATAATAATTATTATTATTATTATTTCAATTTTGTGATATAGCTTAGTCCTATTGGCAATTGTCGACAAAATTAACCAAATTTGACTACAGGTAAGAGAGAAGAGTAGAAAAATTTAAGAATCCTGCTATATCTATATAAAATTTATTTTTTATTTAAAATTTATTTCTCACAAATGTCCTTTGAATGAGTCACATTGGACTTTTTCTTGCCCACAAAGGTGATCAATATTTTCCAGGAGAAAAAAAAAACTCCTCAAGTTACAAGGGCAATAACCTCCATGATAACCATCTTTTTGATCCAAAATTACCACCCATAATTGCCCTAAATAACAACATAAGCCAAGCAGCAGCATGTTTTGAGAATTTTTTTGACATGGGCAATCGCCCATTGGCAGTGATTCTTTTAACGAGCCAAAATTTTATCCCCCCACAAGAGGACCCAAATAACAGAAGCCAAGTTCAGTTGGCATGTAGGATAAGGCCCAAGGAATCAAGCACAATTCCTGAAACGAGCGCCTCCTGCTGACAAGCCCATCATTTCTGGTAAAGTGCCTTCACATGAAAGCCAACATGTTTTGGCATGTAAGTCAAGACCCAAGGACTAAAGGTTTTAGGGATAGGGTTTAGGGTTGAAGGCATTCCTGCAATGATGGCTCCCTGACT
>Ga0209611_10010292_pt1 | contig 13816 bp, 10 predicted proteins | sample S1TSphgellanicum_3_FD_187693 | JGI IMG/M metagenome (GOLD analysis project Ga0209611, IMG submission 187693) | Host-associated microbial communities from peat moss isolated from Minnesota, USA - S1T2_Fc - Sphagnum magellanicum MG (SPAdes) (version 2) | ecosystem: Host-associated > Plants > Peat... | reverse complement strand
ACGGGGGAGGTGATTTGTTTTCCTTTCAGTCAATAGGAAGGCCCAAGGTGCCTTGCTTTTATTCCTTTCAAGTTTGGGGGGAAGGAAAGATTTTTTTTTTCATTTTTCCCTGCTTCCCAGTGTGTTCCCACAATGTTCCCTCTAGGTTCCTAATGGGTTGCCAATATGTTCCCCAACATGTTCTCCATATAAGCACCTCACTTTTATTCCATATGTTTTGGCAAATGTTGTTCTCCTTTCACCTATATAGGTGGGCCCAAGGGGAGGAACTATATACATCAAAACAGAACCTTCTATTTTGAGGAGCCTCCATAATTTCATTTTTTTCAGGAGCAATGGGCCAATCAAATTGGCTTGTCGCCACATAAAGGAAAAAAAAGAAAACTTGGAAGGTACTTTTTGTCTATATTAACACTTCTCCTATTCACTTGGCCACAGTGAACCAGCACCCACCAGCGCACCAATGGATGTCCATTATCACTCAGTTGTGAATGAACCTCAACGGAATTAATATTTGGTTTCACCTTGGTAACCAAATCTGTAATAAGTAGGTCTCATATATAGGTAGATAGGTAGGAAAATAGGTAACTAGTAGGTAAATTGATGGTATACACATAGCTCAGTGTTTTTTTTACTACCTACCTACTAACAACCCACTTGGAAATAAGGCTATTCTGGGGGGTTTGTCCTTTTGGGATTCATTTTACGTGGAGTAAATATATGATTTGCTAATAATAAGATTAATCTGAATTTATCAAAATAAAAAAGAGGACTATTTTGAGGATTGATCCTTTCAGAAAATAAGAGTAATTTTGGTCAATTAAATACAATTATTTGTGGGCTCAACTGATTTAGAAATCACTATGTGTAGGTGGGTAAAGCCCTAGGGTGGGGACATTTTCAAAATAAGGGACCTAGGACAAGGCGATAGTCCAGAGATATCATATTTGATGAAATATCTCAAGGTTATGGTCTTGTGATATCCAGAGTAAAATCTAAATTTCAAATTTTGAAATTTAGGTAGGATATCATAATTTTACCTAGATCCGGATATAAGTAGGTATGGGGGTAATGGGAAAAGGTTTTGGGTAAGATAGAGGGTATAAGGTGTAGGGTAGTTGATAGGGCTAGAAAGTGAATGTTTAAAGGTAGTTAGATTAAGTATCCTAAGTTTTTGAAAGCTTTTCATTAGATTTGAAACAGTTAATCCAGATTATGAAAATTAACTTGAATATATGATATATATTGTTTGACTATATATTCAATATTCTCAAAAACTGGTGAAATGTTTAAAAAGTGTATTTGAGATCCTTTTTGGATATTTGAAATGGGTTTTCTTAAAAAAAAGACTGAAAAATTAGTTCAATTTTCAAACCTATTTTGAAAACTAGATCCAATAGAATTTTTTTTAATGTTATATTTGCCCAACATGGTGTGAACTCAACATATAAACATTGTTTTGCAAGGTTAATAGTGTGGCATGCACGATTGGTCCAAATGTGAACCCATTACATGAATATAGAGTGAATTCAACATATGAACATTATCATGCAAGGTATATATTCAATTTTTGAAAATCCAAATATGAAAGGAAATCTTACTTGAATTGCATGGTAAACAAGTATGATACATTTATGATATCAATATTGGCAAATTGAAAAATCTTGTACCTTCTTACTCTGACCTCGCAATCGGAGAGCACACCTTTGTGCTAGGTTATTAATCCCAAGTTAATTGATATATTTTAATAACTGTTTCAAAAATTTCATCCACTTTTTGGAACTGGGCCAATTTGTAATGCAATTCATATGTGAGAATTTTTTTTGTTATTGACTTTTGTTACAACAACCAAATGGCAAACTTGAGCCATATGTACTGGAAATCGGCTTGGAGTGGGAGGGGACTTATATATAGAAGTACCCTCAACAATTTTTTTGCCTACGAAATTTTCCATTGTTGTGATTTTTTTCTTGAAAAACATTATTATTTCTTTCTTTTTGAAAAAAAATCATTAGAAAAGAGATATTTTGGGTAATGTTCACCTGATGTTTATTTTTGGTTATTGTTAATAATTTTTTTTTTTGAAAGGTTTTAATAACAAGTCACCATTTATTGTTATTTTTTTCTTTGGGATGCTCACAAGCTAGTACTGACACTCCAGCAAAAAGTTGAAAAATAAAAATATGAGTATCATGGGAAGTTCAACATTTCAATGTCCAAAAAATATTTTATTTTGAAGATTTCATGTAAAAAATATATATTCTTGTACATATGAAAACACTATTTATTTTCCTTCATAGTTTTTTTCCTTTGCATAAATATGTTTTGTCAATTTCAACAGTTCCAAAAGCTAGATAACTCATATTGAAGTTGCCTAAGGACATAATGTCAAGAATGGAAAAAGCTAGTGGATAGAGGTGGGAGGGGTCAAAAATTCAAATACCTATGTTAATCTATATTTTCATGTATATATATATATACACACACACACACCAATTGTTATCAACTAGTAACCAATGAAGTAATATGATTTTGAAACTTAGTTCAGTTATTGCTTGGTAATAGGACCTTAAATGAATTAGTCTCTTGAAATAACCAGTAATAGGTGATAAGGTAACTAGTGGGTTAAATCAATTGGTAACAAATTTGTTACAGTAATTGGTTGTTAATAGTAACAAGTTGGTTTAAAATTGTGACTAGTAGTTGTAGTAGTTTAAATTTAAAATGGTATTACATTTGGTATAAATAAAAGGATTGAACAATAGATAAAGATATTTTTGAAACTTCTTGTAAACTTTTGAACCTTTGGAACTTCTTTTTTCTTTTAATTTTTAGATATTACTTCTTGCTAATATTTTTGGTTTATGAATAGGTTCATTTAGAACTTTGATATTTTATTTCTTCAAGTTGCTATGAAAGTTTAAATTCAATTTTGCTTTTGCATTTGGGAGAAACATCTATATCTAATTTCCACAAAATACTAATATAAAGCAACTTGTTGATATCATTTAGACCATAATTAGAAAAATTAGAAGATAATTATTCCTAAATTTAAGAAGAATAGAAAAAACCCTTAACATTTTGGTGAACATGTAGTGGAACAAAATTGTGAGCAATCAAACTTACATTTTTTGGTTTTCAGCGATTATTTTGTTTTGAAATTTGTAATAATTTTAGTAGTTTTCTAAAAGTTTTTTATGCCTTGATGATTTTTGATTTTTGGAGCAACATGTTGATCAAACAAACTTGAATTAACAATTGTTTTAAGTTAGTATAAAAGATGTCAATAGTAGTCACAAAGGGCCCTAAAAGGTAATTATAATTAGGACTACCATAGCAACCCATTCATGAGGTGGTTCCATCACAAAAACAACCACATTCTTAAAACAAGGGGATTCAACCAGTTGGTGTTCCTAGCAATGAGCTTCAACAATTAGTTATGGCAAATTTACCTCTTCATTAGATACCAATAGAACATGAGGAAAGAAAGGAATCACAAGCACCTTTAATCGGTCGAATTTTGACACCTCATAAGTCATCCCAATAACAGAGGTTTAATGCACAACCAAGTGGACAAAACACCACACTTGTTCGATATGCTAATGAAATAACCTCTGCAACATAGAAGTGGCAGTTTGTAAAACCAGTTATTACATTCCCAAAGTTGTTATACCATCTCGATTAACATTGGTTACTGGGTACTACACATTTGAACTAGTTCTTTTTTTGAATCCAACCATAGCAGATTTAGAATTAGAATGTGATCAATTTTTAAATTGATTGGAATAGCTACGTGTGAACCATACCGACACAACCATGTGCGGTAGTTATAATTTTTAAGAGTTGCATCAGGGTTATTTGAGTGTGGTAAGTTTATTAAGGGTTTTTAGCAACTTCATAGGGAATGATGAATACGTTTGGTGCGTGAAGGGGTTGTTTTCTTTTTTGAAATGTGATATTGGTGAATAAAGTGTTAGGTTAATTCTTTTTTCAACAAAAAGCTAGTAACCATAGTTTTAAAAACTTTGTTGAGTAATTAAGGGTGATAAATTTCTAGAAGGTTGGAGGTAAATGTAGACACCAGAATTCACGGTGTTCAGCACAACATTGGTCTTGTTTTAGTATTTAGTGAATGATAAGGATGTTTAAAATTCATGAAGTAGTTGAAGGGGTGTTAATGAAAGGTCCAATAAAAATAGAACAATCTTCAAGCCATATGAACATAAGTTTAATTCGAAACAACTTAATGATTAAATAGATAGTGTGCCAATGGTAATAGGAGCTTCATAATGACTAAAACATTTATTTAGATTATGAATAAGCTCAACAAGGAGCTATAAATACATGTTAAATCTTGGGCTATGCCATAATGATAGTTCATAACTATAGGAAATCTAGGATGTGTCGAATGGTGCGAATTAGGTAATCCGCCTTATTATTAAAAGGCAGTCGACAAATTAAATTGCACAACCCACGATAATGTCCAACGTCAGGAACTGAAAACCATGCAAAGATAAAAGTATCTTCAATTTTGTAATAACCTTCATATATAGTTTCAAGTTCGTCACCAGAAGCGAAGCTGATTTGCAACAAGATCACTAGGGTGCAAAAGCTCGGAGAAATACGATAATACTAGGCTCAAGGGGGTTTAATTTCAAGACGAGCACACACCTTTTGAGGTTCGGATTCTTCATCACGAGGATGTTACATTAAGGTCAGATCTAGAGATGACTCCAGAGATGGTTTTTCATTCGCTTGTGCGACTTGGGGCCCGTAAGATGTGACCATGTATAACGCCATAATTTCAAGGAAAGGAAAAAGGTTAGATCTTCAATCAAAATCAAATTGACAATGAAGGTGTGAAGGACTTGTTACATTGAGATGTGTAGTCGTAATTTATAGATCAAGGAAAAAGAAGGAAAATCATGAATAACGGCCTAAAACCGTGGTATAATAAAACCTTAAGGTCAAAGGAAAAAAATGGAAGGTTTAAATAAAGTTTGTTAAGGGGAAAGTGGCAATAGGTGAAAAGGTGTTTTTCTTTCACCTTCCATTGGCCACCAAGCAATGGAACATTCCATTAGCCACTAAGCTTAGAACATTCCATTGGCCACTAAGCATTAGAACATTCTATTGGCCACTAAACTTGGAACATTCCATTGGTCACCAAACTTGGAACGTTCCATTGGCCATCAACCTTTGGATCTACCTTCATGTCCCTTCTCTTTCTCTTTAAAAGGCATATTCGGATCATTGGGGGCTCTCTCTTTCCTCGGACATAATTTTCAATTCAATCTCGAATATTTGTTCCCACAAGTTTTTTGAGGAAGAAAAGAATGATTAATCTTGGTAGATGGGAAAAGGAAGGAAAGTAGAATGAAAATCTTGCAATAGTTTTGAAGGAATGAAAGTGAGTAGTGATAGTGTTGGGAGGTTGGAACTTTAGAGAAATCTCACAATCCCTTTCGGGTTTGGTAGCGTAACTTATTATTGGTTTAACTGCAAAGCTTAGGATTTGATAACAAGTTGCGCCTTGTAATTAGCTTTATAATGAGTTTAGGCAAGCCGAATTTGAATAACCTATGTGTTAGAAACAATATTTCAAATGATTCGTGGTCTGCAGCCAAGTTGAATTTATCACCTTTGTAAAACCCTTTCGAGTTTCATAGCATAATTTTTTGTTGGTTTAGATGTAGAGCTGAGGATTTGGTAGTAAGGTGCGCCTTGTAATTAGCTTTCTAACGAGCTAAAGCAAGCCAAATTTGAATAACCTATGTGTTATAAACAATATTTCAAATGATTAATGGTATGTAACTAAGTTGAACATGGTGTTGAGTCCTTAAACGTTGGTTTAAATGAATGACAATTTGACATAAAATTCTAGGATGTGGAGTGTTTGAACTTAGAAAATATATCTATCAAATCTAACCGTAAATGATGCATAGGAAGCAAACTATTTAGTTTCAACTACAAATGCAATCTAACATCTAGAAATACACTTGCATTTTTCCTTCACTTGTAACATTTGTGCTTTCAAGTATAATCACCTCGTAGAACTGGGAGTAGAGGGACAGAAAGTCACCTCACATTATGCAACTTGGAGCGAAAACCTTCACACTAATCTAATTCTCAATAACATATAAAATTAGTGCACATAGTCACAGTACTTGTTGATGTCCAACAAGCACAACCTATCATTCAAGGTGTTTGGCCAAATATACCCGTTTTAAGAACCATTGGACGACCACTTGCTTAACGAAATATATCGATTACAACCCCATGTAACCTGCTATTGAAATTGCATTAACCTATGCATATTGTCAAAATGTTGGACATGAATTTTAAAATGTCCCAAGTTGTGGATGATAAACTGAAATGATTCATGAGAGAAAAATTCAAAACTTCTCTACCACTTGCCGCAATGAGCACACTAGTGATACAAGTTGGTGTACCCATGTCACAAACCCAATCACAACTAGGTTTGGTGACTCATCTAAGAGTGGTTAGTCAAAACCTAGGTTGGGAACAACTTGTTACACCATTGATAATAAGATAACCTAAAGTTGCACCATATCCAATGTGGTATAATACAGTTCCACATTTTATACCCATGGATCCTAACATGTATTCTATGTATTATTTTGGAATCAAAGGACCTAATCCATTGATTTCTGGAAGAAAAGATAAATATGTACTTGGTACTACCCAAGCAGAATTGGTGCCACCTATTGAGCAATTAGAGCAGATTCAATATCCTGTTAAGATATTAACTTTTGGATTAAAATAACCAATTTTAATTTCTAGGGGGTTCCAAATTTTTTAAGGAGTACAAAAATATTATCACATTGTCACCATTTTTGTACTCCTTTGCACAGTCCTATTTGACCATGTAAAGACATAAAATGGACAAGATTAATGGAATCATGAATTATAATGGTCTAAAATATGGTACTTATAAATATTTTGATACATTTTGATTCATTAATATTCATGGGGATCAAGATATAGGACAAAAAAGGATTCCAATAAGGACTAGGTCCTTTTTGTCCTTAGTGGTACATTTTAAAGAATTTGGACCCCAAGGGTGTACCTATTCAATAGACAATGGCTGCAACTCTACCTATTAACATACATGTTGCCAATGTACTACATGTCCATGGTAATGATATTTTAATTCAGTAGCCAAGAAGGGTTAATTTACATCGATAGCCCAATGGAAAACCACTTTGAAATTCACCTAATGGAAGATCACCTAACTGAAACCCACCTAAAGGACCACCACATGATTCACATGCTGAAGTTTATAGATGGTCAACACTAGATTCAAAAATGTTCATACCACCATGGTACCCACCAATCATAATTTGATCTAAACCAATCGATAAACTGCCATATCGAAAATTTCAGTACCCAACATACATGAAGGATACTAATCCTAATGCCCACATTAAAATTTTCAAAAAAACTATTAGAGTTAATGGGGAGACTATGGAAGCTGATATCATCACTTTATTTGGTTTCATTTTAAGAGACAATATTTCAAAATGGGGCAAAAAATTTGTACAAGATTATCCCAATTGCACTTTGGAGGAGTTGGAACAAGTGTTTTGCAAATGTTTTTGAACTGTGAAGAATGACAAAGAAGTTTGCATGTAATTGAAAAACCTCCAACAACAAGTTGGTGAACGGGTAGAGGTTTATTATGAATGTTTGTTAAAACTTGCTAATTGTTTGCAAATCAAGGCTATTAATGTGTTATTAATTATTATCTTCAAAGCAGGTTTGTAACCATACCTTAAATTAACAACATGTATGCTAAAAGATACCCTTATCAAACATAAGGAAGCTACAATTATCTACGAAGAAAATGGATCGGTCATAACAAATTACAATGCCTTGATAACACACCCAAAATCAAAACCAATTGCATAACCTATAATCACATGTACTACTGCTAAACAACAACTTACCTATTTAAACTGTGGTAAAACTACTCATGTTAAATAAACATGTCACATTAGGAAAAAAAAGAACCTACAATATTTGTTGTTTCCACTAAAGTTGTTAAACCGGTAGTTGGAATTACTTGGCAACTTGTTAAACTAGCTAAAATACCATTGAGATATCCTTGTATTATTTGTTCTAACTCTGAACATTGTGCATTTGAGTGTCCTAGAAAGACAAAAATTTAGACCATGTTTTGAATTAAACTAATCACTACTGTCACTATAACAGTGAAATCTTCTAAACCTGATAATGTACTAATTAATGTAGTTGTTGTTATCATGACACGTAGTCAAGTACCAGAACAACAATGCTTAAAGAACGTGAACCGATGAAGACAAAAACAACAACTAATTGACAAACTAAAAAACCAACTACGTGATTATTTTGTTCACACAATTAGGGAGCTACAAGGGAATGATTCAATGTCACAAGCAATCATTTAGTTCAACGGATTACTTCATTCAAATTGGGCGAGTTTACTAAAACCAATGAATCAACCATTTATTAACAAGCAACATGTTTTGTTGACTTCACAAACTACCTTACTAGAAAAGACTTTGAAGGATATTTTGAAAAATAACACTCAGGTTTTAGAGACCAAGTACATAATCAACTTGGGACAATTATCAAGGATTGTGCCAAACATCAAAAGATACATTTAAAAACTAGTTAAGCCTATTCAACCAATAAAACATGAACCTGATCAACTTGAACATGCTTGTGTAGTAGTGGCGCGCCATTAACCACCAAATGGCAATAATTCAAATCTAGGTTGGTAAAAACTTTATTGATGATATGCTAATTGATGGAGTTTTGGAATTATTATCATTATTGAGAACTTGAAAATACAATTAAGTCAACCAAAGCCTAATCCAACACCTTATAATCTGAGTATGGCAAATCAAACAACAGCTAAACCACTTGGTCTTATTAGGGATTTGAAAATATTTTTTCATGGTATTTCTTATATCGTTACATTCAGTGTCATCAATAGTAGTGTTGTAAATTCTAGTTATTCAATGTTGCTAGGACGCCCATGGTTGAGAGATGTAAAAGTATCCCATGATTGGGGAACTAATATTGTTACTGAGCAATTTGGTGCTCAAACCAAAAGACCAAAAGTTTTGGTATTTGTGTACATTTACAATATAAAAGCAAAATTATGAATATTCATGATTTTTATAACATGTTTTAGTTTTCAAACCCAAATCATTTATATCTAATTTGTACAATAATTCAAAATGAATGAAATCTTATTGACACAATATATAATTCTAGTTTTTCTTAAAATCCTACACATTATAATCTACATTTAGTCAACAACTTAAGCTTTTTGAAATGCATTAAATTCCCCAATAGATGTGGGCAACTTTTATAAGTTTAGGCACCTCAACAAATGAAGGCTTGGAATGCATTTAATCAACCAATATACATAGGTAATTTTTGCAAGTTTGAACACCTTAAGAAATGAAATTTTTTGAGTGCATTCAATTGGCTAATAGATGTAGACAATTTTTACAAGCTTAAACACCCTAACAAATTAAAGCTTTGGAGTGCACTCAATTGGCCAATAGATGTAGGTATTTCTTGTAAACTAAAAAAATTATTCAAATCAAGGTTGTAGAGTGCACTCAATTGGCCAATAGATGTAAGTAATTCTTGCAAGCTCAAGCACCCCCACAAATGAAGGTTTTGGATTGCATTCAATTGGCCAATACATATGAGTAATTTTTGCAAGCTTGAACAATCATTCAAATGAAGGTCTTGGAGTGCACTCAATGTGCCAATAGATGTACATAATTCTTGCAACTTTGAACACCTCGACAAATTAAGGCTTTGGAATGCAATCATTTGGCCAATAGATGTATGTAATTTTTGCAAGTTCGAACACCTTGACAAATTAAGGTTTTGGAGTGCACTTAATTGACCAATTAATGTAAGTAATTCTTGCAAGCTTGAACACCTTGACGAATAAAGGTTTTGGAGTGCACTCAATTGGCCAATAGATGTAGGTAATTTTTGTAAACTTGAACACTTTGATAGATTAAACTTTTGAAGTGCATTTAATTGGCCAATAGATGTAGGTAATTCTTACAAGCCTCGACAACTTGATAAATGAAGGTTTTGAAGTGCACTCAATTGGCTAATAGATGTAAATAATTCTTGTAACCTCGAACACCTCAAACACCTTAAGGTTTTAGAGTGTAGTCAATTGACTAATAAATGTAGGTATTTTTACAAGCTCAAATAATTGTGCAAATCAAATTTTTGGAGTGCATTCAATTAGTGAATAGATGAAGTTAATTGTTGTAAATTTGAACACTCTGATAGATTAAACTTTTGAAGTGCATTCAATTGGCCAATAGATGTAGATAATTCTTGTAAGTTTGAACACCCTAATAGACTAAATTTTAAGAGTACATTCAATTTTTCAATAGATGTAAATAATTATTTCATATCAACACATATTGACATATTAAGGCCATGGTTTTAAAAAAAATTTAAAAATATAAATGATTTCATTAAATGGATTATTTGTAAGTGATGGCAATTAAACAAATTACTTGGCAACTTTTGGATCATGCATTTTTGGAGACACAACCATCAAAAGTTATTCAAATCTTGACCTTGGATGAAATTATCCACTGTATTTGGTGAAGCTTTTGTTAGGTCAAGTAACTTAAGGTCGTGAAACTCCTTTGAACCATTTTGGAAAATGAAGGCAAAATTGCACATTCTTTAAAACAAATGCCTTCTAAATTTTTCACCACCTACCACATCAAACAAATTACCAACAATTGTCAACATGAATAAAAATAAAATTTCATTTTAATGCCATGTTTTTAATGAAAAAAGATTACATCTCCTTAAATAAAGCTAAAACTTATGGTTTCATTTGGAATTTTGACAAAAAATATATACCATAGGATTGCATTAGCACATGGTCCTCAAACTTGATTCTTTTGCAAAGATATATTTAGTTTCCATATAAATTAACTTATTGTAACTTTTGTTGCAATATTTCATCCCATGTCTCGCAATTGTTCATGCAGGGTACAAGTCGTCATCTTCTATCCATTTGATTAAAGATCTAGCTTTCAAGTTTTGTAATATAAGCATAGGGATTGACGAATCATCTCCATTCCAATATGCTCGACAAAAAGTACTTTTCTTGAAACTAACAAAAAAACAAGCAATATCCAAAAACATGTTTTGATGTTTCTTATTCAAGTGGTCATAAAACATTCACAAAGTTTCCAAAGCATTTCATTGTCAGAGCCTCTTGTTATATTTCACCCACCTTTCAATTCATTCAATACATCTTTCCATATTTCCAAATCGCAAATATCACACAAATAACAACCCAATATTTCAAGGCTTAAAGGGAAGCCCCCACAAGCTTTTATAATCTCCATAGAAATGAGTTTAGGGTTTCATAATAAACCCTAAACCCATACCTCAATTGTTACCAAGGTATAGTCATTTCCTTTTGAGTATTGCTTGAGGATGGGCTCTTGGCAGTTCTTCTAATGTCACAAGAAGTGCATTTTTTCTAGTCAACTTTAGGTTTGCATCTCTTTGGAACTAATTGACACTCCAAGTACAATTGGAAGGAATGAGTCTTACATGAAGAAAAAATTGAAGTTTCAAATTGACTAGGTTAAATCACTCTTAATTTTCATAATGTTTCCCGACTTCATTTGAGTTGCAATCAATCTTTCTAGTTCTGAACTATTGTAGAAGCTCAACTCCAGGAGCAAAACTAAATGTCTAGGCATACTATTTAGTCAAGGTACAAAAGTCTCCTTCTCTTTGTGAATTGAAAATCTTTTTGTCAAAAATTGTCCTTGGAATGGCTTCTGTATAACATCAGCCACCACTGTTAACTTTTTGACATACTTGTATGCACATGTGGAGTGGAACAAAGCAGTGAACTCTTGGCATCAATTATGTAAACGACAGCATGCTAATAATAGTGTAAAACCATATGAGCAAACCTCTATGGTTCATTGCCATCAATTTGAGAACATGGACATGGGATGAATGCCAAGAAGGTTGACATGTAGGCAAATAGATAAACCTCCACTTATAAACAGTCAATTTCAAATAATCCACATTATCCATGCATATGCTCATGTTCCAAGTTTATGTAAGTACCATGTTTTCTTTAACAAAATTTTCCATAGTATTTGCCCCAATGAAATCATCCACAACCATTGATGACATATTGCACCTAAGCTCAATTCACATCAAGGGTCAGTAGGGATATCTATTTTTGAACCCTATGTTGATTTAAAGGTTAAAATGACTGAAATTTAAGGAGTAAACTTAACCCTCGCCTTGGGTGAACTAGCACCCACATTGGTAACATGGTAAATTTTTAAAAATAAAATTGAATTATATCTAAATATTAAAAATATCCCATGCTTAGATCAAATCAGGGTCTCCGAAATCAAACTTAACATTTTTTGGGCTTAACATGGCCCCTAAGAAGATTCAATCAAAAAAGGTTAAAATACCAAGGGGGGTGCTGGTTCACCTTGGCAATGTTGTTCACACAGCGGGAAAGATAAAATAGTATGATGGGTTTAATTTAACCCTACACTGAACGATTCACATTGCGGGGTTTTCCAAATTAAGCAAATAATTTGGGCAGCTTGGGGAAACTCAGGAATTCTTTTTCCATAGTGCCCAAAAATATTGGGCACTCTTGAGAATTCCTGAGAAATGTTTTCAAGGAGATTTGCAAAAAATCAGTTGATTGGGAATTTTTGTGCTGCCAGATCATTTTGAGCATATTATATATGTTTGAAAAAAATTCATTTCTGCTCAACAATTTGAGAATTTACAAAATCCTGATGCTCAAAAAGATTTGGGAGAAATTTTTTCCAAGATGTTTCAAAAAAATTTGGCAGTTTTGGAAATTTTGACTGACCTGGAAAATTATAAAGGTTGATTTATTTTTCATTTCTGCCCAAAAACCTTTGGACACTTTAGAAAAATCCTGATTCTCAAAAGAGTTGAGTGTTTTGGGAATTTTTATGTTGCCTGATATTTTTGGTCACCCTATAGAGGTTGAAAAAAAATCATTTTTCCCCTACAATTTTGGGCACTCTGGAAAAATCCAGATTCTCGAAAATGTTGAGGTGTACTAAAATGTTGGATCCAAAGACTAGGTGACACAAAGCGTGGAAATTTTGGAAGTGTACCACTCACAGATACTATGCTTGGTCCCACACGCCCTTGTACTACATGTGTGGGTTGGGCATGGGACCATGGTTTTGAAATTTGTGAATCTACCTCTTACATTATCACGAGGGTAGATGCTACCAAATTTAGAAGCCTATTGCTAATTATTTCAACTTTGGTTGTAGGCGAATCTTGAAGGTTGGCCCCCTACCAATTTGGAGGTAAATATTCTGACGACGTCTGGGTAGAGTCCTGAGAGGAACTATGACTCACTACGGATTTAGACCATTGTTGGGCGGGTATTATAGACTACACAAGCCCTTGCTGGGTATCATGGCGGTTATATAATCGCAATTCTCAGAAATATGAGATACCCATTCTTTAATGTATAACCCATGATCCTCAAATTTTTTTTGAATTAGTCAAATAACCAGCGGTTCTTCTTTGAAACCTGGCAGTTTTTAAGGTTTTTGATATATCTAGAACCGGCGGTTCTCCGGATCGGAAAAGTTTGAAAAACCAGGCAGTTATTTGTAAAAATCAAATTTGCGCCCGACACTAATATCAGTAGACACGAGTGACACCCCGGGGGGGGGGGGGGGGGGGGGGGGCAAAAAAA
>Ga0209611_10010291_pt1 | contig 13816 bp, 5 predicted proteins | sample S1TSphgellanicum_3_FD_187693 | JGI IMG/M metagenome (GOLD analysis project Ga0209611, IMG submission 187693) | Host-associated microbial communities from peat moss isolated from Minnesota, USA - S1T2_Fc - Sphagnum magellanicum MG (SPAdes) (version 2) | ecosystem: Host-associated > Plants > Peat... | reverse complement strand
GGGGGGGGGGGGTCCTGAGGACAAAAATTGAGGACAAATGAACAAATTAAAAAAAGTGAAGCTTGTTTGTTTTTCCTACCAATTCCCTACAACCGACACATCCCAACAGGTTGGTTAGTTGGCTGGCCGGTTGGGTGTAGGGGAGTAGGTAGACTCTAGACTCTTCATCACGTAGGTACCTAGTAGTTAAGTACCATAGTGTACCTTTACCAATTTGGCAATAATTAAATAGTTTTTAAATAAATGTCAAAAATTTCCAAAAATTTAGACACCCACAATGACCAAAGCTCTAGAAACTTCTGTTGCTCCAGTCTACTTGGTGTACATGGCCCCAGGCCTTTGAAAGTGTCACAATTTGAGGAAATTCCTAGTGTTACTGCTGGAATGAAAATAAATAAATAAATAAATAAATATGAAGAAATATACAAATATATGAAACATGAAAATATGATATTTATTTATTTATTTATTTATTTATGTACAGCTGCCAGCAAGAAGATGCTGAAATGGTAAATGTACAAGAGTAGGGGATAAATAAGAAAGTTGAAGTTGGGAAATATAAAACAAAAACAGAAGCCAGGCATCCAGACATCAAATCCAGGCACATCAATATCTTTGTCTCTCTCTCTCTCTATCTCCTTTTTTCTTCCCCTAGATCCTCTTGCTTAAAATATACATAAACTATCCCATTGTCGTCTGTCTATGTGGCCTGCCAAAAAGGAAGCACATCATGAAGCAATGAATTCTCCAGTAGAACTATTCAATCTATCTATCTATCTGTGTACAACTTTACCTTAGGTTCCTCCCCCTAGATTGTGTTGAGCTACCTATTAACCTCTCCTATTAATTATTACATGAGACCAATTTCTTTTTCTTTTTTTTCCTTTTTTGCAACGACCCAATTTGATTGGCCTGTCACTCAAAAGAAATGAAACTATGGAGGATCCCAAAAGTAGATTGTTCTATTTGTTCTATCTGAATGTATCGAGTTCCTCCCCCTTTGGCCCACATATATAGTTGACAGGAGGACAACATTTGCCAAAGCATATGAGATGAAAGTGACATGATGTGGAGAACACATTGGGGAACATATTGGGAACCCAACGAAAACCCATTGGGAACTTTTTTAAATAGTGGAATCACATTGGGAACCGGGGAAAAATGGGGAAAAAAATCCTTCCCCCCAAAAACTTAAAAGGAAAAAAAGCAAGGCACCTTAAGTGCATGCTTGGGCCTTACCATTGGCTGCATGAAATTTCTCATCCCAAAAAAGTTTGTCACCCTAAACCCTTGCAAAGAACACACTACCTCGACAGGAAGGAAGCGTGAAGGGTAAAGCCTGATGAGGGGGGGGGGGCTTTACTGGAGTGAGAAACCACCGCCCCCAGAAGGCAGAGCCAATTGAAGGCCTGTTCCAGTAAAGCCCGAGACTAGGGGCTTCAACTCGAAATGTCAGGGCAGACCAGATTGGTCCCCTTTTCACTGTATTTTTGTCCTTTCCTGACGTTTAGAGGTTAACCTGAGTGAGGAGGCCCCCCAAAAAAAGGGAAAATTGTCTCCCACTACAACAGTGGCACAAAAGTTACGCAAGAAAATTTAAATAATTGCATTTTTCAGAAAGTGTGGAGTTTAACATGTCACTAGGGTACATTGCAGTGGGAACATGAAACAACCAAACAAACAAGGGATGTATCGCACTGTGTGGCCTTGCCATTTGCAATAAAAAGTATCTTAATGCAAAAGAAGAATTAGTGAAACTCAAATATTTCATCATGCAAAAATTTAAATTTTCAAAAAATCCCCTAAAAGAAACCAAAATCCTTCAAGATATTATAACTCTGTAATAACTAATCTCAACTTTCAACACAAGCCAAAATATCATCTTTCAAAAATCCTCATATAAAAATAGACCTATTATTATTACCTAGGGGCCGAAATCCCTTAAGCTACGGTACTCTATATTGAATCTAAACACAATATCCTTGCCTTGGTAGGCAAGGCCAACAAACAAAAGACTGCTAGGCAAAGACAAGTATAAAACGTGGGAATCTGGGCTACATAAGCTAGTAGGTAACTAAACTACCCACTGGGTACCACTGGTTGTATAGCAATTGTGGGTAGTAAGTAGTAACTGCAGCAGGGTATGGCTGCTACTCGTGGTCGGTAAGTTAACATGCTTCAGTACTAAAGCATTAAAGTACCCCTTGATATCCGCGGCACATTACTACAAAGCAGGATTGTAATCAATTTTTACAACATGTGAAAAAGGACTGTGCACAAATCACAAGTGACATTGTGAAACTGAAGATGATCTGGTACAAGTCCCTAGCGATATTCATGAACCAGCAACCCCCCCCGCCCATGAATGGTACCTTCACCTTATTGAGCGAGTAAGGCCTCTCCATGACACTTGGCCCATGTACATACAATGTGTAGTTGTGATCCCAGCAACCTAATGAAATCAGCACCCACCCAGAATGGTTCTACCTTTCACCGTATTGAGTGAGTAAGGTCTCTCCACCGCACTGGCTAATGTACTTACTTACTCGTATGTGTAGTTGTGATCACGGCAGCCTGATGAAACCAGCACCCACCCAGAATGCTACCTTCACCTGGGTGAGTGAGTAAGGCCCCTCTCCATGGCACTGGTTAATGTACTTACTATTTGTGTAGTTGTGATCACAGCAGCCTAATGAAAAGAGATCCTAAGTCATATTCTGCTCTGGAAATGTTAAATTTAGACTAAGGACCTTGATTTTGTCTTAGAAAAGGGGATTTTTCCCCCTGTATTGGAGGGGAAAAAAACAAAACAGAGTGTTTTATTGGATCGGGGCCATGTTCAGCTTTTTAATATTTTTTTTGCATGAGATAAAAACTTCTGCCCTTTTCTAAAGAAATTCCTATGATACTCAGATGGATATCACAAAAGAAATGCCCATTACCACTTTACACCTTGTAATGTGCCTTGCAACTACACTAAAAACAAGCAACCAAGTTTTTACAAAAACAAATTGAAACACCCACAAAAATGCGTGGTGAGCATTCCATTTTTTTGGAATGCCCCTGATTAATAACAGAGGAAAAAATATACTGGGTAAGGTGCCCTCCAATTACACTAAAACATTTGATGCAGGTCTTTAGGTGACTCAAAAAACTGTGAAGAGTTTTCTGTGGTACAAGTGTGGGTAAGGTGTCCTCCAATTACACCAAAAAAAACCAAAGCACGCCTTTCGGTGACCCAAAAACTGGGAGGAGTTTGCTGTACTACAAGTGCGGGTGCTGATTTACCAAATCCATTAGGTACATAAGGTTGGCTTGCCAATAACCGCACAATTGCAGACTACTTACTAAACCGCAGTGTCCTTTGTTGGGCATTTCATGCCATTTGTCAATGACAATTTGTAAAGGACACCGTCGTATTTGGTTCATTGGTTGGTGTTACGTGTTGGTGGCCTGTATAACTCAAAGAAAGTATATATCATAGTAACCTTGGTACTGTCAACATATGTTTGTCAAACAATTTTGAAAATTTTCATTTTGACAAATAAAATGAATGTTCTTTTGAATATTCAATATTTTCCTTCAGAGAAATTTTTTAATTCAAAATTTTAGTTTTTTTGAGAATTTCAATGTTTTTTGAAAACAACAAAATTAGTGTGGAAATTGCCAAGGTAAATAATAGGGCTTATCATGTTTGTAAGATGAACATTACTGATAGTCTTTCTTACATATGCAATTTTTTTGGGGGTGAGAAATTCTTAGTGTATGTGGAGGGTGCCTTATCCTCATTACAATTTCTGCCTTGACAGAGGATGGCACCTCATGTCTAAGGTATCCCCTCTCCTCTCAAATGAATTGTGGCCGTGCAAACTATTACCAGTTCTTTACAGCTTGTAAGGATCTGGAATCCGATTGTTCTGGGAATTTGGGTCCCATGGCGTCCCTCCACCTTGCAAATGGGGCCCTCATTCCCAGAACGGCACCATTCTTGGTCCTTAGTCCTTACCCTACACGTAAGATGTGGAAGGCCACATCCATCCCAGTACATGTGTGCTTCCCACCCTGGACCAATTAAACTGGGTGTTTTATTAGTCAGCCATGCACATCAGGGATTTTTTTCCCCAATTTTGTGGTTTTGAAAGTTTGGTTAGTTTTTTTCCAAAATTTTTGCAATTTATCATGCATTGCAATATGAACAACTTGATCATTTGGCAACACTTTTGTAGAAGTTGTTGAATCTGAAAATGAATCAATCAATTGAATTACCAAAGTTCTTGTTGCTCGACTGATACACCATTGAACAACCCTTGAAAATACTGAACATTTATTGTTCTGTGTATTCATATGATGTAAGCCATCTATTGAGATTCACAATTTTGATTTTGAAGATTCCAACCCTGTAGTTAATGGCGTTTTACTTTATGGAATTGATTGATTTGGCGCGAGCAATATTTTCATAATTTTATTTTTAGTGGAGAGTTTCAAATATCATACCTACTAGTGTAACACTCGACGTTATCCCAAGTGCAACTTCGTCACCAAACTAACCTTTCCTTCCAAACCCATCTTTTTAAATTTAATTGAATTTTCAATGACGAAAATTACTCAAAATTCCATACCTCCCACATTTAGGTCTAAAACTTTCAAAATCATCTTCATTAAATCCTACTCATTAAGAGATTTTCAACAATATCAATAATGTGCCCAAATTCTTTTATAATTTTTTTTATTTAACTAGATTTTCAGTGAAAATTTTATTTTATTTTCAACTTGGGCTCTATATGTTTCACAATCAATGATGATCAATTATTTCTTTTTTATTTTAATGTTCCCATATGGTTTCCAATAGTTCATCATTATTTTTGTCAATCTCAAATTGAATTAAATTATTTTTAACCTTTTCTTTGGAATTGTCCAGAGATTACCATATGATAGACTTCAAAAAATCATCCATACATTCTAGATTCTTGTTATTTTCATCATTGAAATTGGATTTTCATTGTTGGTCAAAACATCATGAAACCAACTCAATGCACCTCTACTCATCAAAGGCTTTCCAATGGTATCAAGAGTGCAATGAGAGGCACTATGTTTTGAAAGGTCTCAACATGACAAACAAACAAACAAAATTACTTTCCTTCATAAAAGGATTGGTCATTTGATGGTTTGAGTATTGAATCTTAAACCGAAAGTTTTTCACACTTTAGAAAAGTGATTCAAAATTTTTATTCCCCACTTGAAATGACAAAAGTTTACTTTAAGTTCCATAAGTTATCATCATTGTAAATTGAACAATTCCAAACTTGAATTTGTTTAGCTTATTCCTAAATGAAGAACCATGAAAACATGTGTCTTTTCAGATTTATGTATTTAAATTATTTTTTTCCAACACCATATTCACAAGAACAATTGAATATTTGATCCATTAATTTGCATCCCATTTGTTTTTTTTTCAATTGTTGAATTAAATTAAATTGAATTGGAATTCGATTCAAACTCCCTTGAATGTATTTGAATTCAATTTAAAAATTCAATGTAAATTCAACTTATGTTACAATGTTTTTCATGCTTCAATCCATATAGGAATGAATTAATGTTTCCCACTTTAAAACATTCAAAATAAATTATTACTCCACAATGATATTTGTGTTTTCCTTTGTTTTTCCAATGTTTTAAATCTTGATGCAAACAAAAAGATTTATTGCATGTTACACATTGCATCATATCATCATTACCCTTTGGCTAAAATTCATTTATATCAATGTTATTGCAACATGTCATGTCATTGACATATGAATATGTGTTGTCTAATTAGGTTTCATGTGAATATGCTAACATTGTTTAATAGATTGTTAATAAAAGAACAAATGTCAATGCATAAGGTGAAAATGGAAAAAAAATCTTTTGCACTTCACATGTGCAAACAACATTGATAGAATCATTTTGATATTATGCATGGTACTCAATCTTTTCTTTATTTCTTTCTTTGATTCATAAATCATAAACTATATAAATGTATTTATTGCATAGTCTTATCTCTCACATAATTACATTATTTCATTATGTTTGGGCATGCATGTTTTTTTTCCCCTTCATTGTGGTTTGCACTTAAGATGCTACACAACAAGGGATGTTAACCTTAGTATGTGTTTATTATGTGAAAAAAAACAATTGAAAAAATTAGTGGACCAAATGTACCATTCTCCTTGTTGTTTTTCTTAAGTATTTTTTTTGGTTGAAAATTTGCTTTGATGTGTTTTGATCATTTGATTAAGTTTTATGCATGACATCATATAACACAAGCCATATCATATCAACCCACTTACACCTTTACAAACATGTTTTAAATCAAATGGGTATTTATCTTTCAAAATGGAGAAAAAAATCTTAAATATTTAAAACCTCCATATTTTTCAAATTATTTAACCAAGATGAAGCAAAAGATATAATAATACAAAATAAATTGATCAAATAGTGACAAAATAAGTATATTTGTGAATAATTACGTTTGACATTTGTTGTCTCATAAATCATTCAACAAAATTGAATAAGGATTATGAATATTTACAAGAAATTATGCATGCAAAATGGCATTTGATCATTGTTACAAGATTGCATACATAATATGAATAAATCAACTAAAACAATTGTGTGCATGCCTTGTGACAAAATTAGTATTTACTAATAATTTATTGGGATAATGGCATGTTTGACAATCCAAAATTTCCTCCCATAAGTATATAGAAATATCTTTGTATGAACATTCTATTGAATAAAAATGATCTTTTTATGTATTCATTATTGATTAAATTTGTGATATTTTCATTAGTTCATTTTGAAAATTCATTAATTCAAAATTCAATTTGAAGCATCCTTAATTACATGGGTAGATGACCAACATTGTGTTCATTACAAATGTCATTGCTTCATCATAAATCCTAATAAACTTACAATATAAAAATTAGTGATCTTATTATATGAAACTAAAATATCCTTACAACTTTTGAAAACCTTTCAAAATATTATTAACATGTTGAATAAAATAAAAGATGAAAATGTTGCCATAAAACAAGCACATTTTAATGAAATCAATTGGTTTGTATATATTTTAAAACTTATTTGGTGGTCCTTGTCCATTATGCAATGTCATATTAGAAGAAAATAATCCATCTTGTATGACATAATTTATTGTATGGGGATGTTATATTTATATTTATATTATTTTATAGTACCTTCGCATCTTTGAAATTAACTATATAATTTATTAACAAAAATGAATTTTCAATTTTATTTGATTCTTGAAATGAAAATTTCAAAATTCATTCAATCTTCTACATGCATGTGTTGAAAATGTTGTTGTGCTAAATTATTTTTAAAATTTTAAGCAATTATATTATGAATATACTAAATCATATGTGTTTTTTACATCCCATGATTATGTTGTAAGGATTACATTTTTCTTTCAATGTCTGTCATTAATTGAATTAAATGCAAGGGAGGATGAATGCCTTGTTATAAGAGTTTTGCAAGAAGGAAACAATAAAAACAAAGAAAGTAGGGAAAAAAAAATAGAAGAAAAAGAATTGATTTAGTTTGTGGCAATACACCAATGCTTGCATATTTGGTGCAAATCAAGATGGGTAAAAATTTTTAAATCATAAAAGTTGATTATATATATAATTTTTTATGTAGTTGAAACATGTTCAAAGTTTGGTTCTTGATTTCAAAGTCTACAAAAGATTCCAAGATTTTATTTTGTGATTAAATCAATTGCATGTTAACCATAATCACATGTCTTTCAACATACTATCATTGTGTATCACACCAAGATTTTGAAAACTTTGAGAATTTTTTTTGAATGTTATTATTCAAAAGTGTATGATTCACATTCAAATGCATTTTCATTCAACAACTACACTTTTAAGCTTAATGGTCAATTAAATAATACATTATTTATGTTTTGAAAGATGATATTGAAATATATATATATATATATATTTTTGACCTACATATTATGATTGCAAATTGTCTTAAATGTTTTGAATTTTCACATTTTAAACCATTGAACCACACTTTACATACATATATTCTTTAATGAATTTGATATTGATTAATTTTCATAATGTTCATAATTCCAACAAGTGGTAACATTGAAATTAATATGATGGTAGCTTTTGGTTTGTATTGAAAATCAAAATTACAAATAAATCAAAATGAAATTCCGCTATAATTAAAATTTTAAAGGTAAATAATATAATGATTTTAATCAAATTTAATAATTTAATAATAAGTACATTAAATAAAATTTATTGATTAAATAAAAATATGAAAACATATAACCATTAAATTTCAACTTAAATGTTTTTGTAATATTTAGTGGGAAGTGGTAGCTAAGAATATTTTAATATCATTTCTAGACATGACTTTGGGGTTAACATTTTGTTTTGCCCCTTCTAACCACCTTCTCCTTGGAATGGATAAACATTTGTTTCCCCTTATAATTATTTTTTCTTTTCAAATCAATAAAATATACTTCCAACTTTAACTTTGGTCCTTTTTAAATTATAATTAGTGAAACTTGACCCATGTTTTCAAAGAAAATTGAACCTTTAAACTACTATAATTGTTGGTAGGCCAAGATTTTAAAACAACATTTCAAGATGAGATGTTGACTTAGCAAACATTCTCAAATTCAAACATCACTAGTCAAAATTCAAAGCAGTGTGATATTTTGGTGAAAGAATGACCTAAGCTTAATTTGTAGCAAAAACACACCCAAACAACACCAAAGGTGACAAGAGATTCCCAAACAAATAAAACAAGAATGTTGACAAAAAATGACAAAATGGTAGCAAGGGGTGTCAAAAAGACACACTGCAAACACTATAGGAATGTTAGGTTGAACATGAAAATTTTCTTTTCTTTATTTTTTGAGCAATAAGAAAACATTGAAGGTTCATTGGCATTGGATGCAATGTTAGAGAACACCAATAAATACATAGGGGACATTGCAAACACTAAGGTTGAAAATATTTTATATATTTTTAAACCAAAAGTCATTGGGGAACACATGGTAAGAAAGATATTGAAGAACATTGAAAAGGACATAATGGGTGCTATAAATATTAATATTTTAATAGGTGAAAAATTGAATATCATACTCTAAAATTAATGAAAGTGGAAATGATTTCAAGGGCAATCTATACAATCATGGATGACTAATTTGCATATCTAGGTTATCTAGGTCATCCATGTCATTATATCCAGGTCTAGATAACAGTAGGTGTGTAGGGGAGAAGGAGTTACAGGTACCTATGTAAACTTACCTCACATAAACACACAAAAAAACATGAATTTTTTGTGTATAAATGTGTTAATTTGTGGTTCCCACAATTTTGTGCAACACATTTATTATTTAAACAAGATGCAAGTAATTTGACATTTTGAACAAGATTAACCTTTGCTGATTGTCTTAAACTTTGTTGTGACAACTACAGTAAATGAATATATATTGTGTGTTTAATGGTGGCGTGCATGTTGTAAGTTGTAACATCATATGTCCACACCATAACGATCCAAATTCAAAGGAGAATGGTGCACACCAAGATTGGCATAGGCAATGGGACACAATTAGTGTAGGGTTACATATCATAAAAATCTAAGATTTAGGTGGCCCAGTTATCCAACATGTGGGGTTCCATGTGGGGTTGCAAGAGGCCTTGGAGAAAGACTAGGTAATCTTAAACTCTGCTGCCCTCATTTTGGCAAGTACCTTCAATGCAAAGGCTTTTCAGTGACAAGGGATGAGTTTGAATTGGTTTGATTTGTTGGGTTGTGTTTTTGGGTACATTTGAGGTAGCAGCTTGCAAGTTAGGTCTTGGAATCCAGCCAGCCTATTGAGAGTGGGTAGAAGGTAGTTGGCATCTTGCAGCCAATTCTAAACAGGGTACTAAGCTACCTAGTTTTCTGACCTAAATTGGTCCTCACTGGAGTTTCACCCCAGTTTTGGCTGGAGGAAGTTAAATCAGCAATTGGGTCCTTTCATTTTTTTCTTCTCTACCCTTGACTCAATCCGTAATGATGCGTAGACACAGATTTGTGGTTCCTATTATGCACACCACTAGGAGGGTATGTAATGTGCCTCCTACTGTCGATTACATGCGCAAGGGGTGTATAATAAGACACAAAATAAAGATATCCGTAAACTCAGGAAAAGACAGCACCAGTACCCTGAGTTTGGTCATACACAGGGTGAGATTAAAAAAAAACCCTGCAAAAAAGTACGTTAGCATTCAAGGGGGGGTGAAACTCAGAAAACCATCAATTTTGATGGTTCCTGAGTTTCACCTTGTCTTTCTTTTTCCTCGGCGGCTCCACCGCTGCTAGGGTAGAACTGCCCATCACTGATCTCTACCCTATCATCAATCGCTTCTTGAGATCTTCATCATCTGAGCTTCCTTTTGAGTGATTTAAAATGTTATGGGAGCGCTGACTCAAGCTTTAGAAATCATCTTTGAAGCGCAAATGAAAAGGAGTAATGAAAAAATAGGAAGAAGAAAAATAAGCTTTCCAACTCACAAAACATGTTTTTTAATTTTTTTTTTCTATTTGGACCTCTCCTACTTTCAAAACTTATAACTTTCTCATTTCTTATTCATTTTAAACAATTTAAAGTGCTATAGGATTGTCACCTTCAGTTCTACAAATCATCTTGGCACTCTAATAGCAACAAAGCAATATACAAAGAATTTGATGATTTGTTTTTTTTGAGTTCTTAACCCCCTCTACTTTGGGGGCCCATAACTTTCTCAATTCTAATCCGTTTTTGACAATTTTTAATACATCAAATGCATCAATAGGAGGGGTTCAAGTTTTGTTGGGACACCAGAAACAAAGGAGTCCACTTGGATCCAGCCTGCCCTGAGCACTTCCGCAATCACTCATGGGCTATTCTACCTTACATAGATTTTCACCGCTCCTACCTGTACAGCTACTATAATGCCTCTCAAACCTTGTGCATTAAATGCTGAGATTACGCATTTTTTACTGACTTCAGCATTTCATACTGAGATTTAATAAAGTTTCCTTACTTTACAAATATTACTAAAAGAGGGGTTCGTGGGTGAAAGGAGGCCCAAAGACAGGGTGACTTTACAGATATCTCTAATGTGTGACAACCAGAGACATCTTGGTAGGGCAATTGAGCAGTCAAGGAAAAAAGAAGTTTGTCTGCACTAGGGACCCGTTGTGATATAATGTCCTCCGTTTCAGATTTTCCTGGCGCCTTTAGTGCTGCTTATTTAATCCGGCCTTGTAATAATAAGATCCTGCAAATGTTCTGAACTGGTACCCTATAAGTACCCCCAGTGTATAAGGGAACTGATACCCAGTTTCATGAAAAGACATCCAATTTCACTGATTTGATGGATAAGCACTCAGTCAGATTAGGGATGAAACTGAGTTTAGAGGCTCAAACTAAGGCCCAAAGGCATGGTGACATGGATGACTGTAATATCTGCTCAAATTATTTTTGTGCAATGGCACAACTTCTTTTTGTTGGAACTTTTTATCCTTTCCTATTCATATTTGGCCACATAAATTTATTCTTCAAATCCTGGGCAGCTCTCCCAATGTCCTCATATGTTCAATGCTAAAATATGCATATGGGAATGGACACACCCCCAGATTGATCTCTATTGTACTCAAATTGTTGTTTTTGAGATCGACATGTTTTCACCTTAAGAAAAACATGGAAGCAATGACAGGTTACTTTATTTTTTCATATGTCTTTTGAAGGGGCCACATTGATGTCTTCATTCTTTGGATGGGTTCAAGATTATTCAGTCTTCATGTCTTTTAGATGCATGGTTGTCAACAAATAAAATATTTGTTGTGGATGCCCAATTTGTTGCATGGCAGGCAAAGAAGTGTGCAAAAATAAGGCCATAGTGAACCAGAGCACCCACCAGTGCACCATCCACTGGATGCCTGTTATTACTCAGTTATGGACGAATCTCAACTGAGTTAACATTTGGTTTGCCCTCAGTAACCAATTTTGTAGGAAATAGGTCTCATATATAGGTAGATAGGTAGGAAAATAGGTAAACTACTAGGTAAGTAAATGGTTTATACATAGGTAAGGGTTGTTTTTATCACCTACTTACCAACAACCTGCTTGTGGGTTATTAGTAAATAGGTAGTTTAAAAAATCAACTGAACTAACCACCATGGTTAACTAGGAAACTGGAACCCAACAGAAAACTGTTTCCTGACCACTTATCATCCATCCTTCACAGTGCCCTGGTGGGTGCTGGTTCACTGTGGCCCAAAAATAAGCCCCAAAAAAAAAAAAAAAAAAAACCCCTGATCCCTAGCATTGAGTATGTTGGTTCTGGTCCGTCAAATTTCAGCTCTCGAGGTGGGCTGACTTCGGGAGTTGAGCTTCAGACCAGTTTTTTGGTTCCAATAAAGGGCCTTCCATGAAGGATAGCCCCCACCAAACATCAGATCCGCCACCGGTCTACTCAAAACAGTGCCAGAAGAAAGAAAGTTTGTGCTTTGTATCCGACCAATTTTGGGTCATGGAGCCCAACAACACCGTATCCTATAATGGTCCCCACAACTTTGTCTGGTGGAGAGAAAGACAAACCCAGACAGAGCTTGGTTACTAGGGGGTAATTTAGCGTTGTGTCGTCTCGTGTTGTCTCGTCTCTTTAGAAAGACATTGGAATCCTACTAGCGCAACTTTGAAGCATGCAAAAACCCTATCTAACTCATTACGTACAGATGAGCCGGCATGCTATGATCCACTTGGTAACAAATCATTTGGATGGATGTGACCAATTGGATCTTTTGGATGGATGTGACCAATTGGATCATTTGGATGGATGTGGCCAATTGGATCATTTGGATGGATGTGACCAATTGGATCATTTGGTTGGATGTGATGAATTGGATCATTTGGATGGATGTGACTAATTGGATCATTTGGATGGATGTGACCAATTCGATCTTTTGGATGGATGTGACAACCTCTCACCTTGACCAGATCCAAAGAGTAAAAAAGTAAAAAAAACCCCTTGTTTTTTCCTCACCTTGCATGATCTTAATCCAAGCTGTAGAGAGGGAAAACTGGAACACCCCCGAAATAGAATAGGTAATTTGCCTTGGGCGAACCAGCACATACCTACATTGGTACGTACCCTGGTAAAAAGTAAAAAACCAGCGTTGGGTGGATCTTTAAGGCAGCGCCGCTTCTTGGCTGGTTCTCACTAGCCCAGATATATAGGTATATATATATATATCACTGGTGGTTCTCATTTTGTGAAACCTCTGCCCCCAGAATCAACTCGGCAAAAAAAAAGAAAAAAGAGGGGTCAAAGAACCGGGGAAGAACTAGGTTCATTTTACAGAAAACCAACATTCTTTGAGGGCTTTAAAATACTCAGAACTGAGGATTCTTTGCTTCTGGGCTTTTCAAATACCCGGGATTGATCGGTTCTTTGATCTTGATTTTGTTTCAAATACCCACAAGCGAATGTTCTTTGATTCTGATTTTTCTAATACCCGGATCCAGTGGTTCCTTGATTCTGGTTTTTTCTAATGCCCAGAGCCAGCGGTTCTTTAATTTTTTAAATTTTTTCAGATACCCAAAGTGAATATTCTCTGACTCTGATTTTTCTAATACCCGGAGTCAGTAGTTCTTTGATTCTGATTTTTTTCAAATACCCACAAGTGAATGTTCTTGGATTCTGATTTTTTCTAATACCCGGATCCAGCAGTTCTTTTTAAATCAAAGAACTGCACAACAATGGTA
>Ga0209611_10010289_pt1 | contig 13818 bp, 12 predicted proteins | sample S1TSphgellanicum_3_FD_187693 | JGI IMG/M metagenome (GOLD analysis project Ga0209611, IMG submission 187693) | Host-associated microbial communities from peat moss isolated from Minnesota, USA - S1T2_Fc - Sphagnum magellanicum MG (SPAdes) (version 2) | ecosystem: Host-associated > Plants > Peat... | reverse complement strand
GCCTGCTCGATCAGCATCGCCATGGGATTGGCTTCGTAGAGCAGCCGCAGCCGGCCCGGCTTGCTCAAGTCCTTCGTGTCCTTCGGATACATGAACAGGCCGCCGCGAATGAGGATTCGATGCACTTCGGCGACCAGCGAGGCAATCCAGCGCATGTTGAAGTCCTTCGCCCTGGGACCCCCGTGACCCGCCAGGCATTCGGTGACATAACGCTTGACCGGCGGCTCCCAGAATCGCTCGTTGGAGGCATTGATCGCAAACTCGCTGGTTTCCTCCGGGATGGTCATGTTCGGGTGGGTCAGAATGAATTCGCCGAAGCCGCGATCCAGGGTGAACCCGTGGACGCCGCGGCCGACGGTCAACACCAACATGGTGGTGGAACCATAAATCGCGTACCCGGCACACAACTGCTCGGATCCGGGCTGCAGGAAATCCTCAGCCGTCGGCGGCTGCATGCCGCGCGGGGCTTTCAGCACCGAGAAGATGCTGCCGACCGGCGCATTGATATCGATGTTGCTCGAACCATCCAACGGATCGAACACCAACAGATACTTGCCGAGCGGGTATTCCGCCGGGATTTGATAGGGCTCTTCGAGCTCTTCGGACACCATGCCGGCGAGGTGACCGCCGTACTCGCTGGTGCGCAGAAATATGTCATTCGAAATGACATCCAATTTCATCTGCGTTTCGCCCTGCACGTTGACCATTTGAGCCGATCCATGGGCGCCGGCGAGGGCGCCGCGGCCGACGATGAAGCTGATGCGCTTGCACGCCAGTCGCACGTAGTTGAGCAACGCCGTGAAGTCGCCGGTCGCCTCAGGAAAGCGCCGTTGCTCCTCGATCATGAATTCGGTAATCGTCTTTTCGCGAGTGCTCATCGTCGATCCCCCGGAGGTCGCCCTGCTATTCCTATACTCGTATTCCATCGAGTTGCCGATCTATATCACGTATTCCGAGCACTGTGGAGCCGATCAGCTCCGCGGCGCGCGGCGGCAGCGGCCGCTCGTGGGTGCCCAGGGACGGTAGCACCAGATCGGCCGCCGAAAAATCTTCGGAGCGCGTCCAGTAGCTCGGCGTCACCACGGTAAAGAGGCCGGCGGCCTTGGCGGCCATGAGTCCGTTCGAGGAATCCTCGATCGCCACGCAATCCTCAGCTTGGGTCCCCAATTGGCGCAGCACGAATTCGTAGATGTCGGGCGCCGGCTTCTTGCGGTCAACTTGATCGCCGGCGCCGATCGCCGCAAAGCGGAGCAGGGCGTCGGGACCTAAATTGGCGCGCAGCAACGCCTCGATATTGGCCAACGTGGTGGTCGAGGCGATGGCCAATTTCACACCCGCCTGGGTCGCTTCTTCGATGAGGCGCAGCGCGCCGTCGCGCAGCGGCACCTTCCCATCCAGAATCATCGCCGTGTAAATGTCGGTCTTGGTCTTGTGGATGGCGGGGATGCGCAGGGTGAGTTCGCGCTGATCGGCCGGCGCCAGCGGCAGCGAATCGATATAAACACCGATCCGCTCCTTGCCGCCGGTGGTCAGCAGCAAATGCGCATATTTCGGCTTGCTCCAGTTCCAGTCGAGGCCGTGCCGCTCGAACGCGATATTGAACGCCGAGCGATGCACTTCCTCGGTGTCCGCCAGGGTGCCGTCGACGTCAAAGATCAGCGCCTTGAGCTTCATGTAAACATGCGGCTGTGCCGCAAATCCTCGCCTTCGATCGTCATGAGTTCATCGCGGGTGAGCGAGTGGCCCTTTTGCTCAAACAGCCGGTTCGCCTGTCGCAGGCGCGCCCGGTCGAGCGCATTGCGAATCGAGCGTGCATTCGCGAAATGCGGCTGCTGCATCCTGAGCGGGATGTACTCGTGCAGGGCGTCGACACCGGAGGGGCTCAACCGATACTGCATCCCCTGCAGCAGGCGTTGGGCGATCTCCTCGAGCTCATCCGGCTGGTAGTCCGGGAAATCCAGATGATGCGCAATGCGCGAGGACAGCCCCGGATTGGAGCGGAAGAAGGTATCCATGCGGTCTTTGTAGCCCGCCACGATCACCACCAGATCGTCGCGATGATTCTCCATCACCTGCAGCAGAATCTCGATCGCCTCCTGCCCGTAGTCGCGCTCGTTCTCCGGGCGATACAAGTAGTAGGCCTCGTCGATGAACAGTACTCCGCCCATCGCTTTTTTCAAGATCTCCTTGGTCTTGGGCGCGGTGTGTCCGATGTACTGCCCGACCAGATCGTCGCGCGTCACGGCGATCAGATGCCCTTTTCGCACGTACCCCAGCCGATGCAGAATCTGGGCCATGCGCATCGCCACCGTGGTCTTGCCCGTGCCGGGATTGCCCGTGAAGGACATGTGCAGGGAGGGCGAGCCGCCGATGAGGCCCAGCTGTTTGCGCGCGCGCTCCACCAGCAGCAAGGCGGCGATATCGCGGATGCGCGCCTTCACGGGCTTCAGGCCGATCAGCTCGGCGTCGAGCTCATCCAGCACCTCGTCGATGTGCGAATCGGCGAGCAGCGCACTCAAATCGACGCTGGCGGACGCGCCGCCGCCTGCGGCCTCGCTGTCGGCCACTGTCACGGATGCATGGGCGGCGGCGTCGTTCACGGTGAATGGCTACTCGTAACGCGAGCCTTCGGGCTTCTCGGTGGCATAGCTCTCAATGGTGTATTGAATCGCTCGGCCGCCCACCTCGTTGCGCTTGAGCTGGAACCCCGGTTCGTGCTTCGGACGATTGACGATGAACGACAGCCGCGTGGTCTCGAAGCCGCGGGTCGAGTCGAAGGCGTTCACCCGGATGTAGTGGCTGGGGTGCGCCTTGCGGCACCCCGACACTTCGGTCATGGCGCCGGCAGCGTCCCGCAGATCGAACATGGGATTGCCCCACATCTCCCAGTAGAAGTTGCGCGGATGCGGATCGTCCGTGTACTCGACGCCGATCGCCCAGCCTTGCTCGAGCGAATAATCGATTTGCGCGCGAATCTCCGCATCGGTCAGGTCCGGCAGGAATGAGAAGGTGCCCTGTGTAATACGCATCGGATTCCCCTTAAGAGGCCGTCGCCGTCGGCACGAAGTCCGCGGTGTCGGTCGATTGATAGTTGAAGGTCACGTCCTTCCAGGTGTCGAGTGCGGCGCGCAGCGGCGAGCACCACTTGGCGGCGCCGGCCAGAATTTCAGGTCCTTCATTCCAGATGTCGCGGCCCTCGTTGCGCGCCTTGATCATGACTTCGAGCGCCACGCGGTTCGCGGTCGCCCCAGCCTGAATCCCCTGCGGATGGCCTATGGTGCCCCCGCCGAACTGCAGCACGACGTCTTCGCCCAGATAGGTGATCAGCTGATGCATTTGCCCTGCGTGAATGCCGCCGGAGGCCACCGGCATCATCTTACGCAACGAGGCCCAATCTTGATCGAAAAACACGCCTTGCTCGGGGTTCTTGTGGGTAAAGCTGTCTCTGCAAACAGAGTATATACCCGCGATAACATTAGGATCACCCTCGAGTTTGCCGACGACGGTGCCGGCGTGGATGTGATCCACTCCCGCCATGCGCATCCACTTGGCAATCACCCGGAACGACACGCCATGGTTCTTCTGGCGAGTGTAGGTGCCGTGCCCAGCGCGATGCAAATGCAGGACCATGTCGTTGCGGCGCGCCCATTTGGCCATCGACTGGATGGCGGTGTAGCCGATCACGAGGTCGATCATGACGATGCAGGATCCGAGTTCCTTGGCAAAGTCCGCCCGCTCGTACATGTCCTCCATGGTGGCGGCGGTCACGTTCAAGTAATGACCCTTGACCTCACCGGTCGCCGCGGCGGCTTTGTTGACCGCCTCCATGCAGTAGAGAAACCGATCACGCCAGTGCATGAACGGCTGTGAATTGATGTTCTCGTCATCCTTCACGAAGTCGAGGCCACCCTTGAGGGCCTCGTACACCACGCGGCCGTAATTCTTCGACGACAGTCCCAGCTTCGGCTTGGTGGTCGCACCCAACAGCGGGCGGCCGAATTTATCCAAGCGCTCGCGCTCGACGACGATGCCGGTCGCGGGACCCTGGAACGTCTTCAAGTACGCGAACGGAATGCGCATGTCCTCGAGCCGCAGCGCCTTCAAGGGTTTGAAGCCGAAGACGTTGCCGATGATCGATGCCGTCAGATTGGCAATCGAACCTTCTTCAAACAAATCAATATCATAGGCGATATAGCTAAAGTACTGCCCGACAGCCCCGGGGACCGGATCCACGCGGAAGGCCTTGGCCCGGTAGTTCTCGCAAGCGGTCAATCGATCGGTCCACACCACCGTCCAGGTGGCGGTCGAGGATTCGCCCGCCACCGCCGCGGCGGCTTCGATCGGGTCTACGCCGTCCTGCGGCGTGATGCGGAATAAGGCGATGACATCGGTGTCCTTGGGTACGTAGTCGGGTTCCCAGTAACCCATTTTTGCATAGGGCAAAACGCCTGATTTATATCGCTCGGCCTGACTCCCCATAGGATACTCCTGAGGTTATTGACAAGATGTGAGGGCCTGAAGTAGGGGCCGGACTCTAGACCCTGTTTCCCATAAGCGATAATCAATATTACTGCCAATAATGATAACCTTCAGCTTATACATAAGCGATAATCAATATTACTGCCAATAATGATAACCTTCAGCTTATAGGTCGCTCATAGCGTCGAGGGTATCGAAATATGTCCATTCAACACGTCTCGCTGCGCCAATTGCGTGTGTTCGAGGCCGCCGCTGCGAGTCGTTCTTTTTCGAAGGCGGCCGAGCATTTGCATCTCACCCAACCGGGGGTGTCGATGCATATCAAGGAACTCGAAACGAGCGCCGGGTTGCCGCTGTTCGACCGGATCGGCAAGAAGCTCTTCATCACGGAAGCGGGCCTGGAACTCTTGACCCGCGCCCGCGATATTTCGCGCGCTCTGAAGGACGCCGAGGACGTGTTGGACGCGCTCAAGGGCTTGCGCCGCGGGCGAATCAATCTCGCCGTCGTCAGCACCGCGAAGTACTTCGTACCGCGCCTGTTGGCGCGGTTCGGCAAGGATTATCCGACCCTGGATATTCGCCTCGCGGTGAACAATCGAAATTCCATCATCGAGCAGCTCGTGTCAAACGAGGTCGACATCGCCATCATGGGGCGTCCGCCCGAGACCTTGGACACGATCGCGGAGCCCTTTGCGCAAAACCCGCACGTCATCATCGCAGCCCCCGACCATCCGCTCGCGAAACGACGCCGCATCACGCTCGAGACGGTGGCCAAGGAGACCTTCATCGTGCGCGAACCCGGCTCGGGCACCCGTATGGCGATGGAACAGTTCTTCGAGGAACGTCAGGAGCAGTACAAGGTCGGCATGGAAATGGCGAGCAACGAGACCATCAAACAGGCGGTGATGGCCGGCATGGGCGTGAGCTTCATCTCACGCCACACGATCGAGCTGGAGTTGCAGACCAATCGTCTGGTGGTGTTGGATGTGCGCGGCACGCCGGTGATTCGTCAATGGCATGTCGCGCATCTGGCGAAGAAGCGGCTGTCGCCGACCGCGGCGGCGTTCAAGGACTTCGTGCTGGCGCACGCCCGCGATCTGCTGCTCGCCAAGTAGGACCAAAATAGGATCTTTGAGGAGACGAAGCGCGTTGTGGGACGATGAAAAGGCCACCTGGCCGCACTCGAAAGCCAGCAGATTCGTGCTTGCCGCCGGCCTACGCTGGCACGTCCAGCAAATGGGGGAGGGACCGGTTCTGTTGCTGGTCCACGGCACCGGCGCCTCGACCCATTCATGGCGCGACATCCTGCCGCTTCTCGCGCATCACTATTCAGTGATCGCGGTCGATCTGCCCGGTCATGGATTCACCGACCCGGCGAACGGCGCGACTGGTTCGATCGCCGGCATGAGCGAGTCCTTGGCGGCACTGCTCGAAGCGATGGGGGTCAACCCGAGTTATTGCGTTGGTCATTCCGCGGGCGCCGTCGTGCTGTGCAAGATGGCGCTCGATAAACGGATCGCGCCGCGCGTGATCATCGGTCTCAACGGCGCCTTCCTGCCGCTGCGCGGCGCCGCCGGCCTGTTGTTCTCACCCATGGCGCGGCTGCTCACGCACGCCGCCTTCCTTCCCCGGCTCATCGCCCGGCGCACGAGCACGGCGGATGTGGCGCGCCTCATCGCCGGCACCGGATCGACCCTCAATGCCGAGGGCATCGACTTGTACGCGCGCTTGGTGCGAAACCCGCGCCACCTCGCCGGCGCGATCACGATGATGGGCAACTGGGACTTGTATGCGTTCGAACGCGAGCTGCCGCGCCTGCCCGTGCCCTTGGAACTGATTGTCGCCGATCACGATCTCACCATCCCGCCGCGGCAAGCGCTCGATGTGCAACAGCGGGTCCGCAACACCGCCATCCATCGCCTCGCCGGCTTAGGGCACCTGGCCCACGAAGAATCGCCTGCCCAGGTGGCCGCTCTGCTCCTCAAAATCTGCCGCCGCTACCAAGACCCACAAGCGGCCACCGCCTGACCCGGCCGCATATCACCCCAGGCGGCTAATGTGCCTGGGGCCTCTTGAGGAGATCCGCCCGATCCACCGACCGTACGGTCAAATGCAGCCGCGAGCCGCCGCGAATCACCGTGAGCGTCACCCCGCTGCCCGAAGGCCCAACCGCCCACACGCGCCGATAGAAGTCCGGCAGCCCGGCCACGTCCTGTTCGGCAACCTGCTCGATGAGATCGCCTTCGCGTAAACCCGCCGATTGCGCGGGGCCGCCCTCGACGACGCCGCTGACATAGACCTTGTCGGTCGCCTCCATGGCATAGACGCCGAGCCAGGGCCGCGATGGGCGGTCGGCGCGGCCGCGCGATATGAGGTCGCGAAGGATCGGCTTGAGCAGGTCGATCGGAACGAACATGTTGGCGTTCATTTCTTCGCCCGCGATCATCTCTCGCACCAGCAAGGATCCCAAGCCGACCAGGCCGCCTCGGCCGTCGATCAACGCCGCACCCGACCAGTGCGGATGTGGCGGCGCCGTGAATATTGCTTTCTCGAGCAAATACTCCCACGCGCCCGCGAATTCCCGCAGGGCCAGCACCCGCACGGTGTGGGGTTTGGAGAATTCCTGACAGCTCAACACGTGGGCTTCATCGCCGACCTCGAGCAGCGCGGAGGATCCGAAGGGAATCGCAGGCAGTGGCGGTTTTTCCAACGGCAGCACCAAGCCGAAGCCGGTGACCTGGTCGTACGCCAGCGCGTGCCCGGCCACTTCGCGACCGTCGGCCGGCGTCAGCCACACATCGGTGGCCTCGGTCACGAGGTACCCGATGGTCAGGATCAAACCGTCGGCACCGATGACGATGCCGTTGCCCGTGCGCTCCGAGCCCAAGATCCCGGCCGTAAATGCATCTTCCGGCACCAGGGCGCGCAGCTTGACCACCGACCGGCTGATGTCTTGCAGATCGAGCGCTGACATTGAAGGTCCTGATTTCGTGGGAATGCGTGCGTCCACCCGAACGGTAGCGTGAACTGGCGCAGGTGTCACGCGCCGTGCTGGTAGACTTCGCTCCCCATGAGAGATGACACGGGAGACTTGGGCCGGGGCAGGAAGCCGCACGCAATCGTCATCGGCAGTGGATTTGGCGGCCTCGCCGCCGCGGTCCGCTTGGGTGCTCGCGGTTATCGGGTCACCGTGCTCGAACAACTGGATGCCCCGGGCGGGCGAGCCTACGTGTTCCGTCAGGACGGCTTCACCTTCGATGCGGGACCGACCATCATCACCGCGCCGTTCCTGCTCGAGGATCTGTGGAAACTGTGCGGTCGGCGTCTTCAAGATGACGTGGAGTTGCGCGCGCTCAATCCTTTTTACCGCATCCAGTTCGACGACGGCGCGATCCTCGACTGCTCCGACGACGATCGCGCGATGGCGCTGCAAATCGATGCGTTCGCGCCCAAGGATCTTGCGGGATACCGCGCATTTCTCAAGGCGAGCGAGGCCATCTACGCCATCGCCTTTGAGCAGTTGGGGCACGTGCCGTTCGATTCCTTGACGGGTATGCTGCGCCTGCTCCCCGAGCTGCTGCGTCTGCGCAGCTACCGCACCATTTATGGTCTGGTATCGAGCTTCGTCGAGAATCCGCGCCTGCGCTTCGCCTTGAGTTTCCATCCGTTGTTCGTCGGCGGCAACCCGTTCACCACCACATCGATTTACGGTTTGATCGCATTTCTGGAACGGCGCTGGGGTGTGCATTTCGCCATGGGCGGCACCGGCAGCATCGTCGATGGGCTGGTCAATCTGATTCACGGCCAGGGCAATCTGGTGCGCTACCGGGCGCGCGTCGCCGCCATCACGCTCGAGGATCGGCGCGCACGCGGCGTACGCCTGACGTCGGGTGAGGAACTCGAATCCGACATCGTGGTGTCGAATGCGGACGCTGCCAACACCTACCGGGATCTGCTGCCGGCAGGCCCGCACCGGCGCTGGAGTGCGCGCAAGTTGGAACGCGCGGCGTACTCCATGAGTCTGTTCGTCTGGTATTTCGGCACCTCCCGACAGTATCCGGACGTGCCGCATCACACGATCTTGCTGGGCCCGCGCTACAAGGAGCTGCTGAACGACATTTTCAAGCGCAAAGTCCTCGCCGAGGATTTCAGTCTGTATCTGCACAGACCGACGGCCACGGATCCGTCGCTCGCGCCCCCCGGCTGCGATGCCTTCTACGTACTCTCTCCGGTTCCGCACCTCGGAGCCAACGTTGATTGGCATGTCATGGCGGAGAAGTATCGGCGCGCGATTGCCGCGCACCTGAGCGCGACGCTGCTGCCGGAATTGGAATCGCACGTGGTGAGCTCGCGCATCATGACGCCGCTCGATTTTCGCGACCGGTTATTGTCCTATCAGGGCGCGGCCTTTGGCTTGGCTCCGGAACTCACGCAGAGCGCCTGGTTCAGACCCCATAACCGCAGCGAAGACATCGAGCACCTTTATCTGGTCGGTGCGGGCACGCACCCCGGCGCCGGAGTGCCGGGAGTGCTTTCCTCGGCGCGAGTTCTTGATACAGTAGTGCCCGATGCAAGTTTCTTCACCCGCTAATCCTTTCTCGTCGGTAGCCGATGTGGCGGCGTGCCGCGCACTGCTGCGCGGTGGGTCGCGGACTTTTTTCGCGGCGTCCTTGGTACTGCCGAAGAGCGTGCGCCAGCCGGCCACCGGTCTGTATGCCTTCTGCCGGATGGCGGACGATGCCATCGACTTTGGGGAGGATCGCGGCGCCGCGCTCGCCGATTTGCGCGCGCGTCTCGATGCGCTCTATTCGGGCCAACCGCGCGACATTGCCGCCGACCGGGCGTTCGCCGACTCGGTGTCGCGGCACTCGATCCCCAAGGCCTTTCCGTGCGCGCTGCTCGAAGGGTTCGAGTGGGATGCCGCCAATCGCCGCTATGAAAACCTGTCGCAACTCAAAGCCTACGGCGTGCGGGTTGCGGGCACGGTCGGCGCCATGATGGCCATGGTGATGAACGTCCGCAGCCGCACTTTGGTGGCGCGTGCCTGCGATCTCGGCGTCGCCATGCAGTTTGCCATTCACTTTACCAACATTGCGCGGGACGTGGGCGAGGACGCGCGCTGCGGCCGAATCTACCTGCCGCTCGAATGGATGCGCGCGGCCAATATCGAGCCGGACGCGTGGCTGGCCAAGCCGGTGTTCGATGAGCGCCTGTCGTCGGTGATCGACCGGCTGCTGCGCGCGGCCGAAGCGCTATATCTGCGCGCCGATGCGGGCATCGCCAAGCTGCCGGCGGCCTGCCGGCCGGGCATGTATGCCGCGCGGCTACTGTATGCGGAAATCGGCCATGAGGTGGCGCGCCGCGGCTACGACTCCGTCAATCAGCGCGCGGTCGTACCGTGGCGGCGCAAGGCGCGTTTGTTGGCGGGCGCCATGCTGGCGGCTCAGCGCGGCGCCGGCGCGCTCCCCAGCGAAGAGTTGGCCGAAGCGAATTTTCTGCTCGACTCGATCATCGACGCCGGGTTCGCGCCGCTCCCCGCCGAGTCGCGGCGCGAGCGCGCCCGCTGGCCGCGCGTCGAAGACCGCGTCGTGTGGCTGGTGGATTTGTTCGAGCGACTCGAGAGGCGCGAACACGCGCAAGTGCACGGTCAGGCGGTGAACACGACATGACGCCGACGAGTTCGCGCTGGCCATCTGACGGCGACGACACGATCTTGATGCCGAGGAGCGCTCGGACCGTGAATCGGTGGCTATGAATCGTCTGGGGGGATGGGGAGCCTGAGGGAAACTGCTCTCCCTCGTTTCCCTCAGGCTCCCCATCCCCCCAGACGATGATTGATTGACGGCCGAATTCACGGTCCGAGTGCCAATCGGCATCAAAACGTAATGCGTGGCATTCGAAACGGCAGCATCCACTGGATCCAGGGCGAGCTGAAACGCGTGAGCGACAGGCTCTCGTGAATGGCGGGCGCGCGCGCGCCGAGGAGCGCGGTGTCGAGCAGCGAGCGGCTGTAGAAGGGGGCGTCTTCCAGGGTTTGTACCACGTGCGCTATTTGGCCGGAGTCCGCGCGCGTTTTGCGCTCGAGGCGCCAGCCGGTGGGGGGCAAGGCGAACGTGGGGGGAACTTCGATCGGATGGGCGGCGCCGTCGGGCGCGAATTCCAGCGCCAGGGTGCGATCGGACGGGCGGCGGGTTTTCACGTCGTACAGAACGACGGTGCGGTTGGGCAGGCTGGCTCGCGACCAGGTCCAGGAGTCGAACGCGTCTTCGAGGGGCTCATCGCCGGCGTTCGAATCGAAATAGCCGACGCCCGACCACTCGACGGCAGGTTCGGTGAATTTGACTTCGACGCGCGCGCGGGGGGCGTACGGGGTCCAGCGATGCAGTCCCGCCTCATCGAGACTGAAGCTCTGAGCGCACAGCGCGCTCGGCAGCACGCGGATCGAGCCGCGCAGGCGCCGCGGCAGCGGCGCGCAAATTTCATCGACTGTGATCTCGAGCGCATCGCCGGTCATGCGCATGGAACTGGTTCCGATCGACAATTCGGAAGTCTGTCGATGCACCTGCGCGGCGCCGCGCTCGGTCATGGCCCAGCGTCCGCCGCGCGCCGCGTACAGCGCGACGTTGAAGGCGCAATGATTGAGCGGATCGTGCCGGCCGCGCCGCCGGGCCCAGGCGTAGTAGGGCGAGAACACGCTGCCGATGAACGCAATGAGCGTGAGACCGCGGGTGCCGTCGTCACTCAACGCATCGACGTACCACCACGCATAGCCGCTTGGGCCTACCGCGCGATCGAAGCGTAATCCGCCTGAATGCACGCCGCCGCCAGGCGCCCGGAGGTCGCCGCCATCGGCACCCCCGGACCCGGATGGGCGCTGCCGCCCGCCAGATACAAGCCGCGAATCTTGCTGCGGGAGCCCGGACGCTTGAAGGACGCCCTCCAGCCGTGGGACGCCGGCCCATAGAGCGCTCCACCGGTCGCCGGAAATAAACGGTTGAAATCCGTGGGCGTGGTCGTCACCGTGGCACCCGCCCGGCCGTGCACCGACAGCCCGAATTTGGCGAGCGACTCGAATACCTGGGTTTCGCATGCGTCGATCTCCGTTCGCGAAAATAAATGGGAATCGCCGGTGGGCGGTGCATTCACCAGACAGAGCAATCGTTCCATGGGCGCGGCCTCCGGCGATGAGCTCGACGTTGAGCCCGCCGGGTCGCGTCGATCTTGGGCGCAGACGTAAATCGTCGGCGCCGCCGGCAGTCGATGGCGGCGAAAGATATCGTCGAACTCCGCCTGATAGTCGGCACTGAAGAACACCGAATGGTGGGCGAGCTCGAACCCGGTGGTGCGCGCGACCAAATTCCAGGTGACGGCCGAGAGCGAGCGGGAGGCGGGGGGCGTGGCAGCGGCGCTGCCCGCCACATCGCTTCCGAAAAGTCCGGCGGCCAGCGCATTGGTGTCCGTGTTGCACACCACCGCGTCGACTTCGACGAGCTCGCCGCCGGCAAGCTGCACGGCGTTGACGCGGCCGTGCTTGACCTGTATCCGCGTGGCTTCGGTGGCATAGCGGAACTTCGCGCCTCGGCGCATCGCCGCCGCGGCCAATTGCACCGCCAGGCGGTGCATGCCGCCCTCGACATACCAAACACCGGCCTGCTCGACATGTGCCACCAACATCAAGGTCGCCGGCGAATGAAACGGCGATGACCCACAGTAGGTGGCGTAGCGCGAAAACAATTGCCGCAGCCGCGCGTCGCGAAAGTAGCGCCCGGTGCTCCGCCACAGATTGACGAAGGGCTGGATGTTCCACAGATCCGCGAGGCGGCCGATCCCTAGGCGACGCACGAGTTCGAGCGTCGACGGACGGGAGGCGCGCATGAAAGAGGCGTCCAAGGTCGAATAGACGCGGCGCGCCTGGGCCGCGAATCGCACGAAGCCTTGGGCTTCACGGCTACCCGCGAACGTGCCGATCGCATCGGCCGATTGCTGTAAATCGGCGAACAGATCCAAATGCTCGTGTGAGTTCCAAGCATGTCGCGCTAACACATTGGCGGGAATCAGGTTTATATAATCGCTCAAGGTCTCGCCGGCGTCCGCGAACAGGGACTCGAAGATCCCGCGCAGCGTAAAGACCGTCGGGCCCGCATCCATCGGCCGGCCGGCCGCGGTCAACTCGCGCATCTTTCCGCCCGGCGTGGCGGCGCGCTCGAAGACGGTCACATCGAAGCCTTGCCGCGCGAGGTCCATCGCCGCGACCAATCCCGCGACGCCCGCACCGATTACCGCTATCCGAGAGGTTCGCAACGCCTTAAGCCTCCCGATAAACGTTGACCCTTCACAATTCAGTGTCTATATTACCTTACAGTTTCATGTGACAAATAATATTTACATTCGTGAGGAAGCTACCGTGGATGCCATGACGCGAATTGAGCGATCGTTGTCTGCCGCACTCGGTGAGTGATTGCCCACCATGACGAGGATAGAGCGATCGTTGTCTGCCGCACTCAGTTTTGCCGAAGACGCTGACGGTCCACCGCTCCTGGCCGCGGCCATGCGTTATGCGGTATTTCCCGGCGGTGCACGCATTCGCCCCCGGCTCTGCATGGCGGTGGCGCGCGCTTGCGGTGAGGACAAACCGACGCTCGCGGCGGGAGTCGCCGCCAGCATCGAGATTCTGCACTGCGCCTCGCTGGTGCACGATGACCTGCCGTGCTTCGATGATGCGGCAACGCGGCGGGGCCGTCCATCGGTGCACAAGGCGTTCGGCGAACGGATCGCGGTATTGGCCGGCGATGCGCTCATCGTGCTGTCCATGCAGGCGCTCGCGCGCGCGGCCGACACCGCACCGACCCGCTTGGGTCCGCTGATCCTGGTGCTGGCGCGCGCGGTCGGCGCGCCGAACGGCATCATCGCCGGACAGGCGTGGGAATGTGAACCGAAGATTTCGCTCGCCAAGTATCAACAGGCCAAGACCGGTGCGCTGTTTGCGGCGGCCACCTCGGCGGGCGCCTGTGCCGCGGGGCATGATGCCGGCGCGTGGCATCTGTTGGGCGAGCGCATCGGCGAGGCGTATCAGATCGCGGATGACATTCGCGACGTCGTGTCGAATGAACATGACCTGGGCAAACCGACCGGACGCGATCAGGCGTTGGGTCGCCCGAATGCCGTCAACCGCATGGGTCTGGGTGTCGCGGTCGAGCGCCTGGAGGATCTGGTGCGCTCGGCGATCGAGGCCATTCCGCATTGCCCCGGCGCGCATGACCTGCGCGCGCACATTCTCGCGGAGGCGAGCCGGCTGCTGCCCCGTGAACTCGCACGACCTGCGGCTTGAAGGTTTGCCGT
>Ga0209611_10010287_pt1 | contig 13819 bp, 10 predicted proteins | sample S1TSphgellanicum_3_FD_187693 | JGI IMG/M metagenome (GOLD analysis project Ga0209611, IMG submission 187693) | Host-associated microbial communities from peat moss isolated from Minnesota, USA - S1T2_Fc - Sphagnum magellanicum MG (SPAdes) (version 2) | ecosystem: Host-associated > Plants > Peat... | reverse complement strand
AAAGAAGCATTCAACATGAATGAGACACAAAAAGCACCATATTTTTGAGTTCCCATGCATCATCAAGCTTAATTTTTTGAACTTTATATTGGCAAGTTTCAACTGAAACATGACAATAATGTTGTTGGAAAAGAACTCCAAATTATTATTTTAATGAGTTATTTATTATTATTTGAATGTCTCCAAAAAATAAATAAAGCTAGATCAAGCTAAGATATGGACAAATGAATTTAAAAACAACTGTTGAGTACTGCCAAACCTGAAAAGGTGTTATGGAATGATATAAATGTTCATTGAATAAATTTTATCAATTTGTAGTTAATGTGATGGTTTTGTGGTTACTTATACAAAGGGTTTTAGATAAATCTCAAATAACTAGATGTGCTAAACCTAACTAAGTGGTTAGACATTAGTTGTGTTAAGGTAGAAACTAGAAACACTAGACATACCATGAGAGAACCGTAAACCAAGGCATATTACAGACCTCTACAGTTCCTCAATTTGTTTGGGAATGTGTGATTGTAGCAAAGGATAAAAAATAAAAAGAAGACGAAGTATTGAAATGTAACAATTTAAATGGTATTCCCATAGGTTTAGATTTTAGATGTGAAATATTATAGATTACGTATTTGGTTTAATTGGCTTTGAAACTTGATTTCCCAAAAGTTGTCAATGGTCACGGACTCATAGTGTTCTACAATGTTATTTCATGATTCTTGGGGTCCTTTTTTCCTTAACATGCAAAATGCCACATATATTATTGCATAACAATCTTATGAAAAAACTACCATATGTGGCAAAAACATAAATTAACAATTTGAGACAAAATCAAATCCTATATTTTGCTTGTTTAAATTTGACTAAGTCATCTTTGTAGACTAGATAATAGCCACTCCACCTACCTCACAAATTTGAAAACAAAAAACCCTGCACATTATGGACAAAAGCTATTTGGAAATGACTTTCATTCAAAATTACATTTCTCTACTGAGAATAGTTAGTTTAATTCTTCAAGTGGTATTATTTTATTTTATTTTCAATCCTTCCTTTGAAATGCTCACTCTATAACCAAACATAAATTTACATAAATTGCAATCCAATTTAACCTATGTATATTATTTTCTTGTATCCATGGTTATGATCAAATTTTCTCCTTACATAATTTCTTTAACCATGTTATTCCATTGTGGTCAAATTAGGTCAATAAAAAAAATCTCTGGATTGTCAAAATTACCATTGGAAAATACCCAAGAAAATAAAATTACAATAAAAAACCCTAAAATTACCCCTAATAAAACAGACTACATATATGGCTTCCCAAGGAAGTATGGAACTCTATTCCTCCCTGAAAGAAAGAAAACAAAAAGAAAAAGGGAAAAAAAAAAAAAAAACTCCAATTAGGCTAGCTGTGAATTACACTGGCAACCCTAAACCATTCAGAAAGAAAAGAAGGGGGGGGGAAGGAAAAAGAAAAGTCAAAAAAGGTCAATCCCAGGCCTGTCTAGCTCCATTTGATTTGACAACAACAGATCCGGCGGATATTTACCCGCACCCCCAACCCGCCCGGGCTAGCACACGGCGGTTAGACTAGTCGACACGGCGGATATTAACCCGCACCCAAACCCGCCGGTCCACCCACAGGGCGGTCAGGAGAATAGATCCGGCGGATACTTTCCTGCCGCGAATCGTCCTCGTTTACACGCCGGTTTGAAAAACAGATCCGGCGGATACTTTCCTGCCGCGAATCGCCCGTCGTTTCACGGCGGCTAGAACAACAGATCCGGCGGATATTCTTCTGCCGCGAGTCCACCGGTTCCGTCCGACGGCGGTTTCGGGTCGTTAAGCGTTGGGTCCCGCCCGCCGCTTGGGGGGTGATATATAACCGAAGGATAATTTTCTCCCGCAGACCTGATAACCCCTGATAACCGTCTCTCCCGCTCTCTCCTTTGTTCTCTCTCTCCGTGCCTCTTCTCTCGCTCTCTCTCTCTCTCTCTCTCTGTGCGTCTGTCTCTGCGCGTGTCCCTCTTCTCTCTTCTTCCCTTCCCTTTTGCATAGTCCTGCATCTGCTTTCAGATCGCATGTTGTCGCTCCCGATCTGCAGACATTGAAGCGGTCAGAAGAGAGAAGCGGGTGAGCATTTGGTCGCTGCTTCCTTCCACCCATTGCTTTCTTTCTTGCTGAAGAAATGCTGCACATCACACCACACCACACCCACGCATAAGCAGTTTTTTTCTGTTTGCTTTCGTTTCTGGGTTCTTCTTCTCCTATTCCTGAAATCTTTGTGCTCTTTGACCCTCTCCTCTTCCTCCTCCTCCTCTTCCCTCCTCACTTTTGCTCTAGGTATTGTAGGACGGCGGGTAATAATAATAATATGCGAACTGGTTTGTTGTCGACGGTGTGCGGTTTTCGCAACAAAAACCAAGCGGTGGATCAAAGCTCTGATGACGGGTAGTAGGAGACAAAAAGGCGGTGAAGGTGAAGGTGGAAGTGGGAGATTATTCCTTGATTGATAAATTTGATGGATTGATTGCCGGCGAAGATTGATGTGTGTTGTTGCTGTTGGGAGGAGGAGCCACGCCATGAGAGCACCAATTCTTTTCCAGGGCATTGTGTCTGTTGTTTGATGAAAGCCCGAGAAGCAGAAGAAGGAGCAGAAGAAGAACAACGAGGGGAAAAAGAATCGCTGATTTGGGTTTTGGGTTATCGAGCAGAACGTCCGGATCGACTCTTTGGGTAGTCGAGTGCGCAATCCCAATTTGTTTGTAGCGGTGGTGGCGATCGGGCGTGCGTGAATGTATGCCTGTGTCTTCAATGCAAATGGGTATCCCTCTTTTTCTCCCTCTCGACCTATTCGTTCATTTTAGGTATCCATGGGTTTTGAGGATCGTGTCAACCATCGCATTGTCACGACAAAAGATCGCCGAAGAAACGAAGTGTGGGTGGGTAGCTATGCATCATAATTTTGTTTGCTGCACTGATACACACAGAGGACTAGGGGTTTTACAAGCCCTAACTACCTCAGGAGCTTCAGAAAAAAAACGCTAAGGATTTTGGGTGTGCTTTTTCTTCTTTGCAATTGGTTTGCATTGGGGATCCTCTACTGCATACAAATAGCATAAGACGTTTTACTACTATTCAGATGGTTCTGCAACAAAAGCAATCTGGTCTGAACATCATCTGTGAAACTAGTATCCCTCTTCAAGTCCTGAGCAGGTAGGTTTTGTCACAAACTCACAGAACCCTGCAAGCTTGCTTGTGTATTTTTTCTTAGTAGATGTTGGAAACACAATAGTCCAATGGGCTCCAACCAATATGGACAGACATCTTCTTGGATCCAGATGGTGGTTGAAATTGCATGTGAACAACACCATCCCCTGATTCTCATGAAAGGAGAGAGAGCCATGGCTGCTGCAGCATTTGAGGATGATTGCTAAAGCAGCTAGCCACCTTCATTGCGATTTAGTCTCCCCATTGCTTCTGGGAATATGTGACTCAGAAACCAACAACTATACAGACTTTTGTATAATTGTTTGCTCAAAAAGTTGCACAGATGATTGATTGTACACCTAATTTGTGCCCACCATTGGTGGATGGCAGCAGCTGGTCATGGCTGCTGTTCATGATGATGGTGATGATGGTATGGAACTTTTTGCAAGCTATATATTATGTGAGTTAGTGACAAGGCATTCTTTACTGACATGCATTATATCATGTGCTCTCTGGAATGTGCAACACAGGAAACCAGGGCTTTGTAATTGTGGTGATTCCAATTGATACCCATACAACCGGCGGGGTCAAGATTTGTGGTCTCTAGAGCTTGTTGTGTCTTCCTATCTAGAGCAGGCAGCTTGGTTGTCAAACTTTGCAAATGGAGGCCCAGATGTGATGGGTTTTGAATTCGGATATATCAAAACCTAATTCCCCCCTTGAAACTGTTTGTAAGTCTTGTGATGGAGCTTTGAGCAGTGCTTTGGTGCCAGAGGGGAGATTCTCAGATATCCTGGCTCTGACAGCTGAGCTTGTAGTGCAAAGTCATATCCAAAACCCCCTGAATTCCTTATCTTGGATATCTAAGAATTCTGGATTGCTACTATCCCCTGAAGAGGAAAATGAATATACTAGCTTGGAGGTTGTAGTTATAGCTTGACTCTTTCCTCTACTGGCAAAGGAAGGAGATTGTGGGTGGAAGTTAGATGGGTAGGCTGCTAGCAGCTATGGATCTGGTGATACAATTGTAAGCTCCACATGGGATAACACAAGGAGCAACCCTTCTCTCCAGCACTCTGTTGCAGTAAATATTTCGAAGGTGAAAAGAGCTCATGAGACCAGCTCAGATTGTACAGACTAGAGGACTTGCAGCAATCATGTGACATTTGCGTCCAACAGTGGCAGTCCTATTGGTTGATTCAGCTTTCGGAATTGGCTTGTGACAGCTGAAGTCCAACAGTACAAGCTGGCGAGTACTTCAACTCATGTGTGCCAATTCAATTTCTTTTGTGTGTGCAATTCTTTTTACTTGTGAGATAACTGAGCTAAGGAGTGAACAGGAGGTGGTGTGAATGGTGGCATTTCTCTCTGCAATTGTGAGTCTCTGTCACTTTGGGACGCTGATTGATTGGGTACAACTCTCTATTGCAGTCCTTGCACGCGGGGGAAGAGGGGTACCATGGTGACTGATTACAAAAAGATCAAAGAACAAGACATTTCTGTTGCTGCCTTCATGGATCTTGAAGCTGGGCTTCTAGCTGGGAGATCATGTCTCCTTGTTGGAATGGAAGAATCAAAGCATGTACCTAAAGCATGCAAAGGTTCATCTGAAGAAGACAATCACCACCCCAGTGCCTTAGCTAGTGGTGACTCCTTGTTTCTGGATATCAATGGTGGCAGCAAAGATTATGCTTGTGTTGACATTGAACAAGGGAAGCCAATGCCAGCTTACTTAGTAGATCCCAAGTTTGTAAAGTCTAGTTCCAAGAATGAAATCTCATTTCTAGAAAGGGAGGAAGGCAAACCCAGCACCGATATCAAAGAAGGGACAGAAGTAGTAGCAGAATTGCCTGGTTTACGGAGGCGCAGAGGTAGCAAAGTGGACATTCAAAAGGCACAACACTCTCCTGATGGAGGTGGTGGTGAAGTAGCAAATGGTGATAGGAAATCTGGATCATGGAGTGTGCATAGTAAGGTTGTTCCTCTTCCTACTGACTTGGAAACAAGGCAGCAGAAGTCTGTGGAGAAACCAAGTTTGAAGGGGGTGAAAGGTAAAGGCACTCATTCAGACGAAGATTTGAGTGTGCAGCAGTTAGCTGCAAAAACAGCAGGCAAGAAAGGCACCGAGCCTTCATCTGTGTTAGATACATTTTTCCAAACCATTGTTCAGGAACCGTGCATGTCCTTCACAAGCAGACCTGGTGACAAGCCCACTGCACATTATACCACCTGGCCTGATGTTTTTGATCATCATGCTGCTGTTGTCAACAAGATACCCAAAAGCTTGAAGATTGAAGAAATGGGTACAAAGATGATGAGAGATGGGAGTTGGGATGAAAGCTCTGGTGCTGCAGCAGACTCTCACTCAGTGGAGTTAGAAAGAGATCCAATGATCAGCAAGATGAAGGCAGCCGGATCCTTGGGCAGGGTGGGGGGCCTGCAGGGAGCAGCAGCTAGAGAAGGGAACCTGCAGGGTTTGAAAACTGTTCCGCAAGCAATGGCTGTGTTTGCACAAGCTGCAGCAGCAGCAAAAGCTACTGGTAGGATGAAATCTCTGAAAACATGTTGATGATGATGTTGAAGAAGTCTGTTCACCTTGCATCTCTGTTCCTTTTGTTTGCCCTTCTGATGTTACTCAATGTTTAGTCGTGGTGCACAGTGGATCTCCCATATATTGTAGATGACGATTTTCACTCTGGCCTGCAATTTGATTGACTGTTGGTTGGTTGAGTATGCCTGTGTTGGGTGCTGACTTTCTTCTCTGAAATATAACTTTGATTTGAACCTCAGCTTGGTTGTCTGGTTCAGTAACTGATGGTAGTGAGTCGATCCTCCCCTCTTCATGAATCTGGAAAAAAAAATTAGCAGGAAAACAAATTCCTTTCCTGGACGATCTTACAGATTTGCCAGGGTGGCCGTTGCTATCACCCTCCAAAGTGCAACTGCAGAAATGTGACAAATGCTCTCGTGAGTTCTGCTCTCCTTTCAATTATCGAAGACACACCCGCATGCACCGACGAATCTCTCCTCTTGATAAGGTAACTTTGCAATAATCTGGCTATTGCAAAGTTGTACTTGTGAATGGATAACCAGAGTTTCTCCCCTCCCTCTATATATAGTTTGGAGCTGCGCCTGAAGGTGTTGAATGGTTTAGTTACAGTATCTTTGCATTTGTTGAATGTTTTTTTCCACACAGGAAGACTTGAACATGAAGAGGAAACACATCACTGAATTCTGGGACAAGGTAACTTTCATTCTTCTAAGGTTCCCATTGTTTTATGTCCAGTGGTGTGAATACAAATTCTGTGGTGTATTCAGTTTTGAAGCTTTTGGGAGGAATATGCTGCTAAATTGATGTTATGGATACATCACATATACTGAATATGATGTTGATCTTTGTCTATGACCTTGAGAATTATGTTCTGTTCTTGTGGTTGTTTCCACATGTAGTCAGAGATTGTGGTAGCTTTGAAAAAGTGATTTGTAATGTTTTGCAGTTATTGCCAGAGGAGGCACAACGTATCATATCTTCCAAGAACTGTGAAGTATATGAGGTATGTTGTGACTGTCCGTTGATTTTGTTGTGATTTTTCTGAGTAAACCCATTTTGTTTGGGAAGAAGATGTGAAGACTCTTCCATTAGAAACTGTAACTACAAAGTCAGGAACTTTTGTGTGTGTGCGTGCGTGCGTGTGTGTGTGTGTGTTTTCTTTGCAGGATCTATCAGCAACAGCAACTGGAAAATCTGCTGTAACAACAACCCTGTCAAGTTTCCTTAATCAGGCTAGTGTGAAGTCCCTCCCCCATGCTTATTTGAAAGCTGGGCAGGAGCTGCTTGTAAGTTTTGACTACCTTTCTGCCATGTTTGGGGATTGTCTCTTCTATGTTTGGGGATGTACTCGTTGTTGCTGTGAAGTGGAATATATCTATCATTGGCAAGCATAAGATATCATTTTATGAGCAACCCATTCCAACACTGAGCAAAAGTTCTTTTGTCATTTTGCTTCCTTGTTGCATTCAGGAAATTGTGGATAACAGAGGAGTTTTCCCATTGCCTTCAGAACATTTGCTTAACATTCTGGACGAAGCGAGCGAAAAGACATTTTTGTGTGGCGAACCTCCTCTTGCCACACAAAATTATGGGTATCAAGCAGATGCTGGCAAGAATCAGTGTGAGGAGAAGAACTTGATTGCTTCACTGAGTTTTATTGTGGAGCAGACACTGGTAAGCTCATCGACCCTCAATATGATGTACAACTGTTTGTCTTGTGGTGGTCATTTTTGTCTGTTTCTATTCTCTCTGTTGTGCTCCTGAATTTAGGCTCTTAGCATTGATGGAAAATAGGAGATTAAGAAGAAAACATTATGTGCAATTGAATTAATTAGTTACCTGCTTATCATCATCCTTTACATATTGGGTTTTCTGCTACAGGTGAAGGCTTGGATGACTGACAAGGAAGCTGAAGCCTTGCGGAACCAGCAAGAGTTGGTGAAGGAAGAGGAGGCTGCACTAATGAAAAAGTGGGTGCTTGAGACTCTAAACTCTGCTTCTTGACATGCCTTGCGCCTAACCCATTTTTGTAAAGACTTTTTGCAGTCCAAGATGTCACCTTGTTTTTTGGTTTTGTTTTCTCCCTTTTTTGCAGGCGTGAGAGGCATTTTCAGCAGAAGAAGAAGAAAAAGAGATCAAGGCAAAAGGGAGTGAAGGAGCGAAAAGGGAATGCTTCTCAACTAGCTCCACATGAGATTGAAAATGAGTCAATGGAAGATGAGGAGGGTCCATCACCTGAGATCATCGAAGAAGATGATTCTCCCACAGCTAGTTCAATATCCCTTGCCTCCTCAGGGCATGAACCCAACTTGCCAGAGCCTCTGGAAATGGAGAATTATGAACAAGCTGGACGGGTAGTGGTGAGAGATGTGGCCCTTGAACGGGAGGTTTGCACCAGAGAGCCGTTTGTACCAATGCAGAAGGAATTGATCAATACCCAAGGTTCTCATGAAGCAGTAGGTCCAGGTAACCAACAGGAATGTAGCCAGGATGTTCATGATCTGGCTGCTGGTAGTCTGCATATCTGCTGCACAGATGGATTGTTCTGCTCAAAAGTAACTACGGAGGATGGCAGAATGCAGCAGCTTGCATGTGTTCGGGTTCCTTTAGATGAAAAAGCACTTGGTGCTTCTGAAGGTTCTCAAGCTCCTGTTCAAGCCAAGTCCAGTCAGAATGGTCTTGTCTGTCTGAAGGTGGAGCAAGAAGAACAATGGAGTGTTGAGTCCAGGGGACAAGAATTGGAGCAGAAAGTTGAAAGGGTAATCAAGGACCCCATAATGCAGGCTGCTGAAAACCTACCATCTTCCATTTTCCGTAGGACTGGGCGAAACTTTTGTGGCATGGAGTCAAGATATCTGGACGGATCTCAACATCAGAATTTCTCCTTCAAGCCTTCAGCACGAAAACCAAGTACTACTGTTTCCGCATATGCAGCAAAAGCTGGATCTGGGGTGAGTAGCAGTCTTGGGTTTGGCTTGCCAACTTCACAGCAGCAGCAGTACCGGAGCAAGCCTGTGACAAATAGAAGCCCACATGTTGTCTGGACAAGGAAGACTCCACCACAGCCTGCCGCAGTAGACTCTGCTACAGAGAGTCTTGAGGACGAGAGTGAAAAGAGTGATGCAGCTGCAAGCAATCTCCATGAGATGGTGGAGTCTTTTCCTGAATCTCATGCTTTAGATGTAGATTCAGTTGTGATCACCAGCAAGGCACCCAAGGAGGAGAGATTGATCTCTGAGAACAGGGAAGCTGAGGCTGTATCATCATCAACTTCTGGAGGTGTTTTTGGAGGTGTCGGCAAAATGAGCAGTATGTCTTTGAGCATGTTCAATCTGGACACAAATTCCGAAGACTGGCCATGTTTACCCCACAGGTCTAGTGCACAGAGCACATATGGTCCTAAACCCACAAGCATATCAGTTTTGTCTATGAGTTCTATCCAACCAGAGGCAGGAGCTGTTGCTATGGCGATTGACAAGGGATTTGTCTCTTGTCCTAAAGGATATCCTGAGCAGGAAGGATTTCACAAGTCTCTGCCTTCGACAGTACAAGTGCCAAAAGAAGCACAGGCTGAAGGTTGTCATGATGACAGTCGACAAGTTCTGGTGGGCTCACTAACCGTGCCTCTTGGTACGTTTGCCACCCAACCCAGTGCTCAATCTAGAACCAGTATTGGGTGGTCATGTTCTTCTCCTTCCTTTTCATGGGTGCAACTTGGCATTCCTTCCTTCACAACTGTACTTACAGCTGCTGCTGATGTGAAGCACACTATGGGAACAGATGATGCTCACATGCCCTATCCCCTACTTGAGCACTCTGGTGGCTTGGATGTTACAGAGGCTTTTGATGGACAGTCAAAGGATTTTTCTGCTGGTGTAAGTCATTATACATACTCAATGCCAAGGCATCTTCCCTTCATGAGCCTGAACCCAAAGAATCTCAAGTCACATGCTGGATCTGCTGCTGCTGGGGAGCAAAGGGAACGAGGGGCTGTGCTGAAGCCAGGATCTTTGTTGAGTGGCACAAGTCGATTCTTAGCTGCAAAGGTGTGGCGACCTGTTCGCTCCAGTGGTGAGCATGGTGAGCATACGGACTCTCTCTTGACAGATTGTACTGTTGATGAGAATATTACTGCAGGTACCTCACCTACTAGTGATGGCAGTGTGAGGATGCAGTCAGCTGTTGGCAATGGTAGGAATGCAGATTTTCTGTCAGAGGGAGGCAAGTATTGTCAGCTTGGGGAGGAAGAGAGTTGTCATCATCTACAGGCTTGCAGCAGTAATGAGAGCAGAGCTGAGCATAGCTATGAAATAATTACTCAGCAATCCCGAAGTCTACAGTCTAGCTCTGGTGAACAATGTGAGGTGGCTGAAGCTGCATGCCCATTCCATGAGGAAGGTTGTCTAGGTTGTGAAGCAGGTGCTACCTTTAATTCCAAAGAGGCTGCTGTGTGTGTGCCGTACACTTCAGATGAGGATGCAGATGTGAACAGCTCTCATGTAGGACTGACTCATATTGCAAGCGAATGTGAAGATGGAATCGTGGACATGGGTGCAAGTCATTCAGCTTGGATTGCTGAGGCGCTTGAGTGCCACTACAGTAGTAAGTTTCTGTGCAGTCCAGAGTTCATTTGTCAGTTTTTGTTTGAAAGTGCATTCAGTTTGAATCAATGGCAATCCCCTGAATGCAATCAGATTACGCTGTCCTCTACATGTTTTACTATGCAGTATCGCCTATCATACTGTAATGGAGATTGCATCTCTGCATACATCCAGCAACAGGATGTAAGACCCTATACCGTAAACCTTCACTACTTACCCGGTTCAAAAGTCGTCTTGTGACCTTTTGCTCAATTGATAGGAGTGAAAACTCCTGGAGTTTTCACTGATGTTTTGGCATGACCACTTGCTGATTTAGTAGTTGCCTGCTGCTTTGCACTATTGTTGAATAGGATGGATTACAGCTATGCAAGACCCAGAAGCAGTTCATCACACAGAACCTGCGCAAAGTTGTATGGAAGTGCAGTCAGCAAGTTGGAATGAATTTTTTGAGCGTGCTAGAGCAAGGTGCTAATGTACAAAGGGCCCAGAAGGAAACCTGTCAGGCTCCAACATGGGTACTGCTTTTTTGAGTAGGATCTTCAGCAGTTCAAATCAAATAGAGGCAGGGAGCTTCATCTTGGTGCGAGGAAGGATCCCCAGGTTTGAATGTTGGAAGCAAGGTGGGAGGGAGAGAGATGGGGTGGATATGAATGATCAATACCAGCAGCTTTGGAGGCAGACTAAGAAAACAGACATTAACAAATTCCAGTCACCTGTGAACCTTAAGGATCTTAGTGCAGCAAGGAGGATTTGACAATGGGTCTCAGAGGTAGTGTGGTGGCAGGGAAGAAGGAACTGCGGGAAGAAGGGAGTCTTGAAGACATTCAGAACTTTTGCTGAGAGAAGCAACAACCTGATTCCACTAAAGCTGCCGCGAGGTCTCCGACACACTCAATAAGATGCTGCCAAGTGACTTCTCCTCTGTGAGAAGAGCACATTGGAACCTCATCTGTTTGCTGATCTGCTGCATTTTTTTCTCCTTAAGAGTCTGCATGATGAGATGCTGCAGGAAAACGTATGAGGCACATCATCCTGTGTAACTACATCCATTCTTTTGATCCATGGGGGGTGTGGGGAACTACAAAGGAGATTCTAAGCTCCCTGTCTTTCTCATGACCCTTGGTTTTGAACTTATCGGTGAAGAGTTTCTCAAAGTTGTGAGGTAGGTGCCAACAGTATGTTCAATGGTCTCTGAGAGTCACCATTAAGCTTAAACGATATTATGATTAACAGAGATAGAGAGGGTTAGAGAGTTTAGGGTTAAAGAAAAAATGTGGGGGAAATAAGGTCAACAAAAAATGTTGTGGCACTTGTAGTGAGAACAGGCAATGGGTTTACAGAGCATGCAAATTCAAGAACTTAGCCCTACCAAGACTGCTGCTCTTCCCTGTGGGAAACCGGCTCACAGGACCAAAGAATCTCCAGTACGATACAGTCAGCTCACAAAGAATAAAGTGGGATCCATGAAGCAGAGATGTTGGCAAATGAAGTCATGCAGATGAGGAAACCTTACATTTCCACAAAATCTGCCACAAGCAAGAAGTTGACAAAAAGCTTACAATTGTGATCAAGACATCGCAACACACATAAATGGAGCATGGAGCATCATTGCACCATCGCATCACCATGATTGGAATCATGGTGAGGACCATCGTGGCCAAGCTTCTACCAAGCAGTGCTCAGATTATTGGTCATACTTCTACCCAACAGTGCCTAGATGATTGAGCAGCATCAAGTATGATGTATTTTTGCTCGTCATTGAACTCAGGACAGGACTATAGAGGGACATTTAGTTAGTCATACAAACTGGTGGATCACCCAGTGATACATCTGTAGGTAAAATTCAGTTTGCAAATGGACTGGCCAGCATCAAAATAGAGCAGCAGATCTGTTGGCAAAAGAGCATGAGAGATCTGGAAGTAGCTGAGGAAATGCTTTCCATTCTAATTCTGGCAAAGACTAGGAGCACTGCTGGGAATACATTAAAGCGCAAGGGAGCAGTGCTGGACATTCATTACACTGCAGTAAGTCCATTCTTGCGGGTATATTGAAATGGGGTTTTTTGGGGAAATGGGCAGGTTCTTCTTGTGGTAAGCCCATTTGTTTTTTTTTCCCCCCAGAAAAAGAACTGCAGAGTACTTTGTGCCACTTCAAAGTGCAAAAATGTAGTTGGGTTTGCATTTATTGCATGCAAATTCATCTTTTTCAATCTTATGTGACTCAGTTGATGTGGGGTTTTGTTTGGTGGTCTGTTTTTCCTGTCTCATGGAAGTGTGGCAGGCAAGGAAGTGATTTACTTTAGAGGTCCTTCAGTGACATTTTCTTGACCTCCACATCAATACACTCAAACTGCATAGATAAATGCTGGAACAACTACTTAAATAGTCTTTGGCAGCATTCCCGGAATCATCACCAAGTAGCTTTGCCAGTTGGGTTATATGAACAATGCATATATTCTCATGTGTCAGATATGTTGCAACAACAACAATTATCTAGGATAATAGGATAATAAGGAAATATTTGGTATTTCTGCTGTGATTGTAGACAAATGATAACCATTGTTGTTCAGAATGTTTTGTTTTATTCCAGTTGACAAGTATAATTTTGTCTCCCATGTTGTTTCATGTATGTGAAAAGTTTTGAGAGTGAGAGAATGGGTACTAAATATTTAATACTCTCATGATCTATGATAATCATCACACATGAGTAGCATATTCTGCATTAGTAATCAGCACTCAATACTAATGAAGCCTAATAGTCACATAAACATCATGTTCTTTTATCTCCAAGATAACACTTTCTTCCAAAGAATAGCTCTGAGCCTAGATGATGAAATGTACACAAGAAATTAGAGGCACATGGGTCATGTTTTTGTTCATGAATTTCAAAATTGCAGGACTATTCCTTGATGATAATCCCAGAATAACAAAGGGACTAGAACTTAGAAGGCATTTGTGTAGGATTTTGGGATAAAACTTTGGCTTGTCTTGGAATGAATGTTTGCGTGACAGTTGGAGGCCTATATGTAGTCTCTAGGTTTGTAATTTTGGAGTCAAATTACCTAACCATGCATGCTACATGGCTTCATCTTCATTTCTTATGGGATTATGTTTGAACTTGTCACACAATGTGTAGAGCAATGAGTTGGTTTGTTTACATTGAATTGGGCTTTGGGACAAAATAACATAGTATCTGTCATGTGTTATTAAATTAATATTCATTATTGTCAAGTTTAAGAAGTTGCACAAATAAATCTTGCAGAGGAATCATTCATTTACATAGGCTTAATGTTTGCATGAACTACATAACCAAACTTATGATTTGTTGAGAAATAATGATAAGGGTAATATATGAGTGTATGTTTGGGCTCTAAACACCATAAGATCAACAACTCATGTGGAAGGTGAGAACCTTCATTAGTTGTTCAAATTTATTTTATAAATTTTCAAGCTAATGATTT
>Ga0209611_10010286_pt1 | contig 13820 bp, 6 predicted proteins | sample S1TSphgellanicum_3_FD_187693 | JGI IMG/M metagenome (GOLD analysis project Ga0209611, IMG submission 187693) | Host-associated microbial communities from peat moss isolated from Minnesota, USA - S1T2_Fc - Sphagnum magellanicum MG (SPAdes) (version 2) | ecosystem: Host-associated > Plants > Peat... | reverse complement strand
TTTCATGTGACAAGAACCTTGAGGAGTTCTTGATGTTATGTTTCGTGTTGTGAGCATCATGTTGTAGTTTCCTTTCAATAAAGATTTATGTTTGCACTTGAGTAGATATCCTATTTGTTAATTGTTCCAACCTCATTCATTTTCCACATCCAAAGGTTTTTTTTTTTGTTATGATTTTTATTCAAGGAAAGTCCTTTAACTTTTCTTGTTCCAATTGTTTTTTTAGTTACATGTGCTTGAAACTGTAACAATATTGATTGTACATTTTTTATAACACCAAACTTGTATATATTGAAAAGTTCACTATATTGGAGTACCATTGAGATAAAATCTATAACATTTTTTTCCAACACTTTGCATGCTCCTATTACCATGTAGGGAGCAGGATCAAACTCAAATGTGAAGCTTGGAAGGACCAAATTTTTGGGCCTGTATTTTGGATTAGGTCAACAACATATGTACAATTTTTGGGTTGTAATTTGAAGGTGGTGCTTCTATGTGACAATGAATTGTAGAGTTTATTACTATAAACTTATGATGTAGCTCATAGTATTATGTGCGTGTAGAGATATTGATGTCCATGTTTTGTTACCCATGATACTATAATGTTAAGGAAACCAATACTTCCTTTCATTTTTTTTGCAATTGCATTCTAAAGTGATAGCTCTAATTGTTGTTGTTTGGAAATTAGAGGGATTGGTGAGAGAAGTTCATATGCGAGGTTTTCAATAAATGCTCAAAGTATTGACAATTGTTGCACTTAGTTTTCAAGTATAGAAGTGAAATTCTAGTTTTTTTCCATCAACAAACTATCTTAATGAGTATCTACATGATTTTGTGGTTGTGGGGGATTTTGATCATCTTGGTGGTTTGGCATATGTTCGAGATCTCATTGATGAAAGGAAACAAAATTATCTTTCCTAAGTATTTTCCTTTTTAGTCTAGTATGTGTGCTTGTTAATAAGCCCACATATAAGAATGAATATTATGTTGTTGATGAAGAACTTAGATCATGCCAGAGTCACTAGTGGTGAACCTAGTTTATAAGCTTTGGATGTATTTGGAAATTGCAAAGCATAAACCCCTCTTTCCCTTTTGTGTTGTTAAATGTTTTTTGTGTTGTTTCTGTGTTGTTTTCCATGTTTAGGTTTTTTTGGTTTTTCCTTGAACTAGCCAGCGCAATGACATTCTTATTCCTTGTTAAGATAATTTCCAAAGTCTTTATGTCACCATCTAATGATGGTAAGCACCAAGACATGAAAGCATTCAATTTGTCATAAGTTGTTGCACCCAAAGAATTGTGGCAAGAAGTTGAACAATGAAGGGTTGTGAACATAGGTACCCTGGATGCAAACCAGTTGTTCAAGGATGATGTTACTTCAAATTGAACTTACCCAACTATTGGTAGCTATTGCTATTGGCATGTTTGTATACGTTGTAATGTGTTTTTTCAATTATCGTTAAACCATTGTTATAATAGTATACATAATGCCAAAACAAGGCAATTATGATTACAAAAATCCAATCATATGTGCCATCTATGACTAGAGCTGACTACATGAGTGCCTAATCCAAATGACCACATCGTAAATCCCACTAATTACATTAGTCGCAACCACATTAATGACTATGGTTTGCCATGACTATAGTTCCAACCGACATAGTGTTAGATCCAACAAGATACACGACAACCTCACAAAGTGCCATGTGTCACAAATTTTTTTTAAACCAATTTTTTTCTTTCCAATCAAATATTGCCACGTGCTAACTTTTAACCTAGGGGACCTAGCATTAGGAAGCCTAGACTAGGCCACCTAGCCTAGGCATTAAAAAAGCTTCATAGGTTAGGCAAGCCACCAAGGTATTTAAGTGTTTAGGTGTTAAGATTTGCAAGTGGAAGGACTTGAATTCCCCACCCCCACTTTGGGGAATAAGTCCTTAACCATTGCACCACATTATTTTTTTATGATAAAAACCATTAATCTATAAACAATGATATTTTTACTCAAGTTAATTTAACTCACCCTAGGCTAACCGAAGTTGACCTACGCTAATTTAGGCCTAGCCTTGGCTAACATAGGTTAACCTAGACTAACTTAAGCATTTCTAACCTAAATGTTGGCCTATTTACCATAAATTAACATAGATTTAGACTACGGTGAAGTGAGCTAAACTTCACTAAATTAAGCTACACACATTTGTTTAGACCAAATTTGGATAAATTTAGCTAAACTAAAATATTGAGGATAAACTTGGATAAATTTAGGTTAAACTAGGATATTGAGGATAAACTTGACAAAAATGGGCAAAACATTGCTATTTAGGTTAAACTTGGCAAAATTTGACTAAACATGGCTATTTAGGTTAAACTTGGCTAGACTTGCCAAAACTTAGCAAAACTTGACAAAACTAAAATAAATTAAGCTAAATTAGGATATTGAGGCAAAATTTTGGCAAAAGTTGGTTAAACATGGCTATTTAAGTTAAACTTGGAAAAATTTGGCTACTTAAGTTAAACTTGGCTAAACATGGCTATTTATGTTAAACTTGGCAAAACTTGACTATTTAAGTGAAACTTGGCAAAATTTGAGTATTTAGGTTAAACTTGGCTAAAGTTGGCAAAATTTTGCTAAACATGGCTATTTAGGTTAAACTTGACTACTTAGATTAAACTTGACTAAATTTAGCAAAATTTGGTTAAACATGACAAAATTTGACAAAACATGGCAAAATATGGCTAAAGTTGGCAAAACTTAGCAAAACTTGCTTATTTATATTGAACTTAGCCAAATTTGGTTATTTAGGTTGAACTTGGCTAGACTTGGCAAAACTTGGCAAAGCTTAAATTAATTAGGCTAAACTAAAGTATTGAAGCAAAACTTGGAAAATTTTAAATAAAATAGGCTAAAATAAAGTATTGAAATAAAACTTGGCAAAACATAGTGAAACATGGCTATTTAGGTTAAACTTGACTAAACTTGGCAAAACTTGGTTATTTAGGTTAAACTTGGTTAAATTTAACAAAACATGGCAAAACACAGCTATTTAGGTTAAACTTGGCTAAATATGGTTATTTATGTTAAATATGGTTAAAATTGGCTACACAATGCTATTTAGGTTAAATTTGGTTAAACTTGGCAAAACGTGGCAAAAATGGCTATTCAGGTTAAACATGGTTAAACTTGGAAAATTTTGGCTAAACATGGATATTTAGGTTAAATTTGGCTAAACCTGGCAAAACATGGCAAAACATGGTTATTTCAGTTAAACTTAGTAAAACTTGGTTAAACATGGTTGTTTAGGTTAAACTTGGCTAAGTTGGCTAAACATGGTTATTTAGCTTAAACTTGGTTAACCTTGGCAAAACTTAACAAATTTTAAATAAATTAGGCTAAATTAAGGTATTGAGACAAAACTTGGCAAAACATGGCTGGACGTGGCAAAATTTAGATAAATTAAACTAAATTAGGGTATTGGGGCAAAACATGGTTAGATTTGGCAAAACTTGACAAAACGTGACAAAACTTGGCAAAATTTAGTTATTTTGGTTAAACTTGGTTAGACTTGGCAAGATGTGGCAAAATTTAAATAAATTAGGCTAAACTAGGGTATTGAAACAAAACTTGGCAAAACTTGGTGAAACATGGCTATTTAGGTTAAACCTAATTAGACTTGGCAAAACTTGGATGAATTAGTCAAAACTAAAGTATTGTAGCTAAATATGACTAAACAAATTTAAATTAGGGTATTGACGTTAAATTTGATTAAACATGACTACACAGTTTTAAATTGGTTAAACTTGGCAAAACTTGGAAAAATTAGGCTAAATTAGGGTATTGATGTTATATTTGGTCAAACATGACTACTTTAAAATTCAACTTGGCTAAACTTGTCAAAACTTAAATAAGTTAGGCTAAAATAGGGTATTGACATTAAACTTGGTTAAATTTGTTTAAACATGGTTACTTAGGCTAAATTTGAATAGATTTGGCAAAACATGGCAAAACATGGGTTAAATTTGATTCAATTTGGCTAAGTTGGTTTTTTTTTAACCAACATTTTGCTAGGTTAAAATTAAGATATTTGAACTAAAATAAATTAGTTTAAATTATATTAAATTATGTTAAATTGGGCTACATTAGGCTAAATTATATTAAACTATGTTATTTATGTTAAATTAACCTAAAGCAAGTTAAATTGTGTTAAAGTAGGTCAATCTAGGTTATGGTAAACTAAACTAAATTGCTTAAGCATTTTTTTGTCCATTTTAAATTAAATTAAATTTGGCTATATTATTTCAAATTCAAATATTATTTCAATATGAATACACTAGTTGTGTAATCACATTCTTAGTCATAATTACTTTTAATCCTAATTATAGTTGTCTATATAATCATGTAGTCATAATTTTGACCAAAGTCATTAAAATGGTAGTAATTAAAAACCATATATGATTATAGGACTATGTTTGGACATTAGTCACAAGATGTCCTAGTAATAAAAACCACATTTTGTGTTGTGATATCCACATATGTTCTAATAATCTGCTATTGTTCACAAAATTGCTTATGTATATAATTTGACATACTATAAAGGGTATCATCCATAGCTAACAAGGGGTTTGAAAAGATGTCAACTATGCTTCTTTGAAAATATGAGTATTGACTTGGGGATATCACTAAAAGAGCCACATCTAAAATTGTTGCAATTGCATACATATCGTAATTTTGGCATGGAATGCAATGGTAATTAATGATGTATCTCCTAACTTATGGGGGCTTTGGGGTTGATGACCAAACTCCAACCACTCAGGGAATAATTATTGTGGATAGCTAGGTGTATTATTGTTCTACATTTTTCAATTCTATGTTTTCCTTTATACGTTGCATACCAATAAAATAGCATAATAACTCTTCCTCTGTAACTCAAATTTAGATTTGCAACCCATGGGTATCCTGATCTATTTGTATAAGATGAAGAAAACATTTCTAGTTGTAGTGGCTATTGTTAATAAACTTGTAGGTGTAATTGGTGAAATGGGTTTACTCATGTTGCCTTGCATCACCTATCATCTTATTTAGGTCATTCTTCAAACCCTTGTCATTTCAAGAGCATAGTAAAAAAGGAGTCTATAAAGTCAACCTTGATTTTAGTGTTTTGTTTAAGAGAATATAAAACTTTTCTTACTTGTGCCTTGTTTAGAGTTTTACACCCTCTTTGCTCCCTTTGTATGTGTAGTGCAAATTATGTTAAACTCCATTATGGTTAACTTTTGGTCGGTTTGACAACATGCAAATAAGTTTTCAACATCATGACATGAAAAAAAGCTATTACATGGAACATCTATTGGTGAGTTGTTCAAATAGCAAGCTAATTTAACCAAATGTGCATCTTATACACCTTCCAAATGGAAAACATACCATGCAAGTCTAGTTGGACGATAGGCTGCTCTTTGCTATGTTGTGCATTAATTGTGGATTTGTAGGTCTCAATGCCCATCTTCATTTCAACTGCCCTAATTCTAGAATTACAGCACTGATGTTCAACACACTATAATTTGGAGTATCAATGTGGCCCATCTACATACATCTTGGCTACCTTGCTTTTAGAAATGTAAGAATGTTTTTAACATCAATGACACAAAAATAAGGTCAAAAACATATGTGAACATCCCTGGATAGATAGATCAATGAATGACTAAGATAATTATTATAAAAAATATGAGTGCCTAAAAAAATACATGAAGTTTGGAAGGATCATAGTTTCTGTGCCTATATAAATTTGAATTATGTCAAGAACAGGAATTCATTCCTAGATGGTAGATAGATAAGATTACTTGACATAATGTGTTGAATTTGTTTTTAGACAAACAACTTGCCATTTATTGGGTTAGAACAGAACAATTTAATAATTTTTTTGAAACATTCATCTATAATACTTAGTGGCAAAAATAATGATGATTTGTTTGCATCAAACATTCTCCAGTTTCCAATTTTTCATGTTGCCACAAATTAGATAATGATATGTATTATCAATTATAATCTTGCATATGTTTGGTAGTGCCTTGGATTGGTGAACATTCACAATGCAATGTGATGAGCTTGCTAAAAGTATGGTAGGGCAAGAACCTTTTGAATGTGCCAACTAAGCTTATTGAAAAGATTTGTTCAAGTTGAGTATAAACACAAGTCTTATAAACTAGAAAATAGAACTTGGATCCAACATCTTGAGTCTTTCCATATGTTTATAAAAATGTATCATATCAAAATGTGATGTTTAGTGATCGCCAAATGTAACTAAAACATTATCCAATCAGTGTTAGAAAATTGATTATATGTTTCAATCTTAAGTAAGTCCTCAATCGTCTTGTTTACAAACTCAAAATTGAAGAGCTATTGGATTCCTTCAGGTCAATATAACTGGCATCCTAGTATCAACTCTAATAGTTCACATGTCAAAAGTGTCCAACCCAATAAACTATCATATTCATTAGGACTTTGACCTAGTATTGACCCCTTTTTTCATTGCTTCCTCTTACTTCCAATCTAGTACATTTCTTTTACTAAATGTTGTAGTGCAACCTTTTGGTGGTTTGCTACACTTTGGCATTTCGGTTTCCACACTTGGTGCTTTTGCACTTCCAATCAAATCTCCATACAACAATCTATCTAATAGATCAAGGGTGATGGTGATTTTCTTCAACTCTTCATAACTTAAAGCCCACAAGTCTTTATAGCTGAAAGAATTACTACTTAACACTTATGGGAGTAAGTTGTTCCTAATTCCAGATTGTGTGCCATTAATTTTAGTCTCATGAATATGGCCACCAATGATTATACGGTTATAATCACTACTTGTTGCCTTCCCAAAACTTATCTTCTTCGCAAATTTTGGAAAATACATCCTTAGATCCACTGCTTATAAGGGTGACTTTGGTGCAAATGTCTTTAGGTTTGTTGTCTATATGGGTGATCTTGGCTCTTCAACCATGTCAACAACACCTACACAATAACATGTCAAAACAAAATTTGTTTTAGGTTAGGCCTTGACAAGAAGTGCATACACCTAATTTAATACACATTGCATAGTTTGAGGTTAGAACTAGATACAACCCATACCTAATTCCACTAGTTTGACAACATCCAATAAATCTTCCACCCCATCTTGTTGACTATTCAAGCTTCAAGTGATTCTTGTTGGTTGTTCACTATTTTAGGTTCTTTAAGCAATTTCTTTTTGCACTTGGATGTAACAAGAGAATGCACCTCCTTCTCTTGACCAAAATTTTTAGCTTGCATATGAAATGGTGAACTTGTAGTTGTAGATTTAGTAGGTGAAGCATCCAGAAAAATTGATTTTTGTGTTTTTGAACATGATAAAATACCAAATGGACTTGATGTTTGAATATTATCACTAAGGGCTTTGCAAAATGGTAACCCAAAGGAACTTGTGGAACCAAATTCAATTAGTCTCACTTCTATTGATTCACCTAGAACCAAAAATCTTGTATTGTTAAACTAGATTTAAAATTTCAATTTTGTATGCATAATAAACATTTTTATAATAAAATAATAAAAATTATGTAGAATACAACAGATAATACTCTTAAATTGGACTTAATTTGAACTATTTAAACATAAAAAAACATTGCAGCAAGAAAACAACAAAAAACTTACAAACAACAAACATGCCAAATCAAACTTGAATAACATATTTTTTGGTTTCAACTCAAGTCTATATGTTGTAGCTTCTTTAGCCTTGGTCATTATGTCCTCTTGACCTTGGTTAAGGTTCATTTCCTTTGAAGTTCTAGCAACTTGTCATCTAGTTCCCGAAATCCCCAACTTGTCTACCAATCAAGATGAGTTTCACATTACATACACAACATTTGTTGGATTCCTTCAACATTGCACCAAGATAGAAAGGATGGAATGTGTGTTTACAAGATGTGATAGCAACATCCATGCAATGAAATCCTTGGTTACAAAATCCACATGGTTTCACAATGACGAATGTCTTTCTGCTATCTTCCAAAACATCTTTGAAATGCAAATTGGGTTTAGGCTTGAAAGCCATGCCCTTTCCTATTTTCATTTTGTCTTGTTGCATTTGAATGTTGTCAACTTGTTTTGTAATTGCTTCATGTGCAATAGAAATGTCTCTAATTCTTGATCCAAAATTTGGTAATCAATTTTTGCCTCATCAAATAAAGCTTGGCCCTAAATGGCCATTTCTTGCTTGTCCTCCATCAAAGTCTTGCATCTATCCAATTGCCTCTCCAACTTGAAAAGATTTTTTTCTCTTTCATGAACCTTTGTTTCTGACCTAGAAATTTTTTTGCAATGTCTAATGCTTTAGCTAAACCAATGTCAACTTGAACCTTCAATTCCTAACAAACATGACAAAAAAAGGGTGCCAAAAAACATAATGAACATATATGTAACAAAGATTTGTCATGAATACTTGGTCAAATCCCTTTGATTCACAAATTCAAAAAAAAAAACCTTGCCAAATTATATTCAAGAGCTTACTACAAGTTTCTTATTTTGATTACCTAGTCATGCAAGATGCTTTTATCTTCTTTGAATTTGAGAATTGAAGCTTCAATTGCATACACACTACTTTTCGCCTTCTTGAATTTTGCCTTACGATTTTCCATGATGTATTGTAACCCCACTAGTTGCTCTTTGAGCTCTTGTTTCTTGCCCTACATATGTTTCAACCGACCCTTCACAATAGTCTTCAAATCATGCTTGAATACCAATAGTTTGTCCATAGTTTTGATATCTTCCAAGGTTGCAAGAAAATTCAAGCTTTTGGTAATATATTCTTCCATAAACACAATTGTGTTTGAATCAATTTTACAACCCCCATTTGGACAAAATTAGGTCCTCATGGCTTCTCAAACTTGCCACTACACTCTGGATTGTTGGAAAGACCAACTTTTTCCAATGAACTTACATTTAGACACCTTGCTTTTCTTGAATAGCAAGAGTAACAACTTCTGCCCAATTGACATCATTACCTTTTGTTTCTATTATCTAGCCCTTAACCAACCATAAGTACAACTCATTATTTGTGATATGGCCACTGCCATAGATCTTTTAGTACAAATTTTCCAACTTTTTTTTAAAACCTCCAACAACAATGGAATAGTGATCTTAAACTTTGAAACATTGCCAAAAATTTGTGGAATGTCAATAGTAGTTACATACTAATAAGTAATATCTCCTTTAGGATCCAACCCTATAGTTGGTAGCTTCCTAACATTGAAAAAACTTGGTGTCTTGGAACTTGTAATCAACTGAAGGCCATGGTGGGTATTCATTGTCTATGTCCCTTCTTCTGAGGTTTTTTCTCCTTTCTTAATTCCTTCACCACTGCATGCCTTGCACCTAAACAAAATGAATTTACAATCTCAATTTTTTTGTCATATATCTAACACATTCAAAGTGGTCTATATTAAAGAACTGATAAGAACTCTCATGAGTGAAAAAATTCCAATTGCATTTAACCATGATTGAAGACTTTACAAACCTATGCTTACAAACTTGTAAGACAATTCTACGATTCAAACCCACTTAATTAAACAATGTACAAACTCACTTCACATAGTATAATTTAACTATTCCTGTAATATTAAGCATGTAAATTTATAAACATGGCAACAAATGGTGGCAATCAACATACATGTAATTTCCCATTTGTAAATGAAATGAAACCAAATCAAGATCTTGACACTTAGAGGGCCCTAGGTCAAATAGTACCTTCTTTAGAGTTGAAGAGGTCAATATGCCTAACTCATTACAAATTGGATGCCCACAACTTTGGATTAGAAATTCTAGTCACAAAAGCTTAAAGCTCTCAAGAAACACATAATTGAATTGTTGGCATTGAATGGTTAGCATCACAAGAATCTATTTGAGATTTTTCCAAGTGAAGTGAAAGGAAAGTAAGATCAACCTAAGTGAAAGTCCTATAGATCAAGAAAATTACCTTGCTTGAGCTTTGAATAGGTCAATAAATAGTGCTACAAATTGGATGCCTCAACTCTTGATAAAAATTCGAATCAATAAAATTGAGAGCATGGACACATAATGAGTGAACAATAAATTAGGTTGTTTTGTCATGATACACTTGCATTATCAAAATTGCCATAGATCAAACACTATTCAAAGTGTATTACCTCGTTTGAATTTTGAATAGTTCAATACCTAGTCCTTTCAAGTTGGATCTTTCATCTATGCATCAAAAAATGGCACCCAAAATTGGGAGCTATAACAATTCACACACAAATTTGAGTTTTAAGTAACCTAAAAGTTCAAATATCAATGTCCTAAAAGTTTTGAAGTATTCTATTGTAGTAATGAGGTGTGAATGCAATTGGGAAAGAGTCGTACAATACTTGTCATAAAGACTTAACCTCCTTAGAAAGGATTTTGCACTTGAAAGAAAGTAACTCATACGGGTAATGCACTTGAAGAAAGTGATGAATGTGGTTAATAAACTTTACTTACTTTGAAAAAAATGCTTATTACTTTTTGGAAGCACTTGATAGTTTATTAAGCACCACTTGCTTTCCAAATGGGTCCTACCAAACAAGAGTCATTAGTAAGGAGTCACATAAGCAATAAGTCATTTACTAAGGATTTTAACCTATTGAAAATTGATAATGCACTTAGATATATAACTTCATAAGGATAATGCACTTGATGTAAGCACTAAGGTGTTTAGTAAAACTTGGTCTTACTTTGAATAAATGTTTACTGCTTTTTGTAAGCACTATATGGTATGATTGCTTTCCAAAAGGTCCTACCAAAAAGGATTGATTAGAAAGGAAGCATGTACAAGTAAACATTAATTTAGTAAGGAACTAGTGGAATTAATAAGCAGTCAAGTGCAACCTTACATGCATAGCTTTAGCAACCTTGGCTTCCATGTGTACAACTTTGAAGGGCAACAAACTAAAAAATAAGGATTGGTAGTGCCAATACCTTTTTTGAAGCACTTGATATAAGGAAACTTGTAGATTTGTAAGCACCTAGATTGCCACTTGTAGTTTTTTACGCAAACACTACCAACTTGCCTTCATAGAATGGACAACAAATTCAAGATCTATTTTTAAACCAATACCTACAAATGCACTTAAAACATGAAGAAAACTTAAGTGATAAAATTCCAAAGAATTTCCATGATTTTTTATCAAAGCACATGGACTAGAGCATGAAGGTAATCAAATGAAATTATGGGCGCACTCATGCTCTAACACTTCCTTAATCATACAAGTAATATATTGTATCTATTGATCCATGAATAGTTACTCCAATAATTCTACAACGCATTTTTAGTTTAACATGATTATAGAGAGTTCAAGTTTGATGGTCGCATAGATTGCATAGTTGCTATTGACATGCTCCACACTTTGAATGTAGGGAAAAACAAACATATATTCTAATAATCTATGAACTTTAATTGTAAGCAGCTGAAAATTATTCAATGATACATACTTAGCCATAGAAGAATCAACACAATCATGAACACTCAAAAGCACACACAATAAACACAAGAACCCAATGGTAGCAACACTATTACAATACATAAAAATACTTGAGGAGTTTTACAGTAAATCAGCTTTTGCTACAAATTTTAAGTGAAAAACGTCTAGTTCAAAAAATTCCTAGGAAGATAATCAAATGAGACTTTGGGCCCAATTATGCTTTAACATTTCCTTAATCATACAAGTAGTAAGTTCTGCATCTACTAAATTATAAAAAAAGTTATAAACACACATATGCACCCAAAGGCTAGCAATTTGTGTGAACAAGATAAACCCTAAAGCTTTTCAAAACTAATGTTGGCTATAGCAATGAAAACAATGAAATGAAGCTAATAACAAGAAGTAGTACCTTGAGCTTTCAAGCTCTCTAGAGCTCAAATGGCAAACTTGGAAAATTTTACGACCTAACTTTAGATTTGTATTTGTAATTTTTCAATTTGGCTGCCTCTTATTTGGGCAATCTATTGGAGTCATACATCTAGTCATTGGAATCGTGGTCTTTGATTTCATGTTCTTCCCACCTTTGCTCTCTTTCTTCCTCCAACTATTGTTGCTTAAACAAATTTTGCAAGAAACACTTGAAAATCAAACTAGTTTTCACTCTTATTTACTAATTGTTTCCAAGCTCAATTAAATAGATGCAAACTGAATAATAGTGCCACTTTGTCTTCTATTGGACAAATTGCTTGAATGTAACGCCAAATGTTAGTCAAAATCAAAGCATCCGGTATGATGTTCGATAATTTTCCCATTACAGAAACCCCTTATGTACATACATTTTTAAGCATATCAGAACTTGTAATATTGTTTGACCTTCCCATATATTCTCGAAGTTCCACTTTTCTACCTTAGCACATTTAAGATAAATAAAAGTTCCTTCTTTCTATACCCTAAAACACTAAATTTAAGGCAATGTGAATGTTGAACAACTCATTCTTTCAAAACAAAATTGCTTGAACTTCAATATTTCACAAAGCTTTGGATCTAGGTCATAGCAAAATTTTAAATAACTAGGGTTTGAACGTAATTTTGTCCCAACCAAAAGAGGAAGCCAATGAATGACAAAATAAAACATATGATGAAGACAGTCAAAGGGTAATGCAAAGGTTGGCACGCCGAATTCTATCAATTACAATTTGAATTTTTCATTACCATCCATGTCATTAGTGGTTGACTTTGCTAAACTTACTAACCTTAATAACCCATTCATCTTTTGCCATGTGGTAAATAAAAGAAAGGCCAGTCCTTTTGAAGTTCTCAAGCCTTGGGTCAATTGGCTCCTTAGAGCATGTTTACATCCACAACAACTTGTCCAAGGACAACATTATGTTACATTTTATGTTAGATAAACCAGATGTTTGTGTACATAGGTGTGTGTGATTGGGGTGAAATTGAGTGCTTGCAAGAGGTGATGCCATCATTGTATGGTTTTGTAAAGGAGCAAGATGCCACCAATGCAAACCAAAAAAAATAAAAAATGTTAATAAGATGACCTAGAATTGTTTTTTTATTTACAGTAAGTCAAGAACTACAAATTCCCTTTCACGAATGGTGAAACAACATGCCACAACTTTGAGGTCTAAAGCATATTTGGTGGGTAGGCAGGCAAATGTCATATGGGATGATAATTGGGATGCAAAATATTTTGTGAACAATTCAACCAAGATGTCATTTGGGAAACGGATCCATGACATGTATGACCCAAATCCAGAGGCACAAGGAATTGTTCAACACGTCATGCACATATTGATGGGACTTCCATACAATTGGAATCCACCTAAAGAGTTTTATCGAAAGTAGCCATAGATAGTTTATCATTGCTAGATATGAAATATGGTGTAATTTGCATGATCTTTCAAAAATGACATGTTTTGGACTTGCGGATTTTATAAAACTCAATTTTGTAAGTGAATCATGTTGTCATGTGTAATCAAATTTGAAATTTGTGAATCAATCCTCTTTACACATTTGAAATTTGTGTTCGGATTTATGCTCTATAATGATGATGGGTTTCTTATAAACATAAGATAAAATGATCATTTACAATTTCACATAAGTACTACCCATCTATTTTTTATATTTTTGAACTATGGATGATTGGACTTATCATTGATCATTTGTTCCAACAAATGTTGTCATATAATTGATAGACATCAAAGAATGAAAAAAAATCAATAAAATTTAATTTAAAATAATATTTCTTAATGCAAACTTTACAAGGCATTGACTTTGTAGACTTTTGTTTTGGTTTTTTTTTTTTTTT
>Ga0209611_10010285_pt1 | contig 13821 bp, 6 predicted proteins | sample S1TSphgellanicum_3_FD_187693 | JGI IMG/M metagenome (GOLD analysis project Ga0209611, IMG submission 187693) | Host-associated microbial communities from peat moss isolated from Minnesota, USA - S1T2_Fc - Sphagnum magellanicum MG (SPAdes) (version 2) | ecosystem: Host-associated > Plants > Peat... | reverse complement strand
CCAATATGTCCCCTTTCAAAAAAAAAAAAAAAAAAGAAATTTGTGAGAGAACCAATGATCTAATAAATATGAATCCCTTAATTAATATGAATCCTGCTTATGATCAAACATTTATTTATATCTTCATCATATGTGCTGCATTTTGACTAATTAAAAATGTTATGAAAACACCACCTCAAGCTCTAGAAATCATCTTTGAAGTCCAAAGGAAAAGAAGTCATGAAAAAATAACAAGAAGAAAATTAAGCTTTTCAACTTACAAAACACGTTTTTTTGTTTTTCTTTGAACCCATCTTTTCTTTTTTTCTTTTAATTTAACGTCAATATCCGAACCAGAGAGATCCATTTGACGACAATTACCTAGTTGGTTTAAGCAAAACACTCATGTTGTCTAGGCAAAAAACTAAGTACAAAGCTACGGCTTTCTGATTAGCCAAATGCATCCAACTTTCAAACCTCATAACTTTCTTATTCCTTATTCATTTGAAATGATTTAAAGTACTATAAGAGCGTCACCTGAAGTTCTACAAATCATCTTTGAACTTGAATAGCAACAGAGCCGTGGTTTGAGGACTATTTGTGTTGACGAAATTGTTTTGATCTCACATTCCAGAGGGAAGTCAAACAAGCCTTGAATACACCCTTTTGTGGACCAATTGAAGCATGCCAACATACCAGAGTGATTGATGAGGGTGCCAGGACAGCGAATCCCTAAAAAAACTGGATTTACACCAAGGGGGGCTGTTGGAGGCCGCAGCCCTGGCAAATGGTAGTGGATGAAAAATCCACATGGAGTCTTTCCAGTGGAGAAGTTACCTGAATTTTGAGCAATTTTTCACTGAACATTCGTTTAAGTCAAAACTAAAATATTGTAGAGGAATTTGGGTTCACTCTTCATATTGTTAGAAAAAGCCCTTAGAAAGTAGGATTTAATGAAGGTGATTTGGAAAATTTTAACCTAAGGTGCGGGAAAAATTGAATTTCGAATAGTTTTGTTCATTGAAAATCCTATTTCTAAAAATGGGTTTGAAATTTTTTATTTTTTTTGAGTGTAACAGGCTCATAGTTGGGTGATGGCACATGCAACATTAGTTTATATTATATTGTTATTGTTATTTGTGAATTTTTTGGAAAGGTGGAAGCCCCCAAGAGCTTCAAGAGTGTTTGTAGATGAGATTAGTGCTATTTTGAAAAAGATCTTGCATAAGTCATTTTTTGGATCAACATGGATTTCTTGGAGCATCTCCTCGCACTAAAATTCACATTTTGTTTGACATTCAATTTGCATTCACTTTATCTCACCTTTTGATTAGTTTCTTAATCTTCACTTGACTTTTCAAAACTTTTGACGTAAACAATGAATGAAATAGTTAATGTGTAAAGGAACATCAAAGTTAAATGAAAGATGATTTTTCGTCATTAATGAGAAGAGATCATCTAAGTCATAAATGATGAAACTTGTATATAAACTTCATAAAACAAAGCACCCAACAAAGGGGGAAATGAAGAACAAAAAAAGACCCAAGTTTGAGCCAACAACGCAAGAACTCACAAGGGGGTGACAAAGGAACAAATTATGTTCCAAAGCCCCCACTAGTTGCAAGAAGCATATCAAAGAAAGAAAAGGAAAACTAAAAGTGTTCTAAGTTTAGAAGAAGCCTCACTAGCAACAACAACATGTGTCAAAATAGAAGCTACTTGCACACTTTACAATGTTATCAACATTTTTTGCCTATAGAAGGCATGTAGAATCATCAAAAGATGGCTACCAATACCCAAGTTGCTAAACATACCATGCTAGCACATCAGTGAAAAATTTAATCACTTGTTGATGTAAGGACCCAAAAATCTCTATGACAAGGGGAAGAAACACATTTGTTTGTCAAGTGTTAATTGTGGTAAAGTCCTTCCTTTGCCTAAGTTGCCACTATCATAGCCACCTTATGAAATGAACCAACCCAAAAAACCAAATCTACTTGAATGAAATCAATAACATGACAACATCCACCAAGGTGCAAATGCCATTAATTGATAACACAATGTTAATCCACTTATGAAAAGACTAAAGGGAAGGGGGTGGAAGAACATGGGTTTGTTCATATGAAACACGGAACCTTGCATCTCTCACAATGGAAGCAAAAGCATCTCGAATTGCATCATGTGATGCAATCCATTCCCCACCATGGGAAAAGCAAAGAAGGTGGGTCCCTGTAGGATCTAAAGGTTGACCACAAATGCAATGGATCGCCCCAAAAGCTAACGAATGGGAGAGACCCAACTTGGTGTGCAACACAAAAGAGAAAACATTAGAGGGTAGGTAAAAAGGTGGAATGACCAAGCAAACAAAAAGCCAAACATTTGCCCCTAGGTTCACACAAGACCTCAAATGTGCATGATGTAAATTAAAAGTCATGTCAAAGATGATGTTGAAGAAAGAATGATTATGCAATATATATCTGAATGTTGCCATTTCTCAACAAATTACATGAAAGGAAGAACACATGCCATTACATCTAAGGAAGGAATTCCCAACCAAATTTCAAATGGGCTTGGAAGGGAAATGGACCAAAGTTATTGGCACCTATCACCTTCAATTAAAACAAACAATGGTTTGATAAGAATCTAGTAATGATGATAGGTGTAATAAGTGCCCAACTCCCTGGATAGACCGTAAATGTAATGAACTATGTGGAAATGACACTGATCCCCCCAACGAGAGATGGGGAAATAAACATGTCAATGCATTAAGAGGGCTTGTGGGCAATCCAAAGACCTTGGGCTCAAAAGTCTCCCAAAAACCCTACATGAAGGTTAAATTTTTAAAAACCAACTAGGATTGAAAAACCAATAAAATAAGGAAGCAATGGAACGTATAAGAAGGCATTTGGGCAAAACAATGAAAAAGGATCCCAAAAACAACTGGAACTTCGGGAGCACCTTTAACTAGTGAACATCTTTGTTTAACACATCGTGTAAAAAAAATAAAAGAAAGAAGCAAACCCAAATAGGATGCCCAAAACCTTGATGCATCTAATGAGCAACAAAAATTGATGGGAGGAGAAAAAAACTAAGAGGCAATTCAACAGGCAACCAAGCTAAACACTTGCAAGCACTAAACAAAAACTAAAAAAAAATTATAATTTGTAACTATATTTTAATTGCAAAAAACATTTGTTATTAAAAATTACCTAGTTGCATTAAACAAGTTACATAAGACATTAGTTACAAATGTGGATGAAGTCAATGGTCAACAAATATTTCACCATCCATATGCTATTGTATGCCATCTATATATTACCATAAAAATCAACAACTTACATAATGACATGTGGAAAATGAAAAAGGTTTGAAAAAAAAATTTTAAAAATAGATAGTGGATCGTCATCATCTAATTTAAATGGTTTTAGATTGTGACACATGGCATAATACCAATATGCCATGTGGCATTTTTGGACTTTGGTCAAAATGAATCAAAATTCAATATTTAAGTAGGTAGGTGGGAATAGGTAGGTAGGTAGGTAGGTTAAGGAGGTTGAAAGTCTTTTAAATTTTTTAAGGTTAAACCTTTGGGGTTAAACTTTTAAAAGGGTCAAGCTCCGTTGAAGGTCTCATCCCAATTGACATGTGGTTTTTTTATGTGTAAGTGTAAGATGAAGCTTCCTTGTTATATAGTTCTTAAAATGGAAATGGAGAACAAAACATATGGGATAAAAGTTGAAATTGCAATTTAGTTATAAATTAAATTGCAACTAAAAATTTATTTCATATCTTTTGTCTTCTTTTTAAATTTTATAAATTATATAACTAAGTAGATAAGTAACTAACTAATTATTGAATTAATTATTATTTATTATTTATATAATAATCAATTAACTAATTCATTTAGTTATAAATTATTAATTCATAAATTAAAAAATAAATGACTAAAATAGTAATTAACCAAATTATTACTTATAAATTTTGATGACTAATTCATGAATAATTTTTTTATTATTAAAAAATGAGTGATGTCGAATTAGATTTCAAAACTTCATATTGTTGCAACTTGTGACATTTTGGTTTTTAATGCATCAACATTCAAGAACCTAGAAACATGTTCCACAGTGAAAAAGTTGATCTCTAAGAACCCAACATAGCCTAAGGCAACCTAAGAAAACGTAAAAGTAGTTATTAACTCTATTGGGATAGTTAGAAAATGACGTGACCTTATCTCATTAAAGATACAACATGGCTATTATAACATTGTATTAGTGCAAGTAATTAAAAACCTTGTTTCACCTTTGATGTATGCCATGATTCCAATAAACTAATCAACCACTTGCTACCCCCTAATGTCAAAATAATTTCATTATTATAACTACAAGGAGGTATGAAAAGTTTGTTTAATTAATATTAATAGTAACAACATATTAACATTGAAACTTGAAGAAGCAAACAAAGGTCAAAACATATTTGCCTATGGAATTATTTTTTTAAATTTAAAATTTAAAAACTAACTTATAAGTTATAAGTTATTAATGAATTTTTCACAAATAAAAATATAAAAATAATTCATATTAAATTTTTTAATATAATTATTAATCAATAAGTAGGTAGCCTAGGTTAGGTATGTAAGTAACCTAGGTTAAATAGGTAGGTAAGTAGTTAATTTGCATAAATAGTAACTAAATACAACTTCATAAATACACCCATGGAAACACACCCCCATTATACCATTAATAAAACTTAGCAAAAATACACATACATTTGAATTATTTTTTAACACACATGTATATCACTAAGGGCTATGTTGACACCTTAATGGTGCAACTAAGTTTGGTTCCATTGGCAATTAATGGGAAATACAGGCATGATCATGGATGAAAATGATTCAATAATGTGAAATGAAGAAGTCATTATCTGCAAATGTAGTTGTAACATAGTTGCAAGAAGGGTCAAAAGGTGCAAAATAGTTGCAAATGATAATTAGTTGTAGAAATTTACAAATGCATTGGTTGCATTTTGGGAGATTTCTTCTAGTGTTTGGTATTGTTTTGTTATAATTGAAATATATAATTGTAATTGACATGAACATTTGCTAATTTAAAATAGGATAATGTTATTTTGACCCATAATAACAATAACAAATAACACAATGTGTAATAACTCTACCTTTTATGCAAACTTCCCTTCTTTGATCTCAAACTTCCCATTTAAATGCGTGTACTTGAGTGGAAAATGTTCATACATCATATGCACATATAGTACTTTGAATGTCATTAACTTTTTTTTATTGGGGATATATTGCCAAATTTCAAAATATGTTTTTTTTCAAAAAATGATATCAAAGGTTTTTAATCACTAGAAGTGAAGTGAGGGAAAAAAAAGTAAAATCATTAGATTCATATATGTGTTTTTCATTACGTAGGTAAACATATAAAAAATATGTTTGAAATTTTGTATTTTAATTCTAGTTTACAACCTAAACCTTGCTAGGATGATCATCATCTTTTCTACATCTTCAAATGTATGATTGCCACTTAGTTACAAAAAGAAATTCCTAAAAAATACAATGGATGTTACTCACACATTGGGCCAAGTTTGAGGCAAAATTTTATCCCCAAATCCTACATTGATGTGTAGTCTTTTCTCTATGGGTAGGGCCAATAAAGTGAGAATGATTAATGAGTTGAAAATCAATGCATGGATCTTGAATTTAGAAGAGTCCTTCCATAATTAGATTTGTAGGGTTTTGTAAAATGGGAAACATTCCATAACAAATCCAACTAGGTATACAATTTAGTTTTTGAACAACATTGGTAGCTAGATGGATTGTTAAAAACTCAAACTTTGGATTTTAACATCCCATCATTGAAACAATGCTAAAATCAACTAGTTATTTAAAAAACTCTCCTTTTCTTTTCACATCTATGTTGATGGCTTCACTTCATTTTCACATGTAATTAAACTATTTGTTGTGTGCATGATTAGGGCTTTAAAATAATTTGGAAGAAAATAAAAAACAATGATGCACATAAAACAAAAGATACATAAAGAACCCATAAACTACAATCGATGGTTTTTAATTGCATATTTTAAATGGTGGTTTTGGTTCATTCTACTCCATATGAAAAAATTTAAACAAGTGGCCCACTATAAAGTGGCCTAAAAATGAAAATGAAACCTTTTCTTGCCAAAATTTTACACATCTTTGAATGAATTTTTTTCGTTTCTATTTTTTTATTTCTTTTCAAACAATTACTAAAGGTTTGGCCACACTTGATGTTATTTCCAATGTTAAGTTAATTTAAGGATGTTAAAATTAACTAATTAATCCACACTAATTAATTAGGTGGATATGACATGACATTGATGTAAAGATGATGTTATTTACCATTGTTAACATTAAATTTTTGAATTTTTTTTTCCAAAAGCTAACGTCAATGTTAACTAAATTTCCAAAAAATGAAAAATTAATTCTGAAATTTTATTTAATTAATTTAAAACTAAATTATTAGTTTTGAATTTTGTTAACTTTGTAGTTAAGATTAAGTTGTTTATTAAATTTGAAACAAAACATTGTTAATAATTATTTGTTGGATCATCTAACGAGGAAAACATTAATAACATTTATTATTACATAATTTGGTGAAATCTAAATCAAAGTTTATCTCCCATTTTTCAACTTTCAAATGGTCAAATAGTTGATTATAAAAATTTCAAAAAGCCATAATTAACTAAATATATGCCTCAATGTTTAATAGACATCTTTGTTTTTTTTTTAAAATAATTTTAAAGGAAAAAAATTATCTTTCTAGGTGTGAACTAAATTGCAAACTCCAAAAAGATAAATCAATTTGTTAATTACTAATTAACATCATGTGTCAACATGTTAAAATCGTGTTAAAAAAATTAGATGTTAACTTGCAAAGTTAGAAATTGTGGTATGATGATTTGTGGCACTTTGTTGATGTTAACCCCTTAACATTAAGCTCACCAATTTGATCCACTTTTCAATGTATTTTTTTCTTTCTTTGACAATTAGGGGTTAAGATGATGTTAGTTGCAAGCCTTTAACACCATGTGTGGCCATACCTTAAGTGTAATGGAAAGCGTATTTAAGGTATATTGGATCTGAACATTATTTTGTCTTCCCATTGCTTGATTATTGAACTTGTCAAAGTACTTTTACAACTTATTGAAGATTTCTTCCAAAATCTTGGCTTTTATTGCTATCAACACAATCTATTGATCAATGAACAATGGTTTTGACCAAATACGCTTGTAAACAAAATTCCAATTGTTGAACTTGAAACTAATCATAATTTGCCAACCATGCTTACTTTGGTAAGAACATTTATTACAAATCATCCAAATTCTTAAGCAACTCATTTTTATGAGGTTTCATTAGTGCACAATTTAGTTTAATCATGTTCGCATAGTGTCATGATGGGGAGTGTATCACTCTTTTTCAATTCCAAATTTCCATGAAATGTCTCGTGCAATCTTCCATGGGAGGACAAAACCTATATTTTCAAAATATACATGTTGCACTTTATGGAAGAAAAATCAAGTTGTATTATTCACACAACACAAAAGAAGAATGTAAGTTTTACCTATTGAATAATAAAGAACTTGTAATCATGTACATTTAGTTGTATACTTTGACAATGGGCATGTTTTCCATGTCTTATAAGCAAAACATTTTTCATCATGTTTGTCCAATTGCTCATGTGTGCATGTCTCTTGCTATAGTTGCAATTCACTCATAGTTGCATTCAAGACAATTTTTGTTATTGGATAAATGTGTTGAATAAGACAAAATAGGCAAAATGTGGATGAAGAAATGCTCCATACATGTCATATTCCTCAAATCACACAAAAATCATGTAGACTTGCACACTTGTTTATATCTATAAAGGTTTTGAAAAATGCGAATACATTTGAGTAATAGTAGTTATATCATTACTAAAAATTGAAACCAAAATGCTCACAAATGATGGAAAAGTGCGACATGGTTGATACAAAATGAGATTGACTTGAAGAGTAAAGTCCTCGGTGGTCCTTCCAAAAGTGATAGCCAGTTCAAACCAAAATTGTCCTGGAAATCTTGCCGCCATACGAGCTCTGTCCCAAGAGCAGATGAAGCAAAAGCAAAACAAAAATCTTAACAATACAAATGCCAAGAAGTTTGCTCCCTCTGCATAGGGCACAATGAGAAAAAAAAGAAGAGCAACCCCTTGTGGCTAAGTTCAAAGTTCAAAACATTCAAACCCGCAACAATTGAAATATGAATGAATGTTTCATTCCATGAAGAAGTTCCCCCAAAAAAAAAACTAATTAAGAGATAACACTAACACGTGGTGATGAACATTCCTCAAAATTTGGGATCAAATGCAAAATTACATTGTTTTCCATTCATCAAAACCCTACAAAACTTTTCATTTATCAACACTTCACTGATTCGAAAAATGTACAAAGTATTGAAAACAAACCAAAATTTAAAGAATGTCAAGTTAACACAAATTAGATTAGATGTTAAAAGCTCTCCATTCTTGATGTCAAAAACTCTTAGATCTCAACAACCAACGATTTGTAATAGGTCGATTGTGGCAATGTCAGGTGTGTCCTGAAGAGTGAAAGTCAGAAAATAGCTAGGCCTACTGCTACTGCCCAACTTAAGATGGAAGATGAACTCCATATTCTCTCCCTTAGGGCAAGAACACCAAAAAAAATAAATCTTCACATACAGGATGAACAAAATCTTCAGATGCAGCAAGATTGTTGGCGAGAACAGTTGTTGGTAATGATCCAAATCAAGCAAAAGGGGAGCAAATCTTATGCAAAGAAGATGAGATTGGTGTCGGATTCTGTCTCAACAGCAGAAGACAAAATTGGCAGTCCCACGTGTTCCCTAATTTGCATGATGCCTAATCTTCTTCTTCTTGTTCTTCCTCTTGTCCCCTCTTCTTGTTCTTCTTTTTCCCATCTTACTTAATGTTGCTTCTGTCTAAGGTCTCTTTCTCTCTCTCTCATCTGCAGCAAAAATGCAAGTTGCAGCAACCCACTCAACAATTCCTAGTACATATGTATTGTATTATTATTGCAACCCACTCAACAATTCCAAGTACCATGCATGTGTATTATTATTATTATTATCATTATTGCAACGCAACAACGAATTCAAGTGTTAAGAAATGCATAAATGACGATTTTGGCTTCGAAAATAGAAAAAAAGCTTCAAGTTTGGTCTTCAATCTCTCTCTCTCTCTCTCTCTCTCTCTCTCTCTCTCCTCTGAAAATGCTGTGAAGTAGAACAAAATTGTTGTTTTTTGGTAGCACTTTCCTCTTTTGTGTGTGTAATGTTTGTGAGTGTCCTACTTGTATGTTGTAACAGTTGTGAAATACTAGATTCAGAAACTGTGCTGGAGAGTTGTTGAGTGGTTCCATTCTTCCATAGCTCTAGACTCCATAACTTTCTCCAATTTGAGAAAAAAAACAATCAGCTGGTGGTTTCTTGCGGCAGTTGAAGAAAGAAAAGGTGGGTGTTTTGGTCGGTGTGTGGATGGGTGGGTGGGGGAAAGATTTTACCGATGGAAGAAGAGGAGGTTCAATTCCTGTGAGCACTGAATGATCTGAGACCTAAGTGTAAGCTTCTGTTGCTGATGCTGATAAGTTGAGGTTTTGGGGGGGGGGAAAGAATTCCAATAGTGTATGTTTTGCATTGTCTTCCCCATCTCTTGTGTCATTTGCAGCTTTCCTCTAGAATTCCAAGCTGTAGAATTTCTGGTTGGTATCAAAGGACGACATCATAGTATTTTGCATATCCGAGTAAATCGTACCTATTGAGTTTTTCCTCCTGGATTTGGAGGGAGAAGCTTCAACAAGGAGTTCTCTCTTTCAGTAAGAATTTAAGAAGTAGCAAGGTTTTGTTTTTGTTTTCACAAGTGGGAATGTCAAGAAGTAACAGTGTCAGTTTTTGTGAATTTCTTCTTCTTCTTCTTCTTCCTTTCTTTCTCATCTCTCATTCAAACCAGTCTCCACTTTTGACTAGACTTGAAATAACTACTGATGAGGATGAGTAGGTTTTGGGGTTGCCTGGGATCTAGTTGCTTTTTTCGTGCATATCTTATCATTCCGGTTTCTTTTATCTTGATTTTAAAAATGTTTTTTGACAGATGGTTCCCTCTTGAAAACAAGTACATAAAGAAGACAACTACCGATTATTCAATAATGCAAGGTTCAGAATCTTCACCCAGTAAGCTGGGTGATGAGATTTCCACTTCACTTGCCCACAATTCTCAACAAAAAGGCTACCAAACAAACTTGAGTGTGCAGCAGCCTCAGCAGACCCAAAGCCAGAGGGGTTCACTTGAAGCTTTTGGGAGCACTAGTTCTCCCCTAAGGGATCATTACAGTTTTGGAAGTAGTTCTGCTCACACTACTAATGCTTCAATGGTGGACCGGGAGATCACAAAACTGGGAGATACAGAAGATCAGATTGAATGTGTTGATCATGATGGAACAGATGTTGTTGTTGCTGAAGAGCAGGTCTACACCTCTTTAGAGAAGGACATGAAATGGGTGAGTTTATGATGCACTTCATAGGTTTGCATTGAATTCTGATCCTTTCAGAATATTTTCAACCATAAGCTAGGAGTGAAATTCTGTTACAGTCAATGTGGCTGGTGTTTTTTGCATAAGCAATTCAGTTTACAATGCTGGTTAGAAAATACTGTGAGCTGATAAAGGAAAAAACAAAATAAACTATGTCCTGACTTGGTTGGCAAGATTTCATCTTCCTGACCTTTTTTTTTATGTGGTGGATTGGGCAGGAAAGGTCACCAGAACGGGAGGAGCTGACACGAGCTAGAATGGCAGAACGAGCTGCAGAATGGGGACTGGTACTAAAATCAGACGTGGTAACAGGGAGGATCTGTGGTGTTACGACACGGAAATCATTGGGGGAGTATGAGTATTCAGCTGGAGATCGAAGTTCTGGTGATTGGACATCATCTGGAACATCGTCTACATTTCCTGGAACATCAACTAGAACATCAATGAGAAAGTCGAGAACATCGATGAGAATGTCAGGAACATCAATGAGGACAGCATCAGGCGAGGCATTGGAAGATGATAAATGCAGCAATACATCATCCTATAATCTCCCCATCATTTCTCTGGAGCTGAAGGATGCATTATCATCATTTGAACAGTCTTTTGTGGTATCAGATGCAACAACTCCAGAGTTTCCAATCATGTATGCAAGTGGTGGATTCTTCAGCATGACGGGCTACAGCTCCCAAGAAGTGATGGGGCAGAATTGGTGAGTGGCTATTTTCCCTTACATTTTTGTGTGCCTGCCTCACTCACCACATTGTACTATTGGCACTGTCACAGAGGAGTTTGCAACTCAAACAACTTGGTTGAGTTTCAGAAAACATAAGAACATTAGAAAAGCTTCTTGCATTTCCTGACCTATACAAGTGGGCTGCTGCATTTTGCTGTGACAGTCGGTTTCTGCAAGGACCTGGAACAGATAAGAAAGATGTTGCAAAAGTCAGAGAAGCAGTATATGCTGGAAAAAGCTTCTGTGGGCGCATACTGAATTATAAGAAGGATGGATCGACATTCTGGAACCTTCTCACCATTACCCCGATCAAAGGTGATGATGGCAAAGTCCTTAAGTTCATAGGGTAAGTCCCTTCTGGTCATACAGTAGGTTGTACATTTGAGTAGATAATCTTCAACAAGGAAATTGGAAAAGACATTCCACAAAGTTGGGCTTTGAGGAGTCGAATGGGGGGGGGGGGGGGCCGGGGTGAACAGGATGCAGGTGGAGGTGAGTAAGTATACAGAAGGTACAAAGGCAAATGCAATTCGTCCAAATGGCCTGCCTGAGTCTCTTATAAGATACGATGGTAATTCTTCAGGGCAAAGTTCACATTTTGTCAGGAAGCATGTACATGAATGCCTAGTGATGTACCCATATGAAGATACCCATATCTAAGAATGTGCAGAATATTATAAACCCTTGTTGTAATGGTGGGGTGATCAGCCAGGCTGCAGGACAAGGCGACAGAATCTGCCACAGAGCTTGTCAGGGTGTTCCAGAAGTCTCGTCCTGCTGTCCAGGCATTGAACATCTCTGACTTACAGCCTGTGGAAGGAGATGGAGGGTTAGCTGCACTGTATGCTCAGAAGCCCAACGACGTTCCTACACCTGGAGTTCAACAGGCTGGAGCAAGGACAGGAGGGACTAACCAACAGTTTTCTCAGGCTAATATACTAGATGGATTCCAGCAGACTTCCAGGGATGGGTTTCCAGGTATCTGGAGCAAGTCCCAGCTTTTGAATAATGTCGTGGTTAACAACAGCCTCACAGTTGGGGATGGAGCTCCACAAAGATCCCGACGGTCATCAGGCTTCCTTTCACTACTTGGGTACTTTGATACTCTGGAGTTCCATGAGCCCCTTTTTCATTGTTCTTCTTTCTCACTCTTCCAATCTTGTGTACCTCATTTAGTTTTGAAGTTTTATGAATGGCAAGGCCACATAAATCTTCAAATCATGTTGCTTACAAAGTGGTAAATTAGGGTTCAATAGAGCTAGTTCTTGAGATCAGTTAGAATCTACTATGCACTTTGTGGGTGGTGTTATTTAGAATCCAAAAGTCATCATCATCAAGCCATGCAGAGGAGGAGGTTGTGGATACAAGATTAATGATGAAAGCTGAGAACTTGCACAAGGTGAAACGGAGCAAGGAGATTCGCCAAGGTCTTGACTTGGCCACCACTCTTGAACGTATTGCCAAAAATTTTGTCATCACTGATCCTCGGCTTCCAGATAACCCAATTGTAAGAATCCCCCGACGACAAATTTACTGGGGCTCTTTTCACACTCCCCATCATTTCCAGTTAGCCATAAAAATGTGCAAACAGTGTTGGTGCATATGGCACTTCTGCTGCCAAGGTGTTCACTTGTTTAGATTGTACAATTAGTTTACTGTAGTCTTGTGAAGATTAACTGGTGCCTGAAGTGGATGTTGGACTGGTATTTCCTTCTTGAATTTGACTGACCCTAAATCCTAAAACCTAAACATTAAACAGTGCCCAGCTGAAATTTTGTGTAGTAGCATAGAACAGATACCTCAACAGAATTGATCACGACCCCTTCATCAGGTTTTTCTTGTATGTAGAAAAGTGCTTTCTTTTTTACCGTGTTTTGTATGATAAACCAGATTTTTGTATCAGACGAATTCTTGAAGCTGACAGAGTACAGAAGAGAAGAAGTTATTGGAAGAAATTGCAGGTGGGTGGGTTCTAGAAAATTCAAGGGGTTTGATTTTGCTTTGCTAATTTTCAGAATAAGGTATGATTATGTATATTGCACATGACACTTATGGACTTGCCCCTTATCTAAATTAGAATATATAATATGCTTGTGGTATTCTCATATACAAAGTTGCAAACTTGCACTCAAAGCCCAGAAAAGGTGAATGAAATCTTTGACAGGTGTTTGTTCTTTTTTCTGGTCAGGTTTCTGCAAGGACCTGGCACTGATCGAAGCACTGTGCAGAAAATTCGGGATGCAATTGATACCTGCAATGACATTACAGTGCAATTGCTCAATTACACCAAAACTGGTAACAATTTTTTTATTGCTTGCTTATGTGCTAAGACCAACTTATAAGGTTCTATTTGGAGTCATTGAGGTGATCTACGATTACTGGTTGTCAGCAGCCATGGGGCTATGATGTGAACCAAACATGCAGCTAAGCACATTAACTTGCACTAAAAAAAAAAAATTGCTGTGTACGCATACATGGTGGACTCATAAATT
>Ga0209611_10010284_pt1 | contig 13822 bp, 7 predicted proteins | sample S1TSphgellanicum_3_FD_187693 | JGI IMG/M metagenome (GOLD analysis project Ga0209611, IMG submission 187693) | Host-associated microbial communities from peat moss isolated from Minnesota, USA - S1T2_Fc - Sphagnum magellanicum MG (SPAdes) (version 2) | ecosystem: Host-associated > Plants > Peat... | reverse complement strand
AAAAAAACAAATAATGCACAATTCTAAAGTACATACCTCCCCAACCTACTTATCTATTTAGTTAGGTAAGTACCTAGTTTGATCTACCCATCTAGGTTAGCCTATGTACCTACCTATTTAAGTACCTACCTATATGAGTAGGTATTTAACCTAGGAAAGTAAAACCTACCTATTAATTTTTTTACCTAAGTAGGTAGGTAGGTAAGGATTGTAGGCACCTATTTATGTACCTACCAACTTAATATTAATATTTGCCACGTGGCATATTTACATTGGGCCATGTGTCATAATATAAGATCATCCAAGTCTTTGAATTGAACGTCTCAAATTATTTCAAAATAATAATAATAATAATAATAATAATAATAATAATCATAATCATATATTAAGACACGTGGCAGCACATGATTTGCCTTCAATTGTGACCAAAATAGTTGCATATTAGTCGCATGTGACAATATGTATACAATGGAGTCAAAGGATGAAATGTATTTGTTGACTTTTTATTTCATACAATACTCTTTGTCATTTGCGACTATTTATCACATGCGACTTGTTTTAGGTGACTAAAAGGATTTTAGTTGCAAAATGTCTCTTGGGACTAAAATTTAGTCGCAAAGAGCAATCGAAAATACATGTTTTTCTTCTAGTGATTCAATGTTCCACAATTCTATAATGGGTTTTGTTGTTCTTTTAAATTTAGTTGTTATATTTTGGACAAGGTAATCAAATTATTCATTTTATTTTGCTTGCACCCAACAAAAGGTGTAATGTTTCAAATCCCAAAACCTTAATGAGTACAAAGACACATCAAGGGGTGTGGGAGGTAGTGGTGCCAACTTGGCATGATGTCGATTATGAATAGTTATTTCTCTAACCTTTTCCGATCTTCAAGCATTTTAACAGATCATAATGAGTACAAGAGCTTTGTAGAAAAACTTGGAAGGATTGTTCGAGAAAATGAAGAAAAACATAGAAATTTGATTCATCAAAAAGAGGGATAGTAGCACAGGAAATGCTTGTTGCAAAATTTCAAATGCAAGGGGCAGATCACGCTTCACATTTTGGAGTTACAAATCTAACACCACTTCAAGTCTGATCTCTATATTCTTCTTCAAATTATGATCCAAGAAGAAGAATCAAAATAATATTAAAAACTTTAGCACGCACAAGAAGTGACGTTGAAAAGTGGTTGTGTTTTTTGAGAGAACGTGGGATTTCAAGACCATAGGCTAAATTGAAAATGGTGGTGCTAACAAATTCAAAGGATGAGGACAATGATAACCTCCACTTTCTTCAAAAAATTGAAACAAATGACAACTCTAGCATGCATCAAGCTAGGTCTATTCTTTCACCAGAGCTAGAGAGGTTGATTTTCATGCCAATAGAACAAATATATACTCAAGAATTGGAGAAAATTACACCTGGGTGAGGATGAGAGAGAATGAAAATAAATGGGTGCCCATAGTCAGGCTAGTAGGATTGTTTGAACTATAGTGGAAAGCACCATGCCATGATTGGCTAATGGAGTTTTTCAACACCTATCAGATAAAGGGAAAAACCATCTATGCAAGGATGGGAGAGAAAACTATTGCAATAGATAAGCATTTGATTATAGATGTGTTCAAAATTTCCAACAAGGGTTGGAAAGAACATAAGCAAGCAAACAAGCAAACTATAGAAACCATGTTTCAACACATTGCCTTGCTAGGAGCATATGTTAATATATAACAATCGAATGTTAGTAAGAAGAAAGAAGCTTATGACATTCGTCTCCTTACACTAATTCAGGTTATTTACTAGAGGGACAAGGTCTATTATTTCAACAATAAAAATGCCATATCCATTATGACAACTATGAAAGGAGATGCTATAGATTGGGTAGACACCCTATTTAAATAAGTGCAAAGAGAGTTGATGTGATGGACAACCTTTCAAACCAAGATGATGATGGGAACAATTATGGTTGATCCTAATAAATAAATTTGTCATTTAACATTAGTTATTGAGATCTTGATGCAACATTTATTCCCTGACACATCAATAGATTCCACCAAAAGTTGTAACCACCAAAGTGTAGGAGGCTTCTACATCTAGGGTGAAACCTCAAAATAAAGGGAAAAAATAGAACAAATTAAACACCCTCTTACATCGTTTAGCAAATCACTAAGACAAATGCGGGGCAAAGATCAAAGAACTATAGAAGATTCAAAGGAGGAAGAAGAGGAAGACCTTTGATGATCAAGAGGAGAAAGCATATGCAAGGAACACGTCCAATACTAGAAGTCTTGGCATCTCACACCATACCAAGGCCACAGTAGTTTCAGTAGGAGGCACAAAGACCTAGAGTAACTGTAAAGGCTTCACCCCAAGAGCAAGTTGCCAAAAGGGTACCGCGATATGAAGATTGGGTCACACAACAAGCTCCATTACTTGAAAATCCAGAACAACCACAGGAACACCAAAGGGAAAGATTTATATCTCCAGACAGAGACCCAGCTGGGTGGAATCCATCATGTTCACGATCCCCCAAACAAGAAATTTAGGTACAAACTATAGCACCAAGGTTTAAATTCTTTAAGGTGTACCAAAATCTTGTCACAACGTCACCTTTTTATGTCTTTTTTACCTAGTATTTTTTTACCATGTAAAGATGCATTTACAAATGATTATGATGGAATCTAGAATTTAATGGTTTAAAATATAGTCCTTTTGAAAATTTTGACAACTTTTTATTCATTATTTTTTATGGGGATCAAAATATAGGGTAAAAAAGGACTACATTAAGGACTAGGCCTTTTTTGTCATGTGTGGTACACCTTAAAGGATTTCCACCCACCAACTACACATTAAGAGGATAAACCATCATTCTTTATAAGGTTGTATGAGTTAGGTTTGGAACATATAGAAATGTAAGACTATTTGTAGAAATGTCTAAGGAAGCAATTCCAATATTTCAGACCCCAAACATAGGTGGATGTTTGAGTTAGGAAATTGAGGAGGATTTGCAAATTACTAAGCTATTTTAATATGTGGCAAATTATAATAAGAATATGAAACAAACTAGGATTGAATTTTTAGGACTCAAACTTCTAAGTGACATAATTGAAATAGAAAAACAAGATTTGGAAAGTAAAGCTATAGCTACACAACAAAAGATACTAAATCTATAGAATCGGATCTATGCCACTAAAATATAGAATAAAATACATTTCAAGCTAAGGAGGGAAAGTTGAACAAGCTATAGATGGAGTTTATTATGGGAAATCAAATAAAAAGGACCTTGGAGCATCAGATGCAATCATATGACATTATTAGGGAGGAAAAGTTTTTGCTAAAATTGAGTTAGGGAAGAGAGGATGTTAAATATTGGGCTTTGAAAAAATAGGCAAATGATATGGAAATTAAATTTGTAGCTTTGCAACAAGATAAGGATGGTCTACAAGGACAAGTGCAAGTGTAAGAGATAGAATTTATAAAACTCAAGGAGGAGATTTAGATTATTGTGCATCAAAGGGATGAAGTTGTATGGGATAAAGACAAAACTTAGGCTACTTGTAACAGATTAATCTAGAAGTTATAGTAGGATGCCAAGAGAATAAACATAGTTCTATGGAACCATATTTGTCCAAGCGTAGATTGAAGGAGTATGACAATTTGTTGATGCAAAATACAATTCTAAGGACTAAGTAGAAGTCCTTACAACTGCAAGCATCTAATGTTGATACATGGTGGAACTTAGTCTAGGATATGTTCTAAACATATTTGAAAATTGTGTTTGATGAACATAAGGTAAATGAAGTTAGTTATAGGAGGAAGTTGAAGGCATACCAAAAAGCAAATCCAAAGTTTAGGTATGACTCACCTTTTGCAAATCTTAAGGGCAATTTTAATACTTCAGACTCTAATTAGTACGAAGTAGGTCCAAGTGTAGAAGTTCAAGACGTTTAATCAAATACACCTATAGAACTAAGGGGAGGAGACCCTACAAAGGAGGTCGTGGATGAATAGACAGTGGGGTCCAAATTCTTTAAAGTGTACCAAAATCTTGTCACAACATCACATTTTTCTATCTTTTTTTACCTAGTTTTTTTTTACCATGTAAAGACACATTTACGAATGATTATGATGGAATCTAGAATTGTAATGGTCTAAAATATAATCCTTCTAAAATTTTTAATGACTTTTGAGTCATTATTTTTCATGGGGATCAAAATATAAGGTAAAAAAAGGACTACAATAAGGATTAGGCCCTTTTTGTTTTGTGTGGTACACCTTAAAGGATTTTCACCTAGTGGCATAATTTGAAGAGTAAATCCCAACAGAAGTTATAGTAGAATAAGAATCATGACATGTGCTTGCCAAAATGAAGTCCACAAAATATGCTACAACAACTAACATCTTTCCCTCAACCCAATTTGTTATAGCAACTCCAACAACACCAACCTAACAAGATGAGGGAGATAATGGTCATACATAGACCATTATAGATGCATAGCAATAGTTCTTTGGGGATTCATTTTCAAATTGTTTTTGGGACATACAAAGTTGAGAGTAGAGGAGTTTTTTTAAAAGTTTAAAAAGTAATTTTTGATGAAGAACACAAAATTACTAAACTATTTTTTTTCATGTACTTTTCCATAATTTATTCTCTTTTCCTTTCTATTAGTCTGAGAAGTAAAATTGTTGTAGAATTATGATAGATTCGAAATTGTGCAAACACCTTTGTAATAAGAAAAGGAACATTTTGGAATATGTATTGAATTTGAACACAAATTTCATGACTAAAATTGAATATGTACAAGAATAGAATCTAAAGTTAAAATAGTGTTAAAATATTAGGATTTACCAAGCTATTGCAAGATACGCCCCAAGTTCCTCCTATATAAAGAGGATACCACATTTAAAAGGTGAAAAAATATTTGGATCCAAGTGCTAAACAACAAGAAAATTTATTTATAGGGTTAAAATGATATTCACATAAACATGACTACGTGAATTTATGTCCATAAATTGACATGACATCATTTGGGGTCAATTTTGCACCTACTATAGATTTATGCCAATTAAACAATTAGTTGTCAAATGCCTTCCTTGTCATCATTCATAATGGTGAAGAAGTATTATAATTTGTTTGTGGTGATAATGTATGGCCAATTGACAAATCACAAATCTAATGCTAAATGTTCAACTTTGTAAAAAGACATCAAACATTATTACAAAGCCAAAATCATTTCAAAGAAATTAGTTAATGGCATTCCTACTCTTTGTTATGTTAGTGGTTAGTGTGGAAGTAGAGTTGGATCAATTGAAGTTCACAACTTTTTCTTTTTTCACAACAACCAAATTTGTTGTGTTAAAAACATGGGTAATAAACATGCGATGGGTAGGTTGGTTGTGCCTTCAATTTGGGCTATACTAACCTCATTCAAAATGAGGTGACAACATTAAAAGTTGGTTTTTTTCTTCTACAAGAAGTTGAAATGTCCTCTTCAAAATAGATATTTTGCAATGAAACATCTATCCCTATCAATAAATTATTTGATGGAAATGCTTGGCCAAAAACACAAAACAATAAGAATGTATGTTGTCCTACAATATTCAAGCTCTCAATTCATCAATTAAATACGTGGAAGGCATGTAGAGTTCTAAAACCTCGAGTCTTGCCACCACTAATGTTCCTCCTTTAGGATATGGATAGATCTAACACATCATCTTGAGACCAATTGAAAACTTTAACTAATACAAGGTGATGATTAGCAATTTCCCAACTTACATTTGCATGGATTTTGTCATGATGATGTCAAGATCCTTGAACAAGCAAGGGAACTGGGTGCATTGTAAACACATGTACTACATGTTGCAAATTGTCATGTTATGTGGGCTTTAGGAAACATTCATTCACCATCCAACTTGGAGTTGGAGTGAGGTTCATAAACTAACCAATCATGCAAAAGCTATAGAATTTGAATAGTTTCATGTAGATAGTTTGATTGTTTTGAGTAGTTTCAATGTTCACAATGGTCAGTAATTTGAATATGTTTAGTACTCATGTTATAAGTGAGTTTATGTTTGAATAGATTTTGTAACCACACACACAAGCAAATTTATCTTATAATATACTGTATTAGTTTGAAATGCAAAATGGTATGGATGTTTTAGAATTCATCCAGAGTTGGAAAATGGTTTGTCCACTTAAGAGGTTTACCTTTTGGATGTAAACTCCACATGCCCCCTCTTCCAAAATAAACCATTTATTGGGCCTTTTTCATCCAACATCATTGTCCAATTTTCACAACTTCATCACCAAAATTCATCCAACTTTAAGTTTCATCCTTTTTTATTATAAGTTTTCATTCATGGCCATGTGTCAAAATATTTTTCCACATTAGCAAAAATTATGTCCCATGTGGCATGGAATATTTTTAGAATAATTTATTAACATGGCTGAATATTCTTAAAAAGATTCCATCGTGTTCACTTGCTCACACTCACATGTTCACAAGATAGTGTCATTCTACTTAAAGGCTTTCCAAAATAAAAATAATCAAAATTCTACAATTTAAGGTGCTACATAGGGGCTAACTAGGGACTTAATAAAATTAGGGCATACCTAATGACTAATTAAGGGGTTACATAGGGGGTTATGAAATATTATTTTTTAAAAGACAAATGGGATTATTGGATTTAATGGTTTGAATTTTTTTCCTAAGTTATGTAGAATGAAACACCACTTCAATGTAATAATTATTTATACATAATAATCTTGCACATTATAAATTTTCCATTTTATTTTTATGTTAATTTTGTGTTGTAACCAAAATATAAAAAACAACATATCTGAAAATAATCTTAAATAATAAAAAAATCCTAGGGTGAAATAGTCTAAAATAACCTAAGGTTAGATAATATAGGGTAAAATAACCTAGAATAGCTTAGGGTGGAATGGTCTAGGGTGGATTAGCTTTAAATAATTGAGAATATCCTAGAATAGCCTAGTGTGGAATAATTTAGAATGGTTGAAAATATCCTAAGGTAAAATAGTTTAGAATAGCCTAAGGTGGCATAGCCTAGAATAGTTTTAAATAACTTAGGGTGGACTAACATGGAATATTTTACCTACATACTTACGCTTATAACCTACACTCACTTACCTATCCTAAGACTACCTATCTACTAGTCTATGTTATGTTGTTTATTTTGGCCTAGCCTAGTGTTTAAGATTGTTGGATGGATTATTGCCACATGGATATGTCCTAATCAACGATGAACACCTCATGCAACTACATTTTAAATTCATAAACCCATCGCATATGACCATGCACTACTAGGAGATGTGGTCCCAACCACTACACAACCCATTCATTTTTCAATGGATTAAACCAATTCCACTATAGCAACATTTGGCCTAACGTAGTGGAATGGGCTAGTGATTGGGGTCATGTGGCAACAACCAGTGAAACCCTAGTGGATTGGTTTAATGATATTATATAACACAATCATGGAAAACCATCCAATGGTCTAGATTGGGCCTTCTTTTGCCAATGGATCAAATGATTAATTTAAAATATGGCAACTCCTTTTCCATTGGCATGATGCCATGTGGCATGTGTAGGCATTCATTTGATGTGTTGCCACATGGCAAGCATAGGCATCCAAGTATATATTGCCATGTGGCAAACATTAGACATCTAATGAAGTGTCACCACGTGGCAAGGCTAGGCCGAGGCACCTATCCAATAAATACCTAGGTAGCTAGACCTATGCACTTATGTACTTAGGCTTAGTTGAGCTAGGTTAAAAAACCTAGGATGCCTAGCATGGCTAGTGAAACCTAGTAAGTTAGGTTTTTTCGCCAACTAGGTTGCAAAATTCAGAACTTGAACCCCTCACCTTTGTTTTGAAGGGCCAAGCCTTCAACCATTGCACCACTTCCAATATGTCAACAAAAAGTCATAACATTTTTTTTCAATCTATTTAAATAGCTTAGTTAAAATATACTAGACTTGTTTAATTTAAGCTTAAGATAGGTACCTAAACAAACATAGGCTACCTAGGCTAAGCACCTAAGGTAACATAGGTTATATTATAGGCTAACCCTAGGTTATATAGGTTACATTTAGGTTATGTAGGTTACCCTAAGCAATGTAGGTTATATTTAGGTTATGTACCTACATTTACATTATGTTGGCTATACATATGTTGGTTATTCTTATGTTGGCTATACCTAGGTTGGCTAAACCTATGTTGGTTATTCTTATATTGGTTATACCTATGTTGGCTATACAAATGTTGCCTATTCTTATGTTGAATATACCTAGGTTGGTTATTCTTATGTTGGCTATACTTAAGTTGGTTAAACCTATGTTGGTTATTTTTATGTTGGCTATACCTAAGTTGGCTAAACCTATGTTGGCTATTCTTATGTTGGTTATACCTAAGTTGGCTAAACTTATGTTGGCAATTTTTATGTTAGCTATACCTAAGTTGGTTAAACTTATATTGGCTATACCTATGTTGGTTATTTTTATGTTGGCTATACAAATGTTGGCTATTCTTATGTTGGCTATAACTAGGTTGGCTAAACCTACGTTGGTTATTCTTATGTTAGTTATACCTAAGTTGGCTAAACTTATGTTGGTTATTTTTATGTTAACTATACCTAGGTTGGTTAAACTTATATTGGCTATACTTATGTTGGGTAAACCTATGTTGGTTATTCTTATGTTGGCTATGCTTAAGTTGGTTAAACCTATGTTGGTTATTTTTATGTTGACTATACCTAGGTTGGCTAAACCTATGTTGGTTATACTTAAGTTGGTTAAACCTATGTTGGTTATTCTTATGTTGGCTAAACCTATGTTTGTTATTTTTATGTTGGCTATACCTAGGTTGGCTAAACCTATGTTGGTTATTCTTATGTTGGTTATACATAAGTTGGTTAAACTTATGTTGACTATTCTTATGTTGGCTATACTTAGATTGGTTAAACCTATATTGGCTATACCTATGTTGGTTATTTTTATGTTGACTATACCTATGTTGACTATTATAATGTTGCCTATTTTTATGTTGGCTAAACCTATGTTGGCTATACATAGGTTGGCTAAACTTATGTTGGCTATACCTATGTTAGTTATTCTTATATTGGTTATACCTATGCCAATTATACCTATGTTGGATATTCTTATGTTGGCTATACAAATGTTGTCTATTCTTATGTTGGTTATATTTAGGTTGGTTAAACCTATGTTGGCTATATTTATGTTGGTTATACCTATGTTGGCTATGTCTATATTCATGTTGGCTATTCTTATGTTGGTTATACATACGTTGGTTAAACTATGTTGGCTATTCTTATGTTGGTTATACTTAAATTGGCTAAACCTATGTTGGCTATTCTTATGTTGTTTATAAATAAGTTAGCTAAACCTATGTTGGCTATTCTTATGTTGGTTATATATAAGTTGGCTATTTTTATGTTGGCCATACTTAGGTTGGCTATACCTATGTTGGTTATTCTTTTGTTGGTTATACCTAAGTTAGCTAAACTTATGTTGGCTATACTTAGGTTGGTTAAACCTATGTTGGCTATATGTATGTTGGCTATTATTATGTTGGTTGTACCATCATTAGAAAAATATAATAAATTTAAAATTTTGTTATTTACCAATGCATTAGGTAGATAGGTTAATGTCCAAACACATAAGAATTCAAAGCTCGAAAAAATTTCAAAGGAAGGCTCCTTTGTTTATGGTGTCCCAAAAAAAAGTTGGAGATCTCTTCTTGGCACATTCATAGCACCAAAAATTGTCAAAAATGGAACAGAAATGAGAAAGTTATGGCCTTTCAAAGTGTGCATGGTCAAAAAGTTGAAAAAGTACCACACCCAACACTAGGAAATTGTTTTGAAGACACCAAAATAGTCTTTGTATGTTACTTTGTTGCCTTTAGAGTTCAAAGATCAATTATAAAACTTAAGGTGGTGCTCTCATAGCACTTTAGATCACTCAATTGAATAGGAGTTGAGAAAGTTATGAGCTTTGGAAATAGGACGGGTTTAAAAGAAGAAAAATGTGTTTTTTAGCATTTTGAACCATATTTGGACTAATCCACTACATCCAATGTATAGTGGTATGGACCAGTCCCATTCCACTAAAACTAGATTTGAGTGGAACTATGTAGTGGCACAGGGCCTAGTTTTTTAGTACTAATGCCACATATCATATGCAACTATACTTCTTAGTCATAAAACCAATTGCAAATGACCATGCCAAATAAGCTAAATGTTAATTGGATGAAAAGTTAATATTAGTCACACCTTGATGCAACTACCCATTTGACTAGGTGCCATGTAATCACATTGTGTTTTCAAGAGTTTTTTGTGGACGTTCTTATAGAGAGATAGGAGCATTTAATGAAACTAGTGAACCACACATCCTTCTAGATAGATGTGTAGGATAGAGGGCTTGTAGTACTTGCCTACCCTTTGCTTTGAAAACCATGTAAACAAAGAGAAAGAGTGCTACTTTACAGCAAAAATGAAGGGGCTTAAATCGGTTATCTTTTGTGACTAACATTCTTATGCAACTTGTCTAAAGCAAGTAGACATTGTAGTAGTTGCATGTGGCATTTGTGACTAAAAATTAATTGTAAAACCATTTGTTAATATGGGACTTTTTTATAATGCAACCTTGGTTGCACGATGCATTAATATTTTGTCTTTTCCATACATTTACTATGAATGATGGAGTAACATTGCTCGTAAGGCTTTTAGTTTTTACTGATGTTGTGTGGGTACCTAAGTTAGCCGATTAATTAGGGGCAATTTTGGTTTTGAGTATTTAAAACATAATTGAAATCAGGACGTAGTTACGGAACTGGGTTCGAATTGGAATTCGGGTTAGGTTAGGTTCCAATAATCAAGTTGAAAATCGACTCTTAAGGTTTCAAAAAAAGTGGAATTGAATGCATGTACATAGTTCTTAAGTGATATAAAGACCAAAGCTAGACTAGGTTTTTTTTAAAAAAATTTGGTTCTTGTTCTAAGGCAAATATTGGATATGAATTGGAAGGTGTTTTTGGTTTTTTTTAAAGGTTGAATTAGGGCAATTTGGGGGCTATTTTGAGGCAAAAAGGGGGTGAAAAGTGGGGTTGTTGAGGGGGTGATTTACAAGGTAGATTTGGGGACTATTTTGGGGCAAAAATGGGGTGGATTTAGGGGCTCATTCGGAGGGGGTGGGGTGGTTGAGGGTTGAATTCAAGGGTGGCAAGGGGCACATTTCAAAGTTGGCATACAAGTGCATGAGACATGAAAACATGAAACCAATTGGCATAAAAAAAAATTGATCCATTAGAAGCTATTATAGTTTTATAACTTTAAAATATATTATTTTTGTTTAATTTGACCTTGTAAAAGCTTTGTAACAATTTGAATTTTTTTATAAATAAGAGTTTGCTCTTTTGCATTGTTTCCAATGATGTAAATGGTGTCATGTAACCTAACCGGGATGTTATTCAAAACCTACCCTAGAATTAAAAACTAGCTTGATTTGAAAAAATAAAATAAAATTGGAACCAAAATCAACCCTCGCATTAAAAAATTGGATTTAGATCTAGAACTAGGTCCTAATTTTATATAAAAGAGGAACCTAATTAAAACCCAAACTAAAATTGACCCCATAAATGTTTTTGGAATTGGAACCAAAGGTTCCTCCTAAAACATAACAACTACACAACATTGGTTTTTACCAATGTTGAGTAGTTTTTCACTTTTATGAAAAGCCTTTGGTTTCATTTTTTTAAAAAATGATTTCATTTGTAATTCCAATTCCACACAAATAGAATCTGAAATCCATTATGGTTTCAATTCCATTTCCAATTTTCAAAATCAAACCTAATTGATCTTACTAATTGGGACATCATTGAGGGTTAATTTTTATTTAATCCTTAATTCTAGTCATTTTATTCCAAAAATCTTTGACTTGGATTTGGTTCCAAACAAAAATAGAACCCAAAACATGGTTTTGGGTTAGATTTTTCAAAGAAAATTTAATTCCACTTCAACATCCAATTCTTTAAGAAATAAAATTTGATTTTGATTGAGTACTTATTATACTAATTGGAACCATAACCAAAATTCTAACCAACCAAATAGGTCAACATTGGTTGTTATGTTTTACTAATGTGTTTTCTTGTGTTATATTTGGATTGGGAAAGATGTCCATTGACTAAAGATGTTCATTAGTTCTTGTGATGCATATTTTTAAATTATTGGCAATGTGTGTCCATAGCCTTCTAGCATGCATAGGTCATTGTATTTGGGAAGCATTTCGCATTTCTTTCACAACTTGCAACATGTGCACCTCACTAATCAATTTGTGGCAAATGACACATTTTTAGTTTTAAGGTCTTTTATTTTATTGATGTATTAGTGGTGTCTTGATTGTTATGTTATTTAGTGACATGTGTTCTCTTGTTTATTGGCTCCATTTTACAAGGACATTATGGGAACACCTTTTGAACAAGTATAGGGGTTAGAAAATCAAAAGTAGGTTGAATGGATAAGTTTAAGTGTCAATTTTTTTTAAAAAGTTGGGTGAGGAGAACATAGGGATTAAAATATTTAAATTTGTTTAATCTCTCAAGGGGTTTTTTTTAGATGTGGGGTTTTAGTGAACTTGAAAAATAAAGGAGTTTTATTAAGTGGTATTTGGGAAGGGTAAGGAATTTTTTTTTCCAAGGAGTTATTTCTTTGGTGGGGTTGGGTGGTTGGGGAAAAAAGGGAGATATTCCTTTTTTTTTCCCCCTTTCTCATAAAATGGTGTCTTAACAAGGATATTTTCCCAAGAAATATTTTTAAAAAATTGATGTCATTTTTGGGGGGCACCAAACATGAATATTAATACAAAATGAATGCTTATTTTTTAGAAATATTTTTATGAAAGCACCAAACATTTTGTATTAATGTTTTTTGCAAGCTTGAGTTTTTTCAAGTGTGTATTTTTGCAAGTGTGTGTTTGCTAAGTCCCATTTTTCTGCTACTTTTTTTGTTGGTTGTTAAATTCATTTTGATAAGTTTTATTTTCTTTCTTGCACAATGGTTATTGTTCTAGTGAAAGAAGTTCAATTAGTTGTTGTGATAAATGATTTGGATTTTGGAGTTAGAGATGTTGCATATGAAGCAAAGGTACTTAATAGGTATGCCACCTTGGATCAAATTACAAATATAAGCATGGAAAATTTAGGCTATGCATTTTGCATTATGATTTGTTGGACATGGCATCTTTGACCACAATCATTTTAAAGGTCAAATCACTTCATATAAATATGCATGAGTAGTATTTACCAAAACAAAGTTTGTGAAGGTCAAAAATTTCAGTATTGAATCAAAGTTTAAAAGGGGATTTGAGCAAGGTGACATCCATGTTCTCATATAATTGAATTGATGACCATTATGTGATTACGCATTGCTTTTAAACTTGAATTGGTTCCCATGTATTTTCACATGGATTCCATTACAAAATTTAAAAGTTCTTTTCAAAGTTGGATCTTTACTATTATTATTTTTATCATTGTTGGTGTAAAGGGAGGAGGGAATAGTAAAGGTGAAAAAAAATTACTAATTGGAGATGGAGAAGGTAATTAAGATGTTTTTGTTCTTGGCAATAATTTTAGAACAAAATATTAATAGCTTATTCAAGCATACAATGGAGGCCAATGTGGGTGGCCACCCATTTATGTCCTTCCTAAATTATTTTTTTTAAACAATTGAATGGCCACCTAATTATGTCCCTCTTAAGGGATTTTTTTTTTTCTTTTC
>Ga0209611_10010283_pt1 | contig 13823 bp, 7 predicted proteins | sample S1TSphgellanicum_3_FD_187693 | JGI IMG/M metagenome (GOLD analysis project Ga0209611, IMG submission 187693) | Host-associated microbial communities from peat moss isolated from Minnesota, USA - S1T2_Fc - Sphagnum magellanicum MG (SPAdes) (version 2) | ecosystem: Host-associated > Plants > Peat... | reverse complement strand
TTCGCCTGATTTCCGCCACTCTCGGAAAAAGGCTACAGCTTTTAGGGTTTTTTTTTTCCCAGGATTTTGTAATGTCGTCAAAATGGCGGTCATCCAAGAAAATTAGTTTAGCCAATTTTGGCTACAAACTAGATATGACAGTACCACCCCCACCCGCCCCAAAAAAAATCGTCTCTCTATTTTTGGCTACACTACCTACTGGAACTTATCACAAAACTCTGGCGATTCGGAAAAAAATTTCCCTTCGAAATCTGGCGAATGTGAGGGTTTTTTTTTTCCCATGAGAAATCTTTTGTGTAGGTCGAAATTATATTTTTCCTGGTCGAAATTTGGCGAAATTCGCCAGTGAAAGAAACGCTCTTTTAGAGTGCAACGCTAAAGATAGCCAAAAGCCATTTTAAAAATTTTTTAAAAAATTTCTTCCAGTCAAGGTCTAAATAATAGGAGCCATTTTTATTTTCTATTTTGGGGGGTGGGGGGGGAAGCTAGTTAGATAATCTAGGGGTTTTTTGTGTCTCAAATTTTTTATATGAAAAATATGGCGAGTTTCCCAACAAATTAGCCAAAAAATCAATTAAAAATGGCAAAAGTTTTCAGGGGGAAAAAAAAACACTGGTTGGAGCCTGAAAGCCACCCACCTTCATAAAAATAATAAATATTTAAAAAGGTAAGAAATATGTGGTACCCATGTATTCACTAAAGTACCCAAAATTAGGAAGTTTCTTAATTTGGATGTTCTTTTCTTCATTTTATTTTTCTTTTATAAAAGGGTGTAAATAATGACTCGGTGCACTCATCAATGGATTTTGTGAAGCCTTTTTAAATACCTTTAAAAATGAAAGGGCATGCCCAAACCAAATATTGCACCTCCCAAAATCGTGATGTTTTGAAGCCCTACAATGAATGATGAAGTGTGGCAATAAACCCTAACCCTAAACTTAAAATTTTCACTAATTAGTACAAATTTTGAAACTAGTTTGAAATTACAAATAATAGACATAAATCAAAGGCATTCATTGGGTTTGACATTTTAGTTAAACCTTTCCAAAATTTTGTTATAAAATTTCTCATCTACTCATAGAAAAATAAACTCTTGGTCATTTCAAAAGCAATGATTTTTGAACTTTTATGAAAATTCTTTTTTACCACAAAAATGAAGATGATGATATTGCATTCCTTGAAATTTGAAATTGTTTTTAATGGCATTATGGGGGAGAGAATCTAACATGCTTTGAGAAAACAAACCCTTCATTTGGAGGGCCAACAAAAATGTCATCACTCTTCGTGGAATGTTGGGGTGAGTATTAGTGTTGATTGGATATGTGAAAAAATTCAAATATGAATCTGAATAGTAGTCATATATGTATGTAATCAAATCCTAAATCTTTTTCTTTTTTTTTTAATTTTGAAATTATATCTATCTAGCAAAAAATATTCAAGTAATAACAAATTAACTGTGTATCAAAAGCTTAGGTGTGACTATTGATATCCATATTTGCATGTCACTACTATTAATGCCCAAATATCAATAAATAGGGTTACTCATATCTCTTAGAGGAAGGTATAAGATAGTTGGATATGCACATGCAAATATGATAGTTAAGGTTTAAGGCTTGGATTTGGTGCTTTTCATTACAATTTAAGGTTTTAGTTAGTTTTTGTGTCTTTTCTTAAATAATGATCAAACTTTTTCATATTTCTTCTTGTTGTTACAAGTTTTTCATTATGAGAGGGTCAATGCCTTTGCAACTTTTGGCAATCTTTGAAGCAATTTTGAATTTTGAGAGTTTTCAATTTGTCAATTTGAGATTTGTCATTTATGTACGATTGTGTTTTTGGGAGAAGTAATCTCAAATTTCAAGAGTCTTGAGTTTTTCGGTTTAAGGTTTAAGCATTATATTTTGGGAAAGGTGGTTTCTATCTTTTGCATCAAATTGTGTGCATTGTGTTGTTGGGAAAAGTGGTCTTTGTTTTTGCATCACATCTATGGGCACTGTGTTTTTCGAAGAGGTGGTCTTTGTCTTGCATCACATTTATGTGCATCTTGTTTATATGCATTGTGTTTTTGTGGGAGGTGGTCTTTGTCTTTGCATCACATTTATGTGTATCATGTTTATATGCATTGTGTTTTTGGTTTTGGCATTGAGAATCATTTGCACTTAGGCTTCAAGGGCAAAACCACATTTATGTGCATCCTGTTTATATGCATTGTGTTTTTGTGGGAGGTGGTCTTTGTCTTTGCATCACATTTATGTGCATCATGTCCATATGCATTGTGTTTTTGGTTTTGGCATTGAGAATCATTTGCACTTAGGCTTCAAGGGCAAAACCTTCGGCTATAGTTTTGGCCTTCATGGTCTTTGCATTGCATTGTGCCTTTGTGTTAGTCAAGTTGCATCCCATTTGAAAATCATTTACACATTTAAGTTTTTAAATGTTTCACCTTTTAACTACAACTTTCATCGGTTTCATTTTTTGATTTGCATTCATGTTTTTGTGTTAGTTTCTAAAGTTGACCATCACATTCATTATAATAACTAACCTTCACTTGTTTTAGAATTCACTTTGTAAAGTGAGTTTTCAATTTTCACCCTTGACCTTGTTACAAATTCTTTTGTTTACAATTTGCAATCTTACATGCATTTATGGTCTACTAATCATAGTAGTTAGACATCTTGCATTATATTATATTATATTATATTATTATTTTATTTTTCTTTGCATTATCTTACATTGTCATGGTTAGGTATTAGTCTATGCTTCATGTGATGACTAAAAAACAAGATGTATGCTTGCTTGAATTTGTTGACATGGTTGAAGAAAATTGTGGAATGATTATAACTTCTATTGCACATGGCAACATGTCTTGGATGTTAAGAGTATACATATGCAAGTTGTGGCTAAGATTGAACTTATGTAACTTGTGACTATACAAGCTCAAGTTCAACTTGGAAGCCATAAAATTGGGGGTTGGTTTGTTAAGGTTTTTTTGCTATCAATGTCAACTTACTTATGGATCTTGAAAATCTATAGATGTTGCAATGTATTATTTGTAGAACAAAGTAAACAAGTTCTAATACTTTGTGCCAATGATCTACTCCACAAAAAGGTCTTATAACAAGCTTCATGGTGTCACTATGATGAAGACCCACATTGATTTTACGCGTCCAAGGTTGTTTGAGCATATAAAGTTGATAGTTGTTGAGTAAATTGCTAGGGAGAAAGTGTTCTAGGCCAATTGGGTGTGTAATCATGACATTTTTTTATGCCACAAGTCTTTTTTTTAAAAAAGGTGATGAAGCACAATAACTATTTTTTTGAAGATTTAATATTGTATGTTTGTAAGCGGTGCAAGGCCCTTTCCACTTGTGAAAACTGTGTTATGGCAATGCTTGTGTGTTGTCTTTCCTTCTTAATTTACTTTGGTGGGAAAAATGTTTCTTATGGTCAGAAAAACTATGAATCTCTAGATCTTTAGAGGTGGTGGTGTGCACACATTTGCCCTTGTAACAAATTATTTAAATGATTCTTTTATTTATTCCATTATGAGTTAATTTGAAATTCATGAAAACATATGACTTTCCATAGTTAGGCAATTGTAATCATTTTTGAAAAATATGATTTGATGCATTGTGTGATTACCTTTGTGAAGGATAAAAATAACAACTTAATGTTTATGGGAAAAAATTTATTTTTCGTTATTGATTGATGTCCTTGAGACTTTAGCAGGTTTATGAAGGTACTTGTTTTGGTCACATTATGGTTAAAGTTGTCAATATGTTACAAATGATGAAAAAACAACTTCAAGTCTGAAGCATGTTAATGTGAAGGTTGTACAAATGACATTGACATGGACAAAAAAATTGGGAAAAGGAAGGTAAGAATGGCAAAAGGAATGTGTTGAAAGGGGGTTGGGGCCTCAGAAAATTCAAAACTTTAGTGAAAACCAAATTTGCTAATAAAGTGATTATGCTTGAAAAGGCTTTGAAATTCAAAAAGATTGTAACATATGTGAAGACAATAACTTTTTTGGTGTTGGCACATTTATTGAAAAGTCTTTGTGTACACATATTGGGAAATTATGTTTGTTGAAGAAGTTATTTGTAATTCTAGCTACATGTGTTAATCTGCTAACTTGTTGGTGTAATCATGAAAAACAATTCCCAAATGTTACATTCCTTGCCAAACAAATATTAGGAATCCAAGATCACAAATTGAAATTAAATGTGTGATCAATCTTGCTTATGTGTTGACAACTCTAAAACATTACAAGTTATAGGTGGAAGGTAAAAATACGATGTGTTAGACCAAAATGGATGTTTTACAACATTACAAGTGATGAAATGTAATTAAAGGCCATAGGATAATTGTACTGATTTTTTTTTGTTTAGATTCAATATGTGTTGTAGTTTATGTGTGTAATGTAATGCATGATTTTTTTTGCAATTATAAATAGTTATGTTGTATTTTTGAACTTTTAAAAATCTCTTTTTTTTGTTACAAAATACAAATATGGATTTGAACTTTGTTTCCCATGGAAAGAAATAAGTTTTCAAATTTCATCACATAAGTTAATCAAACATATTATAACATGAAGGGGAGAAAATTGAAAAAAAATTGTGCACACTCTAAAACGAAATATCTTTAAAAGTCCATAATGGACATAAAAATAAAAAATTAGAAAAAATTATCTAGAGACAATACATTTGCATTATGAATGGTGTGCAATCAATTATTTCATTCAACGAGGCTTAAGATATGATGAACTTCTAAAACTTTTCCTAATCCAACTAACTACAATAGGAAACATAAATAAATAACTGAAATGAAAGCAAACATTCACATTAACCAATATAATATATTTATATAAGGAAAAAAAAAACTATAGATCAAAGGAATTGAATCATTTTAAAAGAAAGAATAGACTTTCAAAAGATGAATGTAATGTTTAATAGGCTAACAAAAGGATTGCAAAAAATTGTTTACTCATGTGTACTGAGCTTTACATTTGCCAAAATTGATGCATTGTACCATACTTGAAACCCTTCAAAAATTTAGATCACATCATCACTATGGTAAAAAAGTTGCTAATTATTTTTTATGATATCCTTTTATTGGAATTTTTTTAAAAATATATGCCATATTGATAACTTGGGGAGAGCCTCAAACTTCATATCCAGCTGATATCGGTAAATACCTCCCAATCTTGAGCATTGCATCCATGAAGGATGTGCATTTGGTTCCCCACCACGACTAGCGAATTCTACCCAGGTGACCGTGAGTACAATCTTGTGAAAATTAGGGGATTTCAATTATCCCATTGTAATATTTTGTTATGAATGAATTTTCATGCAATCAAAGTGAATAGCAATGGAAGGATGAACCAAAAACAAAGGATCATTTATTTGGCAAAATAAAGAGAATAGAACACAATAAGGCTTTGCCATAAAGAATCTTACACACTCTCGGCCATCTATGTTACACTCTTTTCTCTCAAAGGAATGATGATAACCTTTACACCATTTTTTATTCCCAATACGTATGGGGTATGAGGGCCTTTTATGTTGTGAATATGAGCTTTGCACACTATGTAGCCAAAAAAAGTGAGAAAAGGGTCCCACTTTTTTCTCTCTTCTAACAATCCTCAAACCCTAAATTGCACCATCCAATCCAATTTGCAGTCTACTTATTATGCTCCCCACTCCCCCAACTTCCCAAGTGCCAATTTGGGATAAGGTAGAGCACTTCTAGGGGAAAAGTAATTTTGCTTTACCTTACACATAATTTTCCAGTTCCCTCATCTACATCCTCTTCTTCACTCCATGCTGATTACATAACTATCCCGCATGAGAATCTTGACACTCTGATGAGCTCTGAGGTTGTGAGTTACAACCCATACCCTTCAACCTCCATTTCGTTAGTGACCTACTAGTTAGCACAAGGTACCACCCTGGGCTCTCATTGGCCCAATGATTCGGTAATGTTCTGCTCTGCTTTGATGAACATTTCTTAACCATTCTCTGCAATGTAGTAAATACTAGTGAAATCATGGAGTTGCAAATGTAATCAATGTTGGTGAAGCATTGTAACCTTGTTATAACTATGGGTAATAATCTCTCTTAACCCAACTTGCAGAACTTGAAAGAGTAAGTATTGCACTTATTTCTGCTCCAAGTTTCATGCACTCAGATTTACTCTCAGGTGAGGAGGGGAGCGGGAGGTATAGATCAACTAGAAGAAGGCAGAAAGAAAAAAAATGGGAGGGAAAAAAAGGACCCAATTCTTTACGTGGGAGAAGGGTAAGCCTTCTTGACCCTTCCTTTGTTTCTTGGTGCCTTAAAACCTTCATGCGGAGGCCACCTCAAAACAGAGAAGGGCTGAGATGAGAGGGCTTCTTGCATACATAAAAACTTCAAATTGTTTAAGAAAGTGTTGAACATGAACTTGTAATTGAGATTGTAATTGTAATGTCATGAACCTGATATATTTGATTAGGATTGAAACTTTGGTTCTGGATGACACCCCAAAAAAAAAAAAAGTAAAAAATCTTTTAAAATCTCCCTTGAACTAAGATGCAAATTAAAATTATCATCACCAAAAAATAAAAATAAAAATAAAAATAAAAATTGTGAGCTACATGGGTTGGCAATGATCCACAAGAGAACGAGTGAAATTTGGCTACAAGTCAAAATTTGGCGACAAGTCAGAGAGGAAAGTAGAAATGGTTGGGAATTGTGCTATATTTTTGTGACATGTTAGAACCTATTGTTTAAGAAATGTTAATGTGATGTAATATGTCAGCATCCCAAATCTTCCGTGACGTAACATGTCATTTGAAACCTTCCATGACGTAATGTGTCATTTGAAATCTTCCATGACGTAACATGTCATTTGAAATCTTCCATGACGTAATGTGTCATTTGAAATCTTCCATGACGTAACGTGTCATACTCTCTCTCGAGTTGGGACAAGCTTACATTTTGACTTAGATGTGTTGATTTTACTCAGCATAAGGGCAGCACCTCCTTACATTCATGGTTTTTTGTTTTTCTTTTGGTGCCACATTTGGCCTCAGGCTCCCCGCTCCTCGACCATACGATACAACCATGAAAGCTCGCAAATGCAACCTTTAAGCTATATTTTACAAGCATAAAAATAAAAGGGACACACATAATTTGTCAATTATTGTCGTACCTAGCCTGGTTAGGCATTAATAAATTACTTAATGAAATTGTCAAAATTTCTGAAAAAATTACGTGCATACTACCATGCCAAAAATCTAAACAAAACTCTCAAGCACAATAGCTTCATTATTTAACATAATGCCAAATTTTAAATTACTATGATTTTTATTACTGTTCAATGTAACCGACAAAATAAAATAAAATAAAATTATTAAGCACCGTTGATGTAAAACCAACTTAGGTATGACAAAAAATGTAAACATAAGTGAATAATCACTCTTTAAGGAAACAAACATAATTAATGTTGCTGATCTCATAAGTGTCCTTTCCAGTACGTGAAGCGTTATTGATATCAAAACGATGCCTTGGCCTCTTGGGACTTGCCAAGGTCATGCACAAAATCTTCTCTCAACAAGTGGAAAAAAATACTCTATCTAAATAAATAAGAGTAGTAGTGGACATTAGGTTATAAGCTTGTTATATATATAAACAAAGTTTAGTAAATTTTGCCCTCTTTTGTACAGTGAAAACCGACACTAGATAATAATATTTTGTTGAACAAAATATTATTATCTAGTGTCGGTTTTCACTGTACAAAAGAGGGCAAAATTTACTAAACTTTGTTTATATATATAATTTTTTGGGGCATGCAAAATACCTAAGTATTTGATGCAAAAAGAGCCGTGATTGATGGGTCTAGATAACTTATAAATATGTCTTGCAAGAGGAGCCGCAATTGGTGGGGTCCTCAATGCGAAACTGCACTTTTGTTTTGCTCCAAGTTGCGTGGTTCTGGTGGGCACCCCTCATCTCATATCACTAGAATTGTTGTCCGGGTTTTTTCTTTGGATGTTTGGAGAAAATTACATTCTGCACCCGATCGAAACCCTACTTGTTGTAAATATTTTCCAATACGCAAGAATTTTTTGAAAAAAATATTATCACATTTTTTTACTCCAATTTTGTTTTGATAACATTTTATTTATTTATTATTATTTTTTGGTTTTCCTTGTTTAGTTAATTTCTAGGCCATTTGCTTCAAAATCTCTCTTGGGGTGCTCATTACTGATGCAACATTGAAAAAAGAAATAAAAGAAAAAATTGATCATCAAGTCTTGTTTATTGTCCCCGAGAAAATTAAACAAGTGTATACATTTCAGCGACAATTACATTGGAATTGGTTTTTAGGCAAAACGATTATAAGGTCGTCTTTTTTTCCTCCTACCAAAATAGATTTTGATAATTAAAATTTATTTTGAATGGAATAGAACAATGTCTTTTGCGACATGTTTGCGTTCTTTCACATCTCAGTTTCATATAGGAATGAATTAGTGTCTCTGGCTTCAAAAAAATTTAGAGAATTTTTTTACACTTGTCTTTTGAAAATAAAATAAGTAATCTTAACGATAAAATCCAAACTTGATATTTTATTGTCACATAAAATCAATCTTCAACAAAATTGAATAAAGATTTATGAGTGTTTACAAGACATAATACATGCAAAATGTTGTTTGAACATCGTTATAAAATTGTGTACATAATACGAATAAATAAAATAAAATAATTTCGTGCACGTCCATTGTTGTCTTGTGATGAAATTAATGGTCATTAACAATTTATTGGGATAATGACATGTTTGATAATCCGAAATTTCATATCATTAATATGTGGAAAGACCTTTGCATGAATCTTATATTGAATAAAAATGATTTAAAAAAAATTCATGATGATTCAAGTTTGTGACCTTTTTTTTATTAGTTTAAAATTTAAATTGGAACATCATTGATTATATGAGTAGATGACAAACAATTTTTTTGTTACAAATGTCATTGCTTATGATAAATCCTAACAAACCTACAATATAAGAATCGATGATTTTTTTATATATGAATTTAAAATATCCTTGCAATTTATGGAAACTGTTAGAATTGTTTTTGTCATTGCAAAAGAGAATGAAAGATGAAGATGATACCATAGAAGGAGCATGACTCGATAAGATCCAATCATTTGTATACATTTCAAAATTCATTCAATGATCCTTGTCCCTTATGCAAATATGACACCTTAAAAATAAATCCATATTGTTTATTGCATAATTTATTATATATGAATATCAATTTTATATATTCACATTCGACTTATTATCATAGTACCTTGACATCTTTGACACTAATTACGTTATTGATACAAATATTATCATTTTTAAAAACTCAAAAAAAAAATTTTGAGAAAGAAAAATACATAATCTTTTGGAATATTAAAAAATATTTTATTCTTGACATGAAATCTTTAAAATTCATTAATTATTTTAATAACATGTGTTGACATTAGCCTTGTATTATAATAATCAAACACATTTAAATAATCTTTAAAATATTATTAATCTCTTAAATCCTGTGTGCTTTTTACATCTCATGAACATGTTGTAGGAGTTGCACCTTTCTCTCAATGTGTGTTATTAATTGAATTAAATGCACGAGATAATGAACGATTTTCATCCAGAAAAATTATACAAAACAAAGAAAGTAAAGAAGATAACTAAAAAATGAAGAAAAAGAAAAAACAATCTACCTCATAATCAATGCACCAATGCTTGCATATTGGGTGCAAATTGAGATCACCAAGATTTTTTTAAAAACCCATAAAAGTTGATCATTATCATTTTAGTTTTCTAATTATGATCTTCTCTCATTTTATGTCGTTGAAACATGTTCAAATTTTAATTTAAATTTAAAAAATTTAGATTTCTCAAAGATTTAATTTTGTCCCATGCAATTTTTTCATCCCGACTTCTCGTTTCATCTCCGGTTCAGGCAAAACTGGGGCCCAGTAGTCTCAGTCTGGGGGTACTTTAGAGATAATTCCCATGACAGGTCAATTACTTATGAACTTATGAAACATGGAATTTTTAAGACTATGAATGATAAATGGTCTCTAGTCTCTAAAACTAAGGATCAATTTAGGTGAGAAAACTAGTTTGGTCCCCTGTATTTGTTTTTTTTTTTCATCCTGATTTCTCATTTCATCCCCAATTTTGGCACTTTATGGATAACTCTATTAATATATAGGTGGGATACTTATGAATGCTTGAAAGATGGACTTGTAAAAGACTATAAAATTATAAAGCTCTCTAGTCTTTATCTTTTCAAGTATATTGTATATTATTTGCCTAGTAGTGAGCAGATAGAAAGAATTTAGGGGGCTCTTTTTGGGATAATAGTGGCTCCCTTGTGATGGTCCCGGCCATCGACCTTTTATTAGAATTTTTTTTTCAATTATTTTTTAGCTTATATATATAACCTTATTTAATCTTCCCTAGTAAGTCTTTAGTTTAATTAATAAATAAATAAATATTATTATTATTATTTTCCCTTGAAAATTTCAGAAGTGTGTTTGGGTGTCTTCAATTAGGAGAAGAGTGGGGAGAACATGCTTTGGAGTGCATACAATAGATTTTGTCAAACATTTCTATATGAAAATACTGAGAAGCTTCTTGCACATGGATTTTTATTTTATTTTTTTAATTGAAAAAAAATTCAGAAGGAATTAGCTTCACAAGTAGTGTATTTTTATTTTAATTTTTTAATTTTTCAAATTTGTTAGATAGGTGGGTTGGTGATCATCCACAAGAGGACTTAGCCAAATTTGGCTACATGTCAAAGATGAGAGTAGAAAAGTTTAGTAATCATGCTATAGCTTGCTCCCATGGTGACATGCTACAACCTAAAATATGGCAACTTTAAATGGTTTTATCCTCATAACGCGAGGATAAAAAAATGTGCCATTTTTGTTTTCAAGGAAACCTTTGTACTTGTTGCAAGGCCGTTCTTTATGTCACCAAGTTGCAAAATTTTGCCAAAAAAAAAAAAGAGTTCACTCTTCATGAGGGACCAATAATTGGTTTAAACTTTAAACATTATTGAACCTCACACCGACCATTTAAAACATTGGATGATTGAAAAAATGAACTGAGGAACTAGTGATTCGAATCAAAGTATTTAGAGTCTCTTCTTTCATCTTTTGAGTGAACCGTTGTCCCATGCTAATAATGCAATCAAAATTTGTATTCAAAGTATGGACCAAAATATTAGTTTGAAGTAAATTAAGGGTCCAAAAATCACTTCACCTAAATTAACTAAAGTAATTTGGTGTCTATTTTAAATATTTCCAATTAAAAATAATTAGGCATTACAATTTACAATGTACCCAAGATTATAGACCTCCAAGATAATACTCTCCAAAGAATTAATCACTTGTCACATATGATGGCAAAATTTACTTTTCCTAAGGGGTCACAAAGGTGAGGGCATTACCAAAATAAGGACCCACGCAAAGCAGCTCAACTTCTTCTTTGCCTCTTGGCTTTGACCTGTTGTTTCTACAGAAGCTGGACAAAAATCAATGTACTGGGGCAAACTGAAACCAGATATCAGTATCATGCAAAATCACCACACACTGAGTGCAACCCAAATGTAGGGTTTGATCAACCAAACCCAAAAAAAAAAAAAAAAACATTTGTGAGAGGAAAAAAGACATGGTAATTGATACCAAAAAATGGTTATGAAATCTAGCAATGAGGAATACTTTGCATTCTGCAATGGTGGACATGAAAGATGTAGAACTTCTAAATATACTCTATACAAATTGATTATGACTGCTGAAAGATCTCAGAATTCACCCCAAATGTTGGAGTAACAGACTGAAAAGGTAACAGAAGGAGCAAGCCAAAAGATAGCATGACATTTTCCATTCCCAACAACAGAAAAAATGAAAACACGCACACACACACACACACACACACACTTTGAAAAACAACTGCCTCAAAGGAATATGCAACAATATGTGACAATATGTGCAATATGAACATAGTGAGTTTTTGGCAGGCATCTCGTCACTATCATGACACACATGACAGAGAGAAGCAATCATTACTTACCTACTGATATCTCTACTTCCCTGTTAGTACTCAAAAGTTTCAGATTACAAACTCAAGGTTGTTTGTTCTCTTTCCTTCCCTTAGGATTGGGCTTGACAAGTTGACGCAGACCGTCAACCGGAGATATGTCCCAATTCTCCACATGCCTTCACAAATGCCAAATAAACATCATTGCCAATCAAAACCCTCAACAATCATACATTTTCATGCTATTCATGTACCACTGAGCAATTGGGTATTTCCACGCTCTGTCAAATTCCTTACCAAACAGTGCTGTGATTGGTTTCAGTGAGTAGTGCAACCATGTCGTGGACATATTGGATTGTGGAGAAATTGCCCAATGTTAGACTATGAATGCAACCAATCGCTCACAAGCTTTGTGTTTGCAAGTAATGTTGCATCATGATAATAAGGTCAAGGACTTACTTGCAAATCCTGCCAGAGGCCATGTCAAAGTAATACTCCGTACTTCCTGTGGCTGCCAATTACAACAGAAACCTTACAAGTGTTAGTTGGTCAACCAAAGTACAAAGTCCCAACAAGCCTCACAGAACTCATTTCCTTCTTTGTTTCCACAGATACTGAAGAAGTTAGTTTGAAGGTGTAAAACCTGTAAAAGAGTTTCATCACTTCATACATGCCTTCACAATGCATATCATTTGGGAACATTTGCAGTGAAGTGAGGGAATAACCTGCCAAAATGGGTCGCCATGGAAGTGCCAGTACACAATTAAAACGCCAACGAGCATAAATCCTATCCTGCAGACACAAGCATTAGACCAAAGAACAGTACACATCCATCACAAATTTCACTTGAACTCACCAATTCTTAGACTCTTGAGAGATAGGAAATTTCATATTGCCAAGTTGAGGTTACCCCTATGCTGAAAAAAAGAGAAATTCACACTTCCTAGGCAAAAGTTGACAATAAGGTTCAATTCCATTCTCATATTCGCATATTGGAGAGAGTTAACATGTCTCATGCTGCTACAATCCTTTTAAAAGACCTTACATCATAGTCTGTCTCATATAGACAGTACTTTATGTGACTCTTTCCTGCTGGAAAAAGGGTCAGAACAAACCTCAAACTCTTGCCAATCAGTGACTTTCAAGCTTGATTCTTCCATGAATGAGCCCAAATTGCTCACATTTTGTTTAAATCGCTTGAGCCCTTTGAATGACACAAAAGGATCCGCAAACTCACAATTGGGTTCATAAATTCCCATAGCCATATTTCCTGGCACTCCAGCAAAATTAGTTGGGAGTTAATATAGTCAAGTTGACAGATTAGCCCTCACTGGTTCACATGAGGCACCTGCTGCTGTTGTTAACATATGTTAAAGATGTGTTAACAAAAAGTTATGAACATCAAAGGCCCTCCCTCCCCCCCCTTACCCCCACAAATCCATGAAAAACTTCTCTTCAAATTGTGTTTTGATGTATCAGAAACAAATACTTTCACATCTTTGTGCTTTGTTTTCACCAAGAATTACTTGCTGTTAGTCTAAGATGTATCCAAAGTACACTCCTACCAACCAGGATCTGTATAAAAAACTCTTCCTACAGTACTGGAACACACCTAACCCTAAACCCTAATTGCAATGACCTTGCTTTTGTATCTGAGTGACCTGAGCAGCCCATGGGTTTGTGGGTGGAATTTGATTATTATCACAGGGAAAACAATACCTGCTCAAAATTTGCAA